>MAAC01008192.1_pt1 | contig 11400 bp, 9 predicted proteins | sample 1115981 | NCBI WGS metagenome assembly MAAC01 (sample SAMN04961126, study PRJNA320927) | seawater metagenome | isolation source: sample BD02T64 sea water enriched with oil for 64 days | place: USA:Gulf of Mexico | collected 2013-07-27 | reverse complement strand
AACACCGGTGGTGGAGGCGCGGCACTGCCGCCCGATATTCAGACGCGCGCGGAAATCGGCTGCGCCGGCGTGGCCGGCCCGCTCGATGGCCTGCAGTCGTCGCTGGGCAATTCCCTGACCTCGGGTCTCAGCGACCAACCCCCTATTGCGGCCACGACCGCGCAGCTCACCGCACTGATCAACGATCTGCTGGACCTTGTCGATGCAACGGCCGATGGCGCCGGCTCGCTACAAGCCCTGGGCAGCGGCGGCGACCCGCAATTGCTCACGCCGGTGCTGAATCAACTGCTGTGCGTCACCGCCGCAGTGGGTGAGGTTCTGACGTCCGTGACCCTGGCGGCCAGCACGCCGGTGCTCGATCGGATTGCGCTCAACGGCCAACTCAACATCATCCGCGACCTGCAGACGCAAATTGCAATGACGTTGACGCAGCTTGCGGAGGGCGGCGCCGTCGGGCCGGTTGCCGGCATCCTGCAGCAGGTGACCAACCTGCTGGCCGGGGTGCTCACCAACCCGCTCGGCTTCACCAGCCTGCCCAGCGACGGCATCCTGGCAAGCGTGCTGGCCCCGGCAGCCGATCTGCTCATGGACATCAGCGGGTCGTTCGCCCTGCTGCAAGGGGGCGACGAGCAGGGCTTTGCCGAAGCGCTGCTGGGATCGGTGACGCACCTGGTCGAGGGCCTGGTGGCCAACCTCGGTCCGCTGGGCGTGGTGCTGAACCCGGTGCTCAATCTGCTGAGTCCGGTCCTGAACCTTCTCTCGCAGTTGCTCGGCGGCCTGCTCGGCATTGCGCTGTAAATTGTGCGGGGCGGTTGGTGAACGCCAACCGCCCCGTTCTTGAGTGCATGCGGCAGGCTGAGGTTCTGTGCCTTGGCCCTGCCGCACGCGCTTGGGCGCCAGGGTTCAGCCCTTCAGGACAAACCGGTCAATTCAGCTCGAATGCTTCCAGCCTTGGCCGCCGCAGCGCTTCGTTGAACTCGCGCGGACGACGCGGCCAGGCTTCCGGCAGCCCATCTTTGCCGATGTACCAGTTCTGGCAGCCACTGACCCAGACCGTGCCCTGCATCGATTCGCGCAGGCTGTCGTAAAACGCGTCGGTGGCATCCTGCCGCGGCGCCAGCGTGTTGAATCGCCCTTCGCCGTAATGGCCAATGCACTGCATGACGTAGCCCACCAGCGCCTCGGTGTAGCGAATCACCGAGCCGTTCGCCAGGGGGCTGTGCGGCCCGCCGAGCAGGAAGAAATTCGGGAAGCCGGGAATCGCCAAGCTGTAGTAGGCATGCGGACCGCGCTCGCCCCAGGCCTGACTCAGGGTCAGCCCCTGGGCGTTCGTCAACTCCAGCGGGCGCAAGTATTCATGCGTGTTGAAGCCGGTGGCCAGCACCAGCACGTCCAGCGGATGCAGCTTCCCGTCAACGGTACGGATGCCTTGTTCCTCGACGCGTTCGATGCCGTCAACCACCAGCTTCACCGAGGGGCGCTGCATGGCCGGGTAAAAATCCCAGGACATGATGATGCGCTTGCACATGGGCTGATAATCCGGCGTCAGATGCCGGCGTAGCAGAGGGTCCTTCACCCGATCAAGATTCCACTGGCACAACGCCTCCACCATCCGCCGCTGCCAGCCTGGCTCGATCATGGCCCGGGCCAACACATGATCAAAACTCTGATCGAAAAACTTGTACGCGGTGCGCGCGATGATCGGGAAGCGCTTCAGCAGCTCACGTTCGGCCAGCGGGTACTCGCGATCGGGGAGCGGGAACACCCATTGCGGGGTGCGCTGGAATACGTTCAGCTCGCAGGGCAGTTTCGACACCGCGCTGACGATCTGCGCGCCGGTGGACCCGGTGCCGATCAGGCCGATGCGCTTGCCCTTCAGGTCCACGCTCATGTCCCAGCGCGCGGAGTGGAAGCGCTTGCCCGCGAAGTGTTCCAGCCCTGGAATCTGCGGCTCACGAGGGTGATGCAGGAACCCGCAGGCCGACACCAGGAATTCGCCGCTGTCCTCGCGCCCGCTTTTCATCTTGACCTGCCAGCGCCGACCGTCGAAGCGTGCGTCCGCCGCTTCCTCGCCAAACACGATATGGCGTCGCAGATCGTACTTGTCGGCGATATGCCGCATGTAGTTCTGGATCTCCGGCCCGCGCGCGAAGCGGTGATGCCATTCGGGGTTGGGCTCGAAGCTGTAGGTGTAGTAGTGCGCCGGCACGTCGCAGGCCAGACCCGGATAGCGGTTCTCACGCCAGGTGCCGCCCACTTCTTCGCGCTTCTCGAAGATCGAAAAATCCTCGATGCCGGCGCGCTTGAGCTGTATGCCCATCAGCAGGCCCGACATGCCGGCACCCAAGATAAGGACCCGCGGCTTGCGCGCCCCCTCAGGCAGCGGCGGGATCGACGGAATTGGTGGACTCAGCGGTGCATTCATTAACCTTCTCCAGTCGAAACAGTGTTGCGGTGACCGCTCAGGCCGCAGCGTCCAGCCGGTCATGCAGGAAGCCACCGAGCGTCTCCAGCGACGCGTCGGCCTGCGGCATCAGGCCGGCCTGCAGCTGAAAGTCATGCCAGAGCCCCGCGTAGATGCGGCTCTGCACCTCCACGCCGGCGGCGCGCAGCGCGGTCTCCAGCCGCTGCGTGTCGGACAACAGCACCTCGTCGCTGCCGGTATGAATCAGCACCGGCGGCAGCCCGGCCAGCGGCGAAAACAGCGGTGAAAGCACGGGATCGTCACGCTTTCGTCCATTCGCGTAATGCGCCGCGGCCCAGTCCAGCCAGTCGCGGCTGAGCAGGGGGTCGCGGTCCGCACAGGTCTGCATGCTCTCGCCCGAGAGCGTCAGATCGACCCACGGCGAAATCAGCGCCAGGGCCCGCGGTGCGACGAGCGCGGCGTCGCGCAGCGCAACGGCCGTCGCCAGCGCCAGGCCTCCACCGGCCGAGTCGCCGGCCAGCGCGACCGCGCCGTGCGAGGCAGTGAGGGCCTTCCAGGCACTCACTGCGTCGTCCAGTGCGGCCGGCGCGGGATGCTCCGGCGCCAGGCGGTAGTCGATCACGAAGACCTCACAGCCGGCGGCCAGGGCAAGCCGTGCGGCAATCCCGAAGTGGGTGCCCGGCGAGCCGAGCACGTAGGCGCCGCCATGCAGATACAGGATTGCCCGCCCGTCTGGCGCGCCCTCGGGGATCAGGCGACGCGCGAGCACACCATCAAGGTAATGCTCGACATCACGCACGCCCTCAGGGCGCGGGAAGCACCGCGAGGCCGCACTGATCAGACTGCGCTGCACCAGCAGCGGCAGGCGGGTGGAGAACACCGGCTTGAGCCCGACGCGGGTCACCAGGCGCAAGGCCTGGGCGGCAAGGCCGATGCGGCTTGCGTCCGTCTCGGACTCGCTCATTTGCCCGCCGAGACCTTCATCAACAGGCCGATCTCTTCCATCGCATTGCTCGGAATCACGAACGTCGAGGTGTCACGAATCGCGGCCAGATTGTCGCGCACGTCCTCCACCGAAAGCTGCGGCGTGTAGTAGCCCGGCACCACGCCGACGAACACCCGGCCCACCCGGCCGCCGCCGCAACTGTAGGTCTCTCCGCTGACTTCGCAGCTCTCGTGCGCAAGGTAGGCGACGACTGGCGTGACCAGTTCTGGCGCGAGCTTTTCCGCCATCGGTCCGAGCAACTGTTCGGTCATGCGCGTGCGCGCGGCCGGAGCGATGACGTTGACCTTGACGTTGGCCTTGGCGCCTTCGATGGCAGCGACGTGCGAAAAGCCCACGATGCCCATCTTCGCCGCGCCGTAATTGGTCTGGCCAAAATTGCCGAACAGTCCGGCAGCCGACGTGGTGTTCACGATGCGACCGTAGCCCTGATCCAGCATGTGGTTCCACGCCGCCAGCGTGCACCAGATGGTGCCGTACAGGTGCACGTCGATGACCGGCCTGATCTCGGCCTCACCGGCATTCTTCAAGGCCTTGTCGCGCAGGATGCCGGCGTTGTTCACCAGAATGTCGATGCGGCCATAAGCCTTGACCGCCGCGTCGATGATGGCGCGCGCACCGGCCTCGCTGGACACCGAGTCATAGTTCGCCACGGCCGTGCCGCCCGCCGCCTTGATCTCGTCGCAGACCTTTTGCGCAGGGGTCTGCGAGGCTCCGCTCCCATCGGTGCTGCCACCGAGATCGTTGACCACCACCTTGGCCCCGCGCGAGGCCAGGAACATCGCATGGCTGCGGCCCAGCCCTTGTCCGGCGCCGGTCACCACTGCCACTTTTCCGTCGTATCGCATGTCGCTCATGTGCTGCTCCGATTGGTAAGGTGTGAAAAGTACTCTAACGGTTGTTAGTTATTTTTACCGCCGCACTGCGGCGGTGGCAATCCGTCTTTCAGCGCCGATGCAAAACCGGTGTTGCGCGTACCGGTCTGGCGCCCGAAACCCTGCTTCTGCTGCGCTGCAACACTTAATCATCTTTGTTATCGGGCTGTTAGGTCATTTGTACGCGCCAATGAGTTGACACCGAGGTCTGCAGTTGATCAGTATGCGTTCTGCGTAGTGACACACCGCACTATGCAACAAACGCAGTCACGGCGTCCGAGTTTCCGCACAACCCCGAGCGCACCGGACGCCGCCCCGACATCCATGCAGCGAGAGCACCCATGAACAAAACCCTCACACGTCGCAAGCTGGTTCCCCGTCACCCCCGCGAACTGGATTTCGCCGATGGCATTCCCGTCAACTGGGCCAACGGCGATGTGTTTCGCTCCCGATTCTTCGACGCCTTCTCCACCACTCTCCCCGAGGGCGAGAAGTTCTTTATCGTTTCACTGCGCCAGTTCAAGGATCAGTTGCAGGATCCCGCTCTGCAACAGGAACTGAAAGACTTCATCCGGCAGGAAGGTCTGCACGGCATTCTGCACAACGCCTACAACAACCGGCTGGGCCGGCAGGGCGTGGACATCGAGACGATCACCCAGGTGCTGCGCAAGTTTTTCGCCGCGCACACGCGGATTCTCTCGCCGCGCATGCAGCTCACCTTGACCGCCTGCGCCGAACACCTGACGGCGTCGATGGCCCACGCCATTCTGGGCCGCAGCAGCCACCTGTTCGACGGCGCCGATGAACGGGTACGCGCGCTGTATTTCTGGCATGCCGCAGAGGAAATCGAGCACAAATCGGTCGCCTTTGACCTGCTGCAGAATCAGGCCAAGGTCGGTTACATCCCGCGCGTGGTGATGATGGCCTACATCAGCATCGTGTTCCACGCCCTGGTGTTCCCCATTCTGGAACACGTGCTGCGCAACGACGGCTACACCGCGCGCGAGCGTGTCGGGCTTTGGAGTCAGGGCCTGTGGTGGCTGTTCAAACCGAAACGCGGCGGCTTCTACTTTGACCTCATGGGCCATTACCTGAGCTGGTTCAAGCCCGGCTTCGAGCCCTGGAGTCACGGTGACCTTGAGGCCTACGACCGCTGGATCGAGCGCTATGCAGAGTCTGGCGATGTGCGTCCGGCCACCGAAGACACTTACGCGGCGCTGAGCAAGGCTGCCTGAGTCGGCACCCAGCCACTGGAGAAGATGCGTTGAAATCACTCAAAGGCAAAGTCGCAGCGGTCACCGGCGCCGGCAGTGGCATCGGTCGTGCGCTGGCCATCGACCTGGCGCAGCGTGGCTGCCGCGTCGCGGCCTCCGACATCCAGACCGACGCGGTCGCCGAGACGGTGCAATTCATCAAGGCGGCCAAGGGCGAGGCGAAGGCCTACAGCTTCGACGTTGCCGACCGCGAGGCCATCTACAAGCACGCCGTCGCGGTGAAGAAGGACTTCAAGGCGCCCGCCAACCTGATCATCAACAACGCAGGGGTCGGCTTGGCCGCGTCTGTGCAGGAGATGAAGTGGGAAGACTTCGAATGGCTGATGGGCATCAACTTCTGGGGCGTGTGCTACGGCACACAGGCTTTTCTGCCGCAGCTGATCGAGTCCGGCGATGGCCATGTGGTCAATGTCTCCAGCATGTACGGCATGATTTCCGGGCCGCTGACCAGCGCCTACAACGCCGCCAAGTTCGGCGTTCGGGGCTACACCGAGTCCCTGCGCATCGAGATGAAGGCGGGCAAGCTGCCGGTGGAAGTCAGTTGCGTACACCCCGGCGGCATCCGCACCAACATCGCCAAGACCTCGCGCCTGGCCACCGCCAGCGCCAACGCCGACCGCGCCAAGTTCGAAAAGTGGTTCGCACGGATGACGCTGACCACGCCGGAGAAGGCGGCCCAAATCATCATTAGCGGCATCCTGGGTAACCGCCCGCGCATTCTGGTGGGGCCCGATGCTCACGTCATCGACGTCGTGCAGCGCTCGGTCGGTATTCGCTACCAGTGGCTGGCGCAAACCCTGCTCAACCCCTTGATGGCAGGCATGAAGTCCTAGTCCGAACAATTGACGAACCCTTGACACACACCCCGGCACGCCCCGAGGCGCGACCACAACATACGGAGTAAACGACATGGCCGATGGATCCCAGAAAAAAAGCCCCACCTCGTCACGGTCCAAAGCCCGGTCAGACACCGACCTGGGCCATGTGGACGTCAAACAGCGCGGCTCCTCGCGCCCCAAGGGCAAGCCCGACTATGAAGCGATCATCGTCGGCGCCGGCTTCGCGGGCATGGGCGCGGCCATCGAATTGCAAAAGAACGGCATCAACTCGTTCGTGCTGCTGGAGCGCGCCCATGATGTCGGCGGAACCTGGCGCGACAACCGCTATCCCGGCATTGCGGTCGACATCAGCTCCTTCGTCTACTCGTTTTCCTTCGAGCAGAACCCCAACTGGTCGCGGGTTTTTGCGCCCGGCGACGAACTGCAGCGCTACGCGCAGCGGGTGGCCGCGAAATACGGCATCTATCCGAAGACGCGCTTCGGCGTGGAGGTCGCGAAGGCGGTGTTCGATGAGAGCCTGCATCTGTGGCACGTGCACCTCAAAGACGGCAGCGTGTTGACCGCCCGGTACATCATCAGCGCCAGTGGCGGGCTGATCTCGCCCAAGGCGCCCGACATTCAGGGGCTGGACACCTTCAAGGGCCGCGTCATCCACACCGGCTACTGGGATGAAAACTACGACTTCACCGGCAAGCGGGTCGCCGTTATCGGCACCGGCGCCACGGCCGTGCAGATGGTGCCGGAGCTTGCGCGCAAGGTGGCGCATCTGGATGTCTATCAGCGCACGCCCATCTGGGTGCTGAAAAAGCCGGACGCGGAGATCCCTGGGTGGATGAGGTCCACGTTCCGTGCGTTGCCGGTGGCCCAGCGCGCCGTGCGTCTCGTCGCCGACGCCTTGACAGAGTCGCTCATGGTCGGAGCCGTGCTCTATAACCGCCAGATCCCGGGTCTCGTTCGCTGGGCGGAAAACGCCGGCAAGAACAACCTGCTTGAGCAGATCCCCGACGACCCGGAACTACGGGAGAAGCTCACACCCAAGTACGGATTCGGCTGCAAGCGCCCGACCTTCTCCAACGAATATTTCAAGACCTACACCCGCGACAACGTGGAACTGGTCACCGACCCTATCGAGTGCATCACCGAAGACGGCGTGCGCACCCGTGACGGCACCGAGCGCAAGATCGACGTGTTGATCACGGCCACGGGCTACAAGGTGTTCGAAAAGGGCAACCTGCCTTCGTTCGAAGTCGTTGGCCGCGGCGGTCTGGAACTGGGCCAGTTCTGGGAGGACCAGCGCTATCAGGCCTACGAAGGCACGACCATTCCAAACTTCCCCAACTACTTTGGAATGCTGGGGCCTTACGCGCTCACGGGCTCGTCGTACTTCAAGATGGTGGAAAACCACTCCCTACATGCAGTGCGCTGCATCAAGGAGGCCCACAAGACCGGCAGCACCTGCGTTGAAATTCGCCAGGGGCCGCATGAGCGCTACTTCACCGACATCCAGCGCCGCCAGCAGCGCACCGTGTTTGTGAACCACAGCTGCTCGGGTTCCAACAGTTACTACTTCGACCGTCACGGCGATGCGCCGATGCTGCGCCCGTCGACGTCGGTCGAGGCGCAGTGGCGCGCAAAACATTCGCCGATGTCGCATTACCAGTTCACCCGAGCCGAAGCCCTCGCCTCGACCGAGGCCTGAGCCCCAACGATCGCCACACATTTTTCAATCTCTTCACGCGTAGCGCGCGCCTTTACACCGCAGGCGGCGCCGCATTTCTCAAACCGCTTCATGCATTCAAAAGGAAGGTAAGCCATGGCATTAGCAAATCGGAAGATCGGCTACGACGAAGTCAAGCCGCGCGACCTGCACTTCGACATGACCGACGTGCCCAAGTACTGGATGAACAACGACCCGTGGACCACCCACTGGTGGAACGCTCTTCTGGCCGCCGTGCCCGACGGCGAACGCTGGGTGATGCAGTGCGTGCGCAAGAACCTGGTCAAGGTCAGTGATGAAAAGGTGCGCAAGGCCGGCATTGACTTCATCAAGCAGGAACACTTCCACGCCCGCGAACACGACATCATGAACAAGGCGGTCATGGCACACGGCGTGCCCGTGGACAAAGTGGAAGACGCGTTCAAGCGCACGCGGACCTTCCTGCAAAGGTTTCTGAGCGAGGACATGCAGCTCTCGACCATGGCTGCCGGCGAGCACTTCACCGGCACCATTTCTGCGGTCTTCGTTGACCACCCTGAGATCTTCAAAGACTTCGATCCGTCACTGGGCGCGATGATCGCCTGGCACATGATCGAGGAAACCGAGCACAAGTCGGTGTCTTTCGACGTGTACCAGGACGCGGTGGGCAGCTATCCCAAGCGCATCGCCGGCATGGTGTTGATGACCGGTATTTTCTTCGCCATCAGCGAATACCAGCGCCTGATTCTCGTTGCCAAGGACGGCCACCTGTTCAACTGGCGTTCGGCCCTCAAGGGACTGAAATTCCAGTTCACCCAGCCGGGGTTCATGCGCTTGTTGGTCAAGCACTACCTGCCCTACTACTCGCCCAACTTCCATCCCTGGGACCACGACAACCGCGCGCAGCTTCGCGCGTGGAAGGACACCTTCGATGCGACCGGCGACACCATGAAGGCCTACAAGGCGTTCTTCGATGCGACCGGCGACACCATGAAGGCCTACAAGGCGTTCATCGGCGAAGGTCCGGTGTCCACGCTCAAATCGGTTGCCTGAACAACACGAGCCGCCGGGCAGGCCACGGTCAGGCCGGGTCCGGCGGCTCATTCCAATTGATCTGCTAGAGGAGAGAGGCGATCGTGAGTCGTCCCAAGAGTCTGAAATTGAGCCAGTGCGCCGCCGCCATCGTGACCGGGGCCGGCAGCGGCATCGGCCGCAGTTTTGCGCTGGAGCTGGCGCGCCGCGGCGGCACGGTGTTGTGCGTCGACATCCAGCAGGAACGCGCCGCACAAACGGCAGCCCAGGTCGATGAACTCGGCGGCCGCGGCATTGCATACACCTGTGATGTCGGCGACGAAAAGCAGTTCGCCAAATTGGCCTCGAAAGCCGACGCGCTGCTCGGGCGGGCAACCACGGTGGTCGTCAACAACGCCGGCGTGGGCGTGGGGGGTCGTATCGGCGATGTCTCGCTCGAAGACTGGCGCTGGTGTCTGTCGGTGAACCTATGGGGCGTGATCCACGGCTGCCACGAATTTGCACCGCGCTTCCGCAAGCTGGGCTACGGCGGCGCCGGCTTTGCAGCCGCGCCCGAGATGACCACCTATAACGTCACCAAGTCGGCGGTGCTGTCGCTGTCAGAAACCCTGTCGGCCGAGCTGTCCGGCACCGGCGTTCATGTCAGCGCCCTGTGCCCGACGATCGTGCCCACCAACATCATCAACGAGAGTCGCTTCCCCAGCGACCGCAAGACCTTTGCCGCCAAGGCGATGGAGAAGTGGGCGTTCACCAACAGCGGCGAAGTGGCGCGCCAGACCCTGGACGCCATGGACCGCAACCAGCTCTACGTGCTCCCGCAATGGGACGGTCGGCTGATGTGGCGCGCCAAGCGCGCCCTGCCGCAACTCTACGCACGCGCTCTGGGCTTCAGTTATCGCCTGGCGGCCGACTGAAGGAAATGCCCACGTGACCAGCCTCAGTGCCATTGCCTTCAAGCGCATGTTTCGCGCGTTGCTCAAGCGCGAGTTCGAGTCCGAGGAACATGCCGTCCGGCATTTTCGCCGCGTGCTCGATCACGCGCCGCTTCCTTCCAACCTTCCACTCGGGGTGTCGGCGCGCAAGATCAATTTTGCCGGCGTGCCCTGCGAGCGCCTAGCCCCGCGCAATCCCCGCCTGACCATTCTGCACCTGCACGGGGGCGCCTTCATTGGCGGCAAACTCAGTACGTACCATCCCTTTTGCGGCGCGTTGGCCCGGCGTCTGCAGGCGCAGGTGATTCTGCCGGACTACCGGTTGGCGCCCGAGCATCCGTTTCCTGCCGCGCCGGACGACTGTCTCGCGGTGTATCGGGAATTGATCGAATGCGGAACCGACCCGGCAGACCTGATCGTCACCGGCGACTCGGCTGGCGGCAACCTGACCCTGGTCACCCTGCAAAGCGCCCGCGATGAGGGCCTGCCCATGCCGCGCTGCGCCGTGCTGCTCTCGCCCGGCGCCGACCTCAGCGGCACCGCCCCCAGCTGGGCAGAGAACGACCACAGTGACGTGATGCTCTCGCAAAACGTCATTCGCATGATGGGCAACGCCTACCTTCAGGGCCACGACCCAACCGACCCCAAGGTCTCGCCACTGAACGGGAATTTCGAGGGCCTTCCACCCCTGATGATCTGCGCAAGCGACGAGGAGTGCCTGCGAGACGATGCCTACGCCGTGGCCACGCGTGCACGTGCGGCGGGCACCGAAGCGCGCCTGCTCACCCGGCCCGACATGCCGCACGTCTGGCCCATTCTTTTCCCGCTGGTGGCCGAGGCGCGCGCCGACATGAAGTTGATTACCCAGTTCATCACCGATGCACGCTTTCGAACCGAGAACCGTTGGTGTGGCAGAGCCTCAATCTGACGCACGGACTCAATCGGTGCAGGACGCATGTCGCACACAAACACAATACGAGGAGTTTTTTATGCGCTTGATACACCTTTTTGGAACCGCGCTTACCGCGTCGTCCCTGCTTGCCGTGCAGCCCGGCCTGGCCAAGGCCCCACCTGAAGAGGCCGCGCGACTGACCCAAGATCTGACACCCGTAGGCGCCGAAAAGGCGGGAAACAAGGCGGGCACCATTCCTGAATGGACACCGATGTCGCAGAGTGGCCCGCTGAAGGATTTCTGGCCGACCAATCCGAAAATCGACGCTGAGAAACCGGTGTTCACCATTACCGCCGCCAATATGGCGCAGTACGCCGAGAACCTGACGGCCGGGCACAGCGAATTATTGAAGCGTTATCCCGACAGCTACAA
>MAAC01018612.1_pt1 | contig 11402 bp, 3 predicted proteins | sample 1115981 | NCBI WGS metagenome assembly MAAC01 (sample SAMN04961126, study PRJNA320927) | seawater metagenome | isolation source: sample BD02T64 sea water enriched with oil for 64 days | place: USA:Gulf of Mexico | collected 2013-07-27 | reverse complement strand
ACTATTCCTATTTCAAAGGAGTCATTCTTTGAAACAGACGTCATGGAAGGAATTAAATTTGAAAACCCTATTTATCTTTTAGAATCAATTTTTGAAATAAATTCCATCGTAAAATTGACAGATTCTACATTTTTAGTTTCTTGCCCTTCTTTGGAACTCCTTTTTTTAAGCGTACAAAGTAAAAATATAGAAGCTACACCTCCCAATAAATTAATCGAAGTAAAAGATACCTTCTCTTCCATTTGGAACATTTCTGAAACCAGGACAGCTACTATTGGAGCTCGAAAATATGCTCCTAATCGATATCATGCAATTGAGGTATTTATGCCCGGGATGCCACAAATCAAAAAACTTTTCCGACTCTCCAAAGACGTTGTATTAATTGCAACCTTGAATGGTCTTTATGAAATGAATTTAACCAATAGATCCATTTCAAAATCTAATTTATTAGGGAGCAATAACACGACCCGAATTCAAGATATAATCAGGACACCTGATTCTACGCTTTTATTTGCCACCAAAGCAGATGGAATTTGGGGACTAAAAAACGGAAAGAAATTTCAGATTCAAATAAAAAACAAAAAACACATCTATTCCGTAAACCAATTGCTCTATGACTCTTTGAATCATTCTATTCTTGTAGCCACCAACCATGGTCTTTTGCAATTAATAAAATCCAATGAAAATTGGAATTATCAACCTATTATCACCTCCTATGACGGGATTAGTACTCCCGATATCAGGCAGATTCGAATCCTGAAAAATCAGCTTTATTATGCGAGTAATAGCGGAGTAGGTAAAATTTCACTAAAAGACTTAAAAACACCCCAAAGGGTTCCATTTTTATACATCACCCCCATTACAATTGGGACTTCTCCTCATTTAACTGACGTCCTTCAAATACCTTATGATTCTAATTCCTTTGAAGTTAATTTCCATGCCATTAGTTACAAATCACAAAATGACTTTATTTATTACTATCGTTTAAATAATGAGAAGAATTGGACTAAAACCACTAGTCCATCCATTTCTTTTAACTCTTTAAATCCAGGTCCATACACCGTTGAGATAAAAGCAATAAACGTGCAAGGGGTTTCTAGTCTAGTCCAGACTATTTCCTTTACGATTACCCCCCCCTATTGGCAAACATGGTGGTTTTTAACCCTGCTAGTCATCGGTATAATTGCCAGCGTTATTAGTCTCATTTTTTGGATCATTTCAATTTATAAAAACAAAACGGCAGTCCAACGGAAAATTAACGAATTACAGGTGTTATCTCTCCAATCAAAAATGAACCCTCACTTTATTTTTAACTCTCTTAACTCCATCCAGAACTATATTCTAACCAATAATAAAAAGGAAGCCAATGAATACCTCATTGACTTTAGTCGACTCATTCGAACCATTTTAAAAACTTCTGAAAAGAGCACCATATTACTATCTAAAGAATTAGAAATCCTAAACATGTATGTAGAATTAGAGAAAAAGAGGCTTCGTAAGGGTTTTAAATATAATGTACAGATAAAAGGGGAAATTGATTTGGTAAACTGTGAAATTCCATCCTTACTTGTTCAGCCGTATGTAGAAAATGCCATTTGGCATGGTCAAATTTACAATAATCCAGAAGGCGAAATTAGGATCCATATTTCTAGAGTAAATAACCGGCTTGACTTTATTATTTCAGATAATGGAATTGGGATTAAAAAGGCAATGAGCTTCAAAAAAATCAGATTACCAGATCATGAATCCATGGGAACTCAAATTACCAAAAATAGAATTGAATTAGTTTCAGAATTAAATAACCAAATGTCGGATGTGCTTATTGAAGAAAATGATCCTGGAAATGGTAACTCCGGATTTATTGGTACCCGTATTCTATTTAGTGTTCCTTACATATTAAATCCTAATTAAGATTCTACCCCATGGTCAGTAAATTTACTCTGAAAACAGTTACGCAATCAACATACCATTCATTATCAAATCAATAGCCAATATTCGCAAAGCAATAAATAATTTTAAATCGGTATTCCTGATCGGTTTTCTTTTACTCAATTATTGCTTGGAATTGAATTCTCAAGGCATCCAGGAATCGGTTAACTATATTAACTATTCTATTTCGGATGGTTTACCTAGTGCGGAAACCTATGATGTTTTTCAAGATTCCAAAGGATATATTTGGATAGGTACCGATAACGGGGTAGTCCGATATGATGGGGCTAATTTTGAAACCTTTACCACTCAAGACGGGTTAACGGATAACACCGTTTTTAAAATCTATGAGGATTATTTGGGGAGAATTTGGTTTATCACCTATAACCGGAAACTTTGTTATTTATGGAATAATAAGATAACACCGTATTCCTTTAATAAAAACTTAAATATAACGACTGAAAATATTGGCGTATCCAATACCATTACTGAATTTTCTGTAAATAAAAATAAGGAGGTTCATATTAGTTTTGTATCTATATTATCTAGGGTAACCCCACAAATAGAGATTGACTCTTTGGGAATATGTCATAGCCTACCGCCTGAAAAAGACCCGGATTTGTTTTTGGAATTACAATTAATAGAAAACCTTCAAAAATTATTCCATGCATTTAGTGAGGAGTATGCTCAAAAACCAAATCATTGGAATAAACTTATTCAGACCAAACATTTTGGTCGAATACGAGTATTTAAATTGGATACCTTGTTTTATTTCGGTACAGAAAATGGACTCTATACCTTTTCATCTCCAGCAAATAAAATAATAAGGCATGTACTTATTAATGCCTTTATTACTTCCATAACAGTAGATTTTGAAGGCGGTTTGTGGTGTTCCTCCTTGTACAATGGGATTTTTTACATTGCCAGCCCCAATATCAGCACCTTTAAACTATTAGATGCTAGCCGATCGCACATCAATGGGATTATTCCTCAAAAAAACGAATATGTTTTTTGTTATTATGGAAGAGCAGACAATTTCATTTTTAATGCGAACCAATCCTTACTACTTCCATATACCGAACCTTTACAAATTTATGATGTAGACTCCTCCAATTTGGCACGAGGCTTTAAATTGGAAAATACCATATTCGTTAAAGAAGTTTATGCGGATTTTAATTCCGTATTAAAAATTAATGATTCTTGTACGTTTTTGGCTAGTTCAACCTTTGGTTTAATAGATATTTCTCGAGTCAAATGGAACAAAAAGGAAACGAATCGTAAAATAGGAACGAGCCCTAATTACGATGGCTTTAAATTTTGGACAGAAGATGGACGGATATATAAAACCTGGGAAAAAGATTTTGTTCAAACAGAGAAGCCATTCGAAACCAAAACACCTCGAATTCTTCGCTTATTTAGATTTTCTGAAACCAAGGTGCTTTTAGCCACTTTGGAGGGATTGTACGAATTGGACTTACCTTCAAAAGAAATTCAAAAGTCCAATTTACTGGGGAACAATAATTCCACCCGTATTCAGGATATTATTCGGACCCCAGACCACACGCTTCTTTTTGCGACTAAAGGAAATGGTATTATTGGATTAAAAGAGGGTACACAATTTCAAATTGACATTCAAACCAATGGAGAAACGAATGCCATCAATCAGTTACTTTTAGATACGGAGGGAAATCGAATTTTTGTTGCGACCAACTTTGGGGTATATGAATTGTTTCAAAACCACCAGAAATGGGATTATAGGGCTATCCTATCCAAGAATGATTGCCTAGCCCTCACCGATATTCGTCAAATACGCATAAAAAATAACATCTTATTTTATGCGAATAATAAAGGGGTTGGAAAAGTAGACTTAGAAACTATAAAGCAAAGTTTCATCCCTCCATTTTTGACCATTAAGAGTTTACAAACCCAACAACGATCATACGATTTAACACAACCAATAACGATTCCATTTGATTCGAATACATTTGATATTAGTTTCCAGGCCATTGGGTATAAATCTCAAAACAAATTCATTTATTCCTTCCGACTTAACCCTCAGTATTCTTGGCGCACTTCAAGAAATTCTACGTTAACCTTCAATTCATTGGAACCTGGGGAGTATCACTTGGAATTATCAGCAATTAATGTACAGGGTGTTCAAAGTGTGATTCAACATTTGAAATTCACCATCCTTGCTCCTTATTGGCAGTCTTGGTGGTTTATCGGACTGTGCTTAATCTTGATACTTTCCATTATTACTTGGAGTGTGTTTAAAATCATTTCTTTTTACCAAAAACAGGCGGCTATTCAAAGAAAAATTAATGAGTTACAGATGCTATCCTTGCAATCTAAAATGAGTCCTCATTTTATATTCAATTCTTTGAACTCCATCCAGAATTACATTTTAACCAATAATAAAATGAAAGCCAATGAATACCTAATTGATTTTAGTCGACTCATTCGATCCATTTTAAAAAACGCTGAAAATAGTTCGATTCTACTTTCAAAAGAGATGGAAATATTGGAAATGTATGTAGAACTCGAAAAGAAGAGGCTTCGTAAACCATTTGGATATACCGTGGAATTGATCGGAGATATTGATTTATCTCAATGCGAAATTCCGTGTTTATTAATACAACCCTATGTAGAAAATTCCATTTGGCATGGGCAGGTATATAGGAACCCGGAAGGCGAAATAAAAGTTAGAATTGAGCGTATAAATGAACTACTTACCATTCAAATATCGGACAATGGAATTGGAATTAAAAAAACCTTAAGCTTCAAAAAAGATAGTAAGTCTGGACATAAATCCATGGGTGCCAAGATTACCAAAAACAGAATAGAATTGGTCGCAGAATTACACTCGCAAATGTCGGAAGTTAGTACCCAGGAAACCCACCCTGAAGCGATAAAAACAGGTTTTGTAGGAACTTCCATCCAATTTAGTATCCCCTATTTATTACAACAGGATTAGGATCCACCCTTTATTACAGGTATTTCAAGGGAAACTAAAGATAGTATACCCGAATCCCCAAAAAAACGACCACTTTTGCAGCGCATGCAAAAATTGAATACCTCATTTTCTGGATTACTTAAAGTAACGACTCCATTAATCATTGCTGGGATAGCTATGAACTTGGTCGGAGTTATTGATTTAATTCTAGTCGCAGGATTAGGGGAAGCGCAAGTTGGCGGTACCGGTAATGGACAATTGCTTTACGGATTACTCTTTGTGGTGGGAATGGGTTTTACCTCCGGTATGCAAATTATTGTGGGACGAAGAAATGGTTCCCAAGATTATAAGAAAATTGGACCGCTATTTTTTCAGGGACTTTATTTTGTACTGGCCTTTTCCCTGGGGCTATTTGTATTTATTCAATGGGTAGTTCCCGATTTTTTGGATGCATTATTCGACTCCAAAAACGTAGTTAAATACGCCTCTATATACATGACTACTAGAGGGTGGGGAATATTATTCACCTTGATTAACTTATTATTTATTGGCTTCTTTGTTGGGATTACCAAAACAAAGATTCTTGGATATTTTACGCCTTTTATTTCGGCTTTGAATATTGGGTTAGACTTGGCTCTTATTAATGGGTATGGGCCTTTTCCGCAATTGGGAGTTGAAGGAGCCGCCTTAGCTTCTGTTATTTCTGAAGGAGCTGGAAGTTTGCTGTTTATCATTTACACACTAAAGTTTGTGGATTTGGAGAAGTATGGACTCGGAAAATTCATGGCTTTTAATTGGGAACGAACAAAGGTTATTTTTGAGGTTTCCGCCCCGATAATGATCCAGAATATTGTGAGTATTGGGGCTTGGTTTACCTTTTTTGTGTTTGTTGAAAACCTTGGAGAACGGGCATTAGCCATTTCACAAATGATACGAGGTATTTATATTTTTATTATGGTTCCCGTTTTTTCCTTAGCAGATGCGGCAAACACCTTTGTGAGTAACCTAATGGGAGAGAAAAACTTTGAAAAGGTGATGCCAATCGTTCGGAAAACGATGGTATTGGGTATTTTAGTCAATGCAATTTCATTTAGTCTAATTAACCTATTTCCAGAATTTGTGATGGGCTTTTTCACCCAAGATATCACGGTATATGGGGAGGCCATTACCTCGCTTAAACTAACCACATTTTCGATGTTTTTATTCACTTTAGGGTTCATTCCTTTTCGAGTTATTTCGGGTACTGGAAATACAAGAACAGCATTGCTTATTGAAACTATGAGCGTTATTATTTACTTGAGTTATACCTATTACGCTTCTGTAATTGCCGTGCTTCCACTCCATTTAGTTTGGGCGAGTGAATTTGTATATTTTGGATTCATGACCATTCTGTCTTGGAGTTATTTGAAGTGGGGGAATTGGAAGTTGAAAGAAATTTAATTTCATAACCGACACAATAACTATCCAACAATTTGGTTATCCCCTTAACAAACAACAAAACCAGATAGTATGTAGAGACTTCACTTAAATTTTCACCAACCTAAAATCTAAGTATTATGAAAAAGTTTCAAGGCCTTATTGCCTTAATCCTCCTGTTAAGCAGTTCGTGTAAAAAAGATGAAATTATAGAATCTCCTGATCCGATGACCGAAACACCCCTTAGATACACCCCAATGCGTATTGGCGACTATTGGATTTATGAAAACTTTAAAGTAGATACCCTAGGAAATGATTCGTCCCTTCAAATAATGGATAGTGTATATATCAGCAATGACACTGTTATTGACGGTAGCACCTATTATGTATTGAGAGGAACCCACTACCCTGTTCATCAACGACCCGGTGAAATCTTGCAAATTTTACGAGAGTCTAATGGAGAACTTATTAATTCCGTAGGAAAAATAATTTTTTCCAGTATAAATAATAGGGATACTTTAGATTCTCATTATTTAATTAATCATTCAGATACCCTTTATTTCACCTATAATAAAATGGCATCCACACCCACTCAAATAACCGTTCCAAGCGGTACTTTGGATTGTTTGGATTTGCAACAAACATTTGTTATGTACCAAAATATTAGTCCTATAAACCCAAGAATATTTCATCATTATTACGGATCAGGTATAGGGTTAATTCAATCTTCGATAGCATTCTTAAGTGAGTCATCCCATATTGAACGGAGGTTAATTCGTTCTCAGGTGACCGTTAACACGGATTAATCACCAAATAAAAGCCAGTTACCTCCTTGCTCGGTAACTGGCTTTTTATTAGCGTAATAAAGTTAAACTACCTACATCCGAAACTTGAGAACCATCTTCAAAATGGGCTTCAATTTTCCAAACGTATACATCTTGAGGAGATAATTCGCCTCTATAATACCCATCCCATCCTACATTGACATCAAAAGTCTCAAAAATTAATTCTCCCCAGCGATTGTAAACAATCATATGAAACTGTGAAACCGAACCCATTCTAGCAAAAAACACCTCATTAGATAAGGAGGAGGCATCATAACTACCCCCATTCCCACCAGAAGGATTTGGAGTAAATGCATTGGGAACGGATAATTGGTTTTGACTAATTACAGCAACACTAAATTCAAAATCGGATACACAGCCATAGGAATTGCTTGCGGTTAACAAGACGAAGTAAGTACCTGTATCCGGATACATATAACTGGTATTGGGAGTGGTTGCAAAATCAATGGGTGAAAACTCCCAAAGGATACTATTCGCTCCTGTTGATTGATCCGTAAGATTAAAAGTGGGCTGCGTAATATCAGTGATATACTTGTCTGCCACACCATAAGCCACTGGCGTTGGATATACCGTAACAGAACTCGGTCCAGATAATTGTCCTTGACATCCAAGGGTTGAAATTTTTGTAACCGAAACCGGATAGGTTCCCGCTTGGGTGTAGGTGTGCGAAGGGTTTTTTAAATTTGAAGAGGTTCCATCCCCAAAATTCCATACATAGGAAAAGGTTCCTGAATCATTAATATGATCTTCAAACAATACTGTTAAGGGACCACAACCTTGTGCGACAATTTCTGGTAAATTTACTACAGGAGCCTGTAATATATTTACCACAACAAAATCGGATACGGAAGAGCCACACTGATCCGTAGCAGTGACTTGATAAATGGTAGTTTGCACTGGACTTACCGACTTGGGACCACTTCCAGTACCCAAACCATGACTCCATTGATAGGTGAAACCGGCAAATTGGCTCGCATAATTAGCAAATAGATTGGAAGATTCACCCAAACAAATATCACCATCGGTCCATGCTGTTAAGCTATCACTCTGTATTTGAAATACCGTAATGGTAATAGATGCCGATTGACCTGGACATCCTATCCCATCGGTTACAGACACCGAATACACGGTTGAACCGATTGGACTGACCGTATGGAAATCCAAATTTGGTAATCCATTATTCCAAGCGTAGGAATAATTTCCATCTCCACCAGTTACAAAGGCTTCTACATTAAAGTTTGTTTGGGTACAGACAATATTATCGGGAGTAACTTGTAAGGTAATTGGCATGGGTTGATCTACCGTTATCCCCAGGGAATCTTGACACCCATTACCATCCGTTACATAACCCGAATAATTACCCGCATTTAGATTACCTGCACCTGAACCTACCTGAAACCCTGAATTTGCTCCCCAAGAACATAAATACGGTAGCGTTCCTCCGGTTATATTTAAGGTGGCGGATCCATCTGAATAACTAAAACAACTAACATCCAGTGAATTAGCAGTCATAGATATGGGGGTGCTAGGTTGACTAATAACCACCGAAACAGTGTCCAAACAGCCATTGGCATCTATTACAAATGCTTCGTAAGTTCCTTGCGGAAGATTTATGGCATTAGCTCCCACTGGGTTGGTTACATTCACTCCCCAACTTACTACATAGGGTTGAGTACCTCCAGTTACGGTGGTAGCAATGGCCCCACTAGTCCCTGAAAAGCAACTGACATCGGTAGGAGTTCCCATAATATTAAGAGAGTCGGTGGGTTGATCTACCCATATATTACTATCTATTTCACAGCCATTCAAATCGGTAATTATTACCTGGTACGTTCCGGTACTTAGATTCACCGCAGTTGCCGTAGATTGGTAATTACTAGACGCCCCCCAACCATAGGTATATGGTAGCGTACCACCCGTAACTATCACTTCAGAAATACCACTATTATCTCCATAGCATAACGCAGATCTAGAGGTTAACGAAGAAATTGTTAGTTGCACGGGCTCGGTAACTTGAATGATTGTCTGAGCCGTACACCCATTCGTATCTGTAATGGTGACACTATAATTTCCGGCACCTACTTGATTGACGCTATCCATTTGACTGTTCAGGCTTGCGGACCATTGATACGAATAAGGAGCCGTTCCACCCATTGGGGTACTTACCAAATTTCCGTTGGTATCATTGTAACATAATGGAATTGTAATAGTAACGGAATTGGTTAATGCCGCTTGGGGTTGGGTAATGAACACCGTAGTTTGCGTATTACATCCATTGGTATCTGTAACCGTCACGATATACGACCCATATCCTAATTGGTTAGCCGTGGAATCCGTTTGATAATTCGCATTTATGGGCCACTGGTATTGATATGGAAATACGCCTCCACTTCCTAAAACGGTAGCACTTCCTTCTAGATTACCAAAACAACTTACGGGTATATTTTGAGTTTCAGTGGCTAATAATAAAGAAGGTTCTAGGACCTCTACCATCAATGAATCTAGACAACCATTGGCATCTATTACCCATACTTTGTTCCACCCAGCTATGACATTCACTAAAGAATCTCCGCCTACATTTGGACTCCCATTCCAATAACAAGAATAAGGACTTGTTCCGCCAGATAATAAGGCTATGGCTACCCCATCACTACCTCCAAAACAGGACACGCCCAACTGGTTGGAGTCTAATTGTAAGGATATTTGGGGTTGTAAGATTTCTATTAGGGAATCGATACTACATCCATTACTATCCGAAACAATAACACGATGCATACCTGCTACCAAATTACTGGCCATGGAACTGGTTTGATTATTCGCACTTATTCCCCAGTTGTATACATAAGGAGTTACTCCCCCAATTATAATCATTGTTGCACTCGCATCTTGGCCACCATAACAATTCACGTTGTTTATAGACACTCCTGTAAATTCAAGTGAATCTGGCTCTATAACTTCCATCACCGTATCTGAAATACACCCTAAAGTATCCGTAACCGTTACAGAATAAGTTCCGATAGGTAAACTTCCAGCGGTAGCCGTAATTTGATTATTAGCAAATGCATCCCATTGATAGCTGTAAGGGGATGTTCCCCCTATCCCGGATGCAGATGCTGTACCCGTAGAATCTCCATAACATAACACATCCGTACTTGAAACTGTTACAGATAATGGATTGGTAGGTTGAGTAATAACAGCCAACAAGGAATCTGTACATCCATTGGAATCCGTTACCATAACTTGAAACGACCCTTGATATAAACCCGTGGCTATGGCTGTAGTTTGATTAAATGCTAAGGAATCCCATTGGTATAAATAAGGCGTAGTTCCACCACTAAGAATTGCCGTAATACTTGCGGTACTATCGCCAAAACAAGCCACATTTAAAGTCGTGTTAGAAATAGTCAATGCAGCTAAAGGTTGTGTGATAATTACATTCGTATCAAACACACATCCATTCGTATCCGTTACTATTACCACGTGTATCCCGGCCCATAAATTCATGACATATCCCGTATCCAAAGGAGCGGTCATTGTACTCCATTGATAAACGTACGGTGCTGTTCCTCCAAGAGCTGATACAGTGGCCGACCCGGATGAATCTGCAAAACAACCCACCGATTCCATATGGGTGACTGTGGCCGTTAATAAAGTCGGCTCGTCTAATATAAAGGTACTGTCCAAAGAACATCCATTACTATCGGTTACGATGACCTCATAACTACCCGCTCCTAGACCCGTAGCCATACTGGTGGTTTGATTTCCAGCATTCGCATCCCATACATAAGAAAACGGCCCAACTCCCCCTGTTGCCAAAGCTTGTAAAGAGCCGTCTGTTCCACCATTACAAAGTGGCAGGGTTGAAATAACACTCATCGCTAAAGCCGATGGTTCAAACACTTCCATCACCGTATCTGAAGTACACCCTAAGGTATCCGTAACTGTGACAGCGAAAGTTCCAATAGGTAAACTATCCGCAGTAGCCGTAATTTGATTATTAGCAAATGCATCCCATTGATAACTGTAAGGAGATGTTCCCCCTATACCGGATGCAGATGCTATTCCTGTAGAATCCCCATAACACAAAACATCTGTACTTGAAACTGTTACAGATAATGGACTTGTTGGTTGGGTAATATCAGCCAACAAGGAATCTGTACACCCATTAGAATCTGTTACAAATACTTCAAAACTACCCGGGAATAAACCCGAGGCTATGGCCGTAGTTTGATTCCATGCGATGGAATCCCATTGGTACA
>MAAC01007996.1_pt1 | contig 11403 bp, 10 predicted proteins | sample 1115981 | NCBI WGS metagenome assembly MAAC01 (sample SAMN04961126, study PRJNA320927) | seawater metagenome | isolation source: sample BD02T64 sea water enriched with oil for 64 days | place: USA:Gulf of Mexico | collected 2013-07-27 | reverse complement strand
ATCGATCCCTGAAATCAGCGATCGGACATTGATCTAAACTGCCGCACACATGACCGAACAGGTACAGGTGGGCACGTACCTGAGGCCAGTTGCTCACGATCGGGTGGCTGTCAGCCGCGGATTCCTCGCCAAGCGAGACTATGTCAAAGAATGTTTTCATTGTGAGTATATTGGCCATTTCGTGAAAAACCGAAGGGGGTTTAACTCAGACCTGGCCTGGCAAGAGGAAAGATATACTCTCGGGGTTCGTTAGGTTGATTTTCAGATTATCACTTCCCTAACTTATATATCGACCCGCTTCGCTTTACATCCCAACCCTCTATTCTGGGATCTCCGGTCAGGTAAAACTGCCGAACCAAAATTAGGTAGCTTCTGAAATCAAAGTTTTCGCTCGCAAGACGAGAACATGTCGCCCAATCTACATCTGCCCGTTCACGTGCAGGAATGATGATCTGACTCTCCGCAGGGTTGGATGTGTCGAGCTGGATCAAACCAATGCCATGAAGACCATGCAGCATCCTCAATTCACTCATTGTGTCCTCGCCGGATATTTCCGCAGAGACCAAGTATCCGAAGTTAGCCCAAGTTGAGTTGGATACGGCCTGAAAATACACTTCACGCAGATTGGCCCTGTTTACTTTCAGCTTTGCTTCGATAGACCACAAACGCGCCTTCGGCTGAGCGCTAACATTCACGAGCTGCTGCACATCATCGTTCCAGTCAGAATACAGATCCTCCATGCCAACCAAGTCAGGAAAAAGCCATTTATTGCTGCCAGATTTCATGGCGTTTGAAGATCGACGCTCGTCAATTCTCTTGCAGTAGATACCAAGTTCAGAGTGAAGGTAGTTAGACAGGATTGGATATAAATCCGCCTCGGATAGCTTCTCATGTGGAAGTTCCGACGCGACATCGTTCGTTTCTATGAATTCAATCTCTTCTTCATCTGTCTTCTCGCTCCAATAAAACTTTTTGGGGCGCTCTGCCGTTGTCTTGATTTGCGGGTGTCGATCTTGGATTTTAGGCCTCAGAGAGGTAATCTCATTCACGATTTGCTGGATCAATTCTCCATCCGAAGTGATGGCTGTGCTTCGTTTCTTCTTTGACTGGCACCAATCTGGTTCCGTTTCAAAGACCCACTCTGCAATCTGGCGGGCTGTCAGCCGTTGTTCCTTTTCTGCGGCGAGCCGCTTAACTACAAAGCTGGGTAAATTCTTCGCCATTTAGTCTCTTTCTTGCCGGGCTAAGATACTTAGATCACCAACCAAGCCGTATCAGTAAGTTATGTTTCTTAGTCACCCTCAGTATTTTCGTTGCGAAAATAACCGAAAGAGTAGCGCGCTCTTAGTTGCTCTTGCCCGCCTTACGTAGAGACATCGCAATGTCATTGAGGAGATCCTTTACTTCGTCATAGCTGAGATCTTCCCCGAGTGCGGTAAGAAACCTGAATTTACCATCTTTGTCGCCGCGTAGTCGGATTTGTCGGTCTGCTACCCCGCCTTCAAACCGAACTTCCCGATCACTCGGCATATAGTGCGCAACAAGTCGCTTTTTCTTAGGCCGACCACGCCCCTTCGGTGCCGAAGTCGATCTGCTGCTCTGCAAGCCCTTTGCAATAACAAGAAGCTCCTTGAAAATCTTCAACTCGTCTTCTTTTGTTCGGTTATTTGCATCTTTGAGCATATCGACCGCTTTTAGGTCACCCTCTCCCGCATCAAAGTGCTGCACGAGTTTTAGGCCCATCGCTTCGGTGATGAGGTCCGGATGTTGCACAACATCCCCAATATATGCAGCCAGTTTCGCGAATGAACGTATCTTCGATTTCTTAGATGCACTGGCCCCAGCGAACATATTCTCGACCGCATCGGCAACACTTTTAAAAGCACCGGCGTGAACAGCGCGATTTATGAAAATCCCGCGTTCGAACGGCGAGATGTTTTTGCGCATTTCGTTTTCTGCGGACTGTGCAATCATCGCGGAGTGTAAGTCATGTTGTAGAACGCGAGCCTTAACCGTCGAAAATCCTGGGTCACCGCTAAGTTCACGTATCGCATGTAGGCGGCGCCAGCCTGATACCAGGCCATAAAGGCGAGGCTTGCCGGGATCGCTGATCACCGTGACTTCTATCGGTGTTTTTTGCCCGTCTTGCATTATTGAGGTTTTCAATTCGTCGAACGCATCATGATCAAATACGATGCGGTCACGGACAAAATAGCCCTCATCAATTGATTCAATGTGTATATCTTCGATCAAATTTCCGGCTTGCCGCAGCCTTTCTTCGGCTTCTTCGTAGCCGCGATTTATAAAGGTCTCGACATCACCTGGTGTGTCGATACGTGTTTTCTTGGGACCTTTCGGCTTCTTCGCAATCGGCATTATCCGAGCTCCTCGATGAATTTAAGAAATTCAGAAAACTCGGCTCTAACAGCAGAATTCTTGGGTGGTTCCATGACTGACCGACCTTTGGCAATTTGTGCTGACCAGATCTTTCGTAGCGGCAACACGGTCGAGCAGACCGGGATGTCAGGATAGTCCTCTTTTAGAGACTTAATAAGATCGTCGTTGTCTGTTCCTTGCGCGTCTGCTTGTGACACAACAAAGCAGGGGCGAAGTTTTTCATTGAATGCCCGGGCTTCTTCGACAAGTTCGATCGTTTCTGGGACCGCCAGCACTTCTGCTGAGCGCGGTGGGATCGGAATGACGACAACATCAGACATTGTGTATGCAATGCGCAGTGCAATCGAGTCTTTGCCACCTGCATCGATGATGATGCGGTCAAACTTTCTCTGCATCACTTTGACCTGTGAGCGGACTTCGTTGCCGTGGGATCTAATTGAAGTGAAGCCGGCATCGCCTTCGTGATTGTCCGCGCGGATCTGTGCGAAGTCAGATAGTGTGCCCTGTTTATCAGCGTCGATCACGAGCGTTTCAGCATCATGCGACCACGCCACAGCAACGTTGAACGCGAGTGTGCTCTTACCAACCCCGCCTTTTATGCAACCAAATGTAATGATCATCAGCTTTCCTTATTTTCGCGGCGAAAATCAACGTTGGCGTCATATTGGCTGTTTTCCGAAGAACCGAAGTTCTCTTGCAGAGCCTTGGGTTCTCTGCCGGTTGACCAATTCGCGAAAGCGTCCTTAACGATATCTCTTTCGCGGCGCGTCACAGTGCCAGCGCTGTCGACGTATCTACCGACGAAATCAGACCAAATCGATCGCGCTTCGTCATCGAGCAAGCCCCACCATTCTTTCGCCGGGTCCTCTTGCCTGAGATCGACAAGCAACGGAGGTGCCTCGGCTGGGGCTGGCGATGTTTGCCCGCGAGAGGTGCTGTGTCGATCATTCTCAGCGGACGTTGCCAGAGCGTCGTTTGGGTCTTTCCATTTCCAAGTGAACCGGACTTGGCTAATGGATCTCCCCTCTTTCATAGGTTCCATTTTCACATCCACCGAGCCGAAATCATTGATCGCTTTAACAGCGGGTTCGAGAACCCACCGTTTGAGGTCTTGCCAGCGTTGATATGAAGAGCGATCGTTAACCTGCAAAAAAGAGCGCAGTTCGTCGAGAGAGAAATCCCAGTGATTTCTCTTCATGCGCTTTTTATCGGCAAGAATACCGTAGAGCCGACGTGCGGGACCTCGTAGTCGATGTGCTGCTTCACGTTCAATCTTGGCAAACGTCTCAGGTGATCGAAGCGCTCGTATTGCGGCAGGTGGAATGAGTAGTTCTACAATTGTGCCACCAGCCGAAAACTGAGCTTGTGCAAGTATGACAGCGCTCCACGGCCCTGCACTATTCTCGCCCTCAATTTCGATGTGGTGAAAACGCTTCAAACATTGCCGCAACCAAAAATTATCGTTCCGACCGGACCCGCGAAGTCGGCTGGATGGCATTATTAGCCAATAACCGGTTTCGCTTTCAGGCGATACGCGCTTCTCATCCAGCGCGGCCGCAATCTCCCACAACGCCGAGGTCATAGCTGGCGTAAGCCGCTGCGATGCGATCGGTGCAATGAAATGCGAAGGAACTGTGATGGTATCTGTCATTTAGAGGGAGTATTAAAGGGAGATATCGCTGTAGTAAACCTCCCTTTAATGGGAGTGCCAATATTCGCACTGAATCCGCGGACAGCCCTACCAACTCTCCCCCGTAACCCTACCAACTCTCCCTCGTAACCCTACCAACTCTCCCCCGTAACCCTACCAACTCTCCCCCGTAACCCTACCAACTCTCCCCTTTTACCCTACCAACTCTCCCCTTTTACTCGATAGTGTCAGTGTCTTTGGTGTCGAGTGGCGACACTCGACACGAGACACTCGACACCAAAGACACTGTATTCGATACCGAGGATGCAAACCGTAATGCGCTACCTCAAGCGAATGCACGAGGGACCGCATCCCACGCAGCAGCATGTAGTATGCTGCGCAGGATGCTTATGTAGAAAACCCAACAACTTCGAACTTCTGGTCAGGATTGCAAAATCATGTGGCCGCGTTGATCCGCAGATGGCTGTAAACAAAACGATGTGTTACGAGATTTACAGGTTTTACGAATTTGACGAAATTCATGCTTAGCCCTATATTTAATTTTAATAGGAGGCTCGCATTGTCACGAAATTCACAAAAGCATGGCCCTTCGCTTGAGCAACGTGCACGTCGTGTACGTAAACACAGTGGTGTACTCCCGAGCCCGGCGAAAGACTTACGCCCTCACTCGTCCATAAAGATTGAGAACCTCTCCTTAATCGGTGAGCACATCGTCATGCGTGTTGACCTGAGTAACCAGAAAGTGCGTGAGATGTTCACTTCTGTTGTGGGGGAAGAGAAACACGATGACATACGTGTCTTTTTTAAGGGTGGCAAAAGAGGATTCGAAGTCGTCAATATGGGGAAGGACGCTTCAAAGGTAAGTAAAGGAAAAAGGAGTTTTTACTATTCAAGCTCCTACATACCTCCCTCGAAAAGATCGTCGTCGCCGGAAGGCCCTAAGCTGACTGCTTTTGAAGTCGCAATGTCGAAGGCTCGAATGCGAGGCAGCCTGCGGGTGGCAGAAATACTCTCTGGGGATGACATGCTGACGGGGGAAGAGTTTGGTGCTTGCTTGGATGTTTCCCGTCAAACTGTCGACAATTGGCGAAGGAATGGTGATCTTATTGGGCTTGAAGGACCAAGCCGCGGCGTGCGTTACCCAGAGTGGCAAATCAAGCGGGATGGGCTTCTCACACCGGGAATTGCCAAGGTTTTAACACTTGTCGACGGTGATGCCTGGGCCGCTTATCGCTTTCTCGTTGAGGATTTTCCGGATGCGTCGGGAGACCGTCTTATTGATAAATTGCAAAACGACGATTTAGATTTGGTTCTGAACCACATTGATGCAGTTCTTCAAGGTGGCTACACTTAATGCACGATGGATCAGACTTACCGCCGGGCTCTTTTGGAGAGCGGGAACTTCATTGCACTGATCTCCCTAACAAGCCTTTCTACCGCGCATATCGCAGTAAGTACCCTCAACCTCTCGGCTTCAAACCTTCTCCCAGTCGGTTTTCGGATCCACGCATTGGTGAACCGAGTTACGATCCCTATGGTACGCTCTATATCGGAGAGAGTTTTGAGGTCTGTGTTCTCGAAACCATCATACGAGATAGCGGAATCGGGCTGGAAGGGAAGGCAATTCCCATCAGCGAAGACGATCTTTCTCAGTGGTCAATTGCTGAGCTGAAAGCCTCAGAACCAATGCGTTTTTTGGATCTAACGGGGGGAGGAGCCGTGGCGCTGCAAATTCCAACTGATGCAATCAGAGCAAAAGATCATAGCCTTGGACAGGCTTGGTCTGAGGCAATCCACAATCATCCTGATGCGCCGGATGGGCTGATTTTTTCTTCGCGCCTCAACGAGCAAAGAAATGCCGCGGTATTTTCTCGCGCTATTGGACCGCTTGCAGTGATCGGTACGCAGCGAATAATAGACATGCAAGACGAGCTGGCTGAGCTGCTGGAAAAGTATAAGATTGCTTTGGTACCCTAAGTGTCATGCCATAGGCGGTATTTTCGCCGCGAAAATTAAAAGGTGATAGCACTGAAGGAGGTCATGTGAGGCCCTTTGCAAATCCCGTCGTTCGTTGCGGCTGCGCAGAAGTATGCGGCAGGACTACTGATCACTGATCTGCTGCTCCTCAAGACGAGCATGCCAAGTTTCAATCAGAAATAAGGCCATGGACCCAGCGAGATTAACTGTCAAAGCAGCATGCCGAGGCTTGAATGAAACTCGCGCGCGCCCCCCAGCATGTGCATCACCACCCTTGTTGCGCAGAGAGCCAATGCTCTGAACGACGCTCTGGCAGTTCCCTAAAATTGTTTTGAACACTTCTTCCTGATGCTGGGATGGTGCAAGCTTCAATATCTTCGCCGCTTCTGAATATAGCTTTGGCACATTCCATTTTGTTTCCCAGTTCGCACCGCTGTCCTCAATTATATGTTTGCAGACCTCTTCAAGTAACGTACTTGCGGCAGTAACAGCGCCCTCTGGGTCTGTTGTGCGTCTTTCTAATGCCTTTGCCCAAAAAGCTTGGACAGCAGGAGCATCATAGACATCAAGACCGTCCGTGATTGTGGCGTCCGCCGCACCGCCTCTGGCTTCCAAAAACGTCAATAGCGGGACAAAGGCATCAGTAACATGACCCCGGCGTATAGCCCAAGAGCCAGGACCACTTGCGACGCTTGATAATGATGACTGTATAGAAGCGGCATCGTTTGAGAACCGTACAAAGTCCGGCAAAAGCCGCTTGCTTGCTGGGGCGTCCATAAGCCGTTTCCTGGCCAATTTGTACTCGACCTCAGAGGCGCCCTTGGTTGATAGAGCAATGATGTTAGCCCGTAAGAATAGTGCGCAGTCAAAAAGGTCTTCGGGAATCTCGTGTTCACTATAATCGCTGTAGGTCATTAGCTCCCCTCGAAATGACTTCTGGCCCAATGTGATCCAACTGCTGACCTACGTGCAAGGTCTCAAACGTTTGAAGTATTACCATGATTTTCGCGGCGAAAATCAGAGATCGGAAATGTCCTCCTCTTCGCCTCCCAAGGAAAACATGATCTCTTGACCGTGTGCGATATGAGCCCGCTGCGCTGCTTCTGATCGATATGCGGCTATGACAGGGCTATTGGGAGCATGGCCGGCCATCAAACGGGCCGCCTGTATACCATCTTCACCACGGGCAATGGCATCATCATAGATCAACGTACGTGCAATCTGGCCACCGGTGCCTGCCACGCGTTCCCACATGCGACTATACCATGCGTAGACAGCTGGCGTGCCGTCATATTGCACATAGAGCGGTCGCTTCTCCTCAATGGCCTTGGTGCGCAGTTGGCCAAGATAGCGAGGGTCCTGATCTTGTAGGACCAGCGCGTCAATGAACTTGTTCCATACTGGAAGGAGAGGAATGTTTATTTTGCGACCAGTGCTGAACCGAGTTTTCTGCGGTATGTATCGAAAGCGATAGGCGTTGCGCCCCGGCTCGAATGTGATCCCTTGCCCAAAGACGTGATGTTTGACTACGTCTTCGGGTCGCGCAGGCACGGCGCAACCTAATGCAATGGCGGCCGCACGGTTGCGTAAAGCGTGGCGCTGTTGTGGATGTTTTTTGAGGCTGGCATCTGCCAGCATCTGTTCCGCTTCTTGGTAAAGGTCCAATCGGGAACCAGCGGCCCGTGCCTTAACAACCTTCTCAGCCTCTTGCCGATTTTCGAGAGCAGCAAGTTCGGTATAGGTATCTGTCAGCTGGTTTAAGACCGCCGAAGGCAGACCATGGTTTTTGGCAAAGCGGCGCAACTCTTCCCACGTACTACGCAGGTAGGCCCAGCGTGGCGTATAAACAGATCGAACCTGGCCTTCTTTTTCGTCACGGCGACGTTGAATGTCTTTCGAGCGCTCACGCATATCAACATAGAGCGCTTTGAGAGCGTCGGTGTTTCCGAGGTCGGGGAGCAGGCCTGCGCGTTTAGCTGACCAAGCAAACATGCCCAGTCGACTTACCATACGATCCCAGACCGAAGGAGCAAACCTATCTTCGAGGCGTAAGCGCTTCAAAGTCGTCTGCCATTCATCGGGTAGCTCGTCGATTGGCATAGAAACCCACCGTGAGTAAGCTCGGTTTGCGCCCTTACTAATCCCTTTGAAGTTCATGCGATGTCGACGCGCTTCCGCAACAATGCGGGAAGTTGTGCATTCCTCGGACAACCCGATCCGATGCAGGGCATCCGCCAAGCTCAGCATGAGTTCTGGTGGCTGCTCACCCAACTCAGCAAACGCGTTGATATCCTCTTTCGATGGATCAAAGACGCGGTTCTCGGCACAGAATCTCATGAAGGCTTCAATCCCTTGCAGCTCGGCATATGGCATTGCATCGAGCACTGTGGCGAAGTGATCCCGGAGAGTTTCCATATGTGGTTGGCGCAGAAGAACGACACGCGGTGTCATAGGCCAGCCTTTTCAAGCTCGAACATCGTATCTTGGGTTTCCAGCACGAGTCTTTCTTCGTCAATCCAGCCGTAATTTTTTTCGCAGACACTGGGCGTGTTTCCGAGCATTTGCGCGGCATGGGACAGGTTGTTCCATGAACTTGCGAGCAGGAGAGAAGCATAGCCATGACGCCATTTATGGAATGTCATTGGAAGCTTTACCGAAGATGCTGCGCGCTGGAACCAAGTGTCAAAAGTCTTGTGATTGAGCGACTGCCCCTGTGCCTGCACAGCGGGGAAGAGGTAGATGCTCGTTGCCTCATGCTCAAAGAGTGGTCGGATCCGGTTAAGGTACCAAGCCAGCACCTGCGGACCACCCATCTTTTTGTTTAGCGGTGTCATAGGCTCTTTCTTACCGGATTTGGTCTCATGCGCTGCCAGTTGAAACTCCCAGTTCTCGTGACTGTTGCTGGGCTTGAAGAAGTTCTGTTGGGAACCTCTGAGGCGCAGACCCAGCACGTTAGCCATTCGGATCGGGCGCCCCGTGTATTCAATTGCACAGGCCGCGGCGCAGGTGCCTATTTGGCGCAGTCTGGCGAGATCATTGGCTGAGAGATGCTTTGCCAGAAACTCACGATAGGCTTGGGAATCTTCGGGCTTCTGCGTTGGCATAGTCAAAGCAGCTGGTGGGATCATCGCTGTGGCGTCGCGTACCATCAGGCGGTGCATATTCCGAAACCGCTTCCTCTTCTCAGGGCTTTGCACCAGCGCTTTGCACCATGCTTCGTTTGAAGCGGTCATACCGTTTGCCAGCTGCGCACCTTGTTTCATGAAGCTGCATTCTTTGATCTTGATGCAGTCGGCGCTGTCGAGAAGATCATTTCGGCTCAAAATCGTCAGCAGGTCGCCATAGTAATTGTAACCGCTGACATGACAAATGTGCCCCGGCAGGTGCTCCATGTCGCGGGTGTGACGCATCGTTGCGTGCAGATGTGCCGGCTCGAACAGCGAGCTTGGATCATTGATTGTTGTTAGATCAGTGATCGGGCGATTGTAATTTAGATCTGGATAGGCGGGACATTTCACCAAGGTCCTGACGTGATGACGCAGAGCCGACCGCCATACCGTCTTGGTTTTTTCGCTAATTGGCTTGTGGTCGTCATTGCCCATGACTTCGTCGACCTTACCAGCGGCGCGCTTAATCAGTTCGAGCAAGTAAACCTCGATATGATCCGGAAGGGACTGATATTGTCGGTATGTTGGGAAAACCGGTAGGGTCGCGGTCGGCAGTACAGCGGCGATTTCCGGGATATAGCGATAGCTATTCAAAAACTTTTGCGCCTTGCGGGCGTTCTGCAAATCGGATGGCGTAACAAAGCCTGCTTCGAGGCGGTTGAGAATGTCACCGTCGTTCAACTCCCAAGGTTCGATTCCGATGCGCCGACCGATATCGGAGAGGTGAACCACATGCGCGGTAGCAGCCGGGTGAATGCCCCCACCATTTTTGATATGCGTGATTACGGCCCCAAGAAGATCTGACCAGCCATCCTGGCGCGCGCGTAGCTCTGCCTTCTCAACCGCTGCACCAGTGGTGATCTCAACGGCCTTGCGACAATTCTGTCGCCACTTCTTGTATGCTTTGAGATCTTGATCAAGATCGGGGCGCGGATGCACGTTCTTCTTCGCCTTTGGAAAGTCCTTATCGAACGCTTCAAGATCAGCGGGAATGGTGCAGAGTGGCGCATCGCCGCAGTGGCGTTTGAGCGTTGTCAGGTATTGAAGCCTAAAACCGTGTGGGTTGCCTTTCTTCGGTTCGGCCGGGTCTGGTGCGTGCGAGAGTATCCAGTCCCACACATCTTGCATGGTCTGCACCTGAGCCGGCTTTGGAGTGTTCGAGACGAGGGTTGAAAAAGGTAGGGTCATAAAAAGTCCTTTTGCTCAGGAAGCTCCGTTAAAGACGTTTTTATCCGTCTATTCAGCAGAAAAGGTGAAACCGTCGTTTATTTCCCGCTACCGGTAATGAGGGGAGGTTTCACCTTTTTCCGGCTATTCGGAAGAGGTCCGTTTATCCGGCTTGAAGCCGCCAAAAACCGCCTTTCTGGTGTCCTCAGGGTCCGAAAGAACTGGGTCCGGTTCACATTCACCATGTGTCTCGGATTCAGGCTCGTTCTGGGACCCACCAGTGTCATCGTTTCTCTTATCTGAGGTCCATACAGGCGGTAGCGGCAAATCAAGTTGGATCTCCTCCTTAATCCATAGATCGACTTCCAGAGGCCGGAAGTGACGAAGCCGACCGCCCAGTTGGATAGGTGGAAACGGCAGGATTTCCCTTCCTTCCTTCACTCTCCTCGAAAGTGTGTTGGGCTTCATATCTCGACGCAGGGCCATTTCTGCGAAGCTGATCAGGGGTGCACGGAGTTCTACTTCCAGATCTTTGATATTGGCGAGAGCCTTTGAGTCCGGGTGGCGCGCTTTCAATTCAGCCAAATGCGCTGCCAAATCTGATCCCTTCACGCCGTAGATCGCGGTCCAGATCCTGCGCCAAGGATAAGTGATGCCATCGCATTTCAGATGGCGCTTCTTTGCGATTGCAGCAGACGTCGCGCGGTCCACGCCAAGGTGATGCGCCAGGGCCCACTTGGAGAGCGGGCGCCCGCTTCGCACGAATGTGGTTAGATCTGTTTTACTCATGAGAATTGTGGTGCTTCCTGTTCTGTTGAACAGGAAGTGAGTTTGCGATGCGCAGGACAGAAGGAATTAGGTTTGATAGCTGGAAATTATCAGATTTCGCTCTGTCGTGAAGGTTGCGCAGTCACCGTATGGTGTTAACTGTGAATCGGCATGCGAAATTGACCCACTTGGGTGGGTTATGAGCGAGTAAAATTGACCCACCTGCCACGTTAGCATCCGCGCTGGATAGCGCGGAGGAATGAGCAGGTGATATTG
>MAAC01007995.1_pt1 | contig 11406 bp, 13 predicted proteins | sample 1115981 | NCBI WGS metagenome assembly MAAC01 (sample SAMN04961126, study PRJNA320927) | seawater metagenome | isolation source: sample BD02T64 sea water enriched with oil for 64 days | place: USA:Gulf of Mexico | collected 2013-07-27 | reverse complement strand
CGGTAATTGTCGTGAAATGTACTCAATGAAATTATGGAGCTCAAAACTTTCGCCAGTTACGGTTTTGCCAAGCACTCCAATAACAGAACGCCGTATACGTGAATCACCATCTTTTAAATGATAATTTATGTCACCCTTAACTCGGGCATCAATTTCATTGAGAGTAGGTACAGGATAGGCGTTATCAACCATTCTTCATGGCCTCCCAAATAAATGAATATCGAAGGGCCGTTTCTGCGCCTGATGCTTCATGAATAATGATTTTTATTGCAAGAGTTGATAACCCTTGTCTTTCAGTCTCAATGTCGATTTTTACAGCTATCTCATCGTCGATTAGCCACTGCAGACATTCAACCAAACAGTCATAGATGAATACTTGTGTTGCTTGAGTCATCTTGCGACGCCGGGCAAGCCATATCCTTGAGCCTATTTTGTCATTTGGTACATCGGCATACGTATCAGCCCACCAACCCTGCCGACTTGTTTCACCTTCAGGCAATTCATCATCAGAATTTGCACGTCGCCAGGTGAAGATAGACATGATGACTGCTGTTTCTATTTCTCGCCCAGTCACAATATCACCCAGCTGCATACTTAAATCAGCTGTGAAACTCTCTGAATTCCAATTTAGGTGAATATCTGTCATGAATACCGTTATACGGTAAAAATACCGATTTAGCTATACAAAATCACAAAGATTGCGGGTGATTACTTGGTATGTGTGGCTGGTCTAATCCGTGCTCGGTAGCATCTCCAGTTGATCCAGTTACGTATGAATCAGTATGGTAATTCACCCCACTCACATGGGTTTCTCTTGATCCTTTGCCGTGCACATCTTGTTGCAGGTATGTCTTGGCATGAATTTCAACCCCATCGCCTTCAAGTCGTAATTTTTCATCAGCTTTGAAAAGAATGTGTTTCCCAAGAACCTCTATTTCACCGTTTCGTTTTAAGTGTATTCTGTGCTTGTGGGCTTCTTGGTCTTCATCTGTATAGATGGCAACTTCACCGTTTTGCAGACCCTTAATTCTGTAACGCCGATCATCGACAGCAATTGCAATGCCGTGGTCACGGTTGCCACCTAGAAAAACAACAACAGCTTCAGCACCAGGGTGGGGTACAGATGTAACGCCGTAGTTTTGAAAGCGTTCAATACCGTCTTTGTTTTCATCTGACATAATTGAAAGCTGAAGGCCCTGCATTTTCAGGCCATCTTTCACCAAGGTAACTACTCCGCGGGCAACCATCATGCCTATTCGGCTACGTAATGGACGTAATGCGTCGGATATGTAACGTGAAAAATCCCTGTTACTCATGGTGTTTCTTTCAATTGTCTTGCGATGTTTCCAGCAGTTTTAATGCGCTCAATAAACCCATCAGTCTGGTCATTATTTGTAATTTTCGGTTCTGGATCATAGGCAGATGGTAATGTTAATTTCAGGGCTGTAGTTTCTCCTGATTCTGAAATCCCATAATTAACTTCTGTGATAAGGAAAACGCCATTAACAGGGTGACCATCAATTCTTGCAAAGTTGTCTTGTACAGGGATTAAAATGTTTGTTTTCCACAAATCGCCAGTATCATCGTTCCAGCCCTGAACGGTGTAATTCAGTTCAATTGATTGGCCAATTCTTACCGAACGTTCCCATTCGGCACGGGTCTTACAGTATGCAGTGTCAGCGGCTTTATCTGCAATGATGATGAGGGGCCTATATCGTGGAACACCTCTGTCATAAACTGTTGCTGATGGTTCTGATGCTTGTGGACCGAAATTAGTGTTAGTTCCTACATTCTGCCCTTTGACTGTGTATTCAGAATACCTGTCACGCATAGATTCAAGGCTTCCACCTGAAAGGACATTTGAACCATCCGGACCATTAAATAGTTTTGATCGTGATTTTTTCGTTCCTGCCCTTGTTATGATTAAGTCGCCGGATACGGAATCATAGATTAGAAACCCTTCCATCTTGGCCAACTCAATCAAAACTTCAGCAGGGGTTTCACCTTGCTGAATATCTTCATTTAAAGAACGTTCATTTGGTGTGTTCGCGGTCACTTTTAGGCCAAAGGGTGAAGCCAGTATTTTTGCTACTTGGCTGATAGTCTGACCCTTAATCGCTGACAAATTCGTGACGCTACAATCAACCAAGTCAGCCGTTTTGCTTCGGCCCTTGATACTAAGATTGTGACTTTCGGCATCGTACTGTGGTGCAACATCATCGACATAGCCGGTCATTACCTGGTGGCCATTTACCAACACTGATACAGACTGACCTTGTTTAATCGGGATGCCTTCAAACTGACCAGCCCATTTTTCAGTTACGGTAAGGTCAAAATCTGATGCAACATACCCAATACCACGGCGAACATTTGCTGTTTTCCAACCCTCATACTTCACGCTACCAACCTTTAGAGTAATGGTCATTTTGACAATACCTCTAGTGTTGTGTTCGGTGGCATGAACGATGGATGGTTAATGTTGTTCCATTCGGTTATTTCTTTGTGCCGGTCTGAATCTTCATAGAGCTCATAAGCTGCGACTAAGGAAGATGTCACCATTGGATAACTGATTTTCTTTACTCGAGGTAATCCACCGGAACGGCTATTCGCATCTTCCAGTGCTGCAGCCCTTAGATTGGTTAGAGCTCTATAAATGGCACTATCTGACTGGGCTTCTGGTAAGTGAATTTCAGTTTCAATTTTATCAGACAAACCGGATACTTGAAGTAAGGCATCATCAACACTGGTAAAGGTTGCTTTAGATACTTGCACCGCTTCTGCTGCGATCGAGGCACGACGAACCAAGGCGCTAAACACCCCCATGTTCTGGGCTTGCCGTTGCCTGGTTGTGGTTGTGTCTGGGATTCCTGATGTATCGAAGGTGTAATCACCAAATCCTGCAATAGGGATACCTTCAACTCCAGCATCACTGGTGATATCAACAATCGAGTTGGCCAGCAAAGATGGGTCGCGGGAAACGATTGATGCATTGCCTGCTAGAAACGATAACTGGCTTGTGATGTTTTCGAATGGCAATGCGTTTTGACTTATAACATCAGACCATTCTTTGACTGCCTGGGCTGCTGTTTCAGATACAAAACCGGGCAAACCCTTCACCGAATAATTATCAGTGAAAGATGTAACTGTTGTTTGATTTAAAATATCAGAGGCGTCACGAACCTTGGCTTGGGTATCTACGGATTTAGAAGGGTTTAACCGTTGGCCTTTCTCAATGAAGGACAGTCTGAAAGTTGCCATTCTGCCATCAGTAATAGACTCGCGTAAATCACAATCCAAACAAACAGCTTCATAATTCCCAAGGTAAGGGTGGACCAATGTACCAGGTCCATCTGATTCAACAGCTTCTAATAATGCGTCACGTTTTTTAAAATAGTCGTCACCAATTACGAAGGCCTCAAAGGAGAACCTTCGCGTTTTCCTCCCAAGCCCTTCAAAGTAATTTTTGTTTCTTTGGGGGTATTCGTTATTTTGTCCGCGCTGACCAGTTTTAAGAGTGTGTTCAGTAGCCTCAAACTCAACGCCCTTATAGCTGCCCTTTCTTAGTCCGTCTTTCCAACCCATCAGCGGTATCCCTGTTTCAATTACACATCAATATACCGCGAATCGGTGTAATCGGTAAATGTATAGTTGCTTTAATTTATGGGATGTGGATAGAATGGGTTGTTCAAGGCCTTCAGATATGAAGTGTAACATCTACTTAAGGAACAAATTAATGTAGCATTTACAATGTCTCTCTGTTCAAAACTATAATGCCTCTTCATTTTGAAGGGGTATTTTTTTGCTAGAATTTTGAAACGGTAAATTTACCGAATATACCGTTGACAGACTCCGTGGCACAGTTCTAACGTCCAAGTATTGACAGACGGTTCGTGTGAGCCTAACGTTTATGCATCACAGCAAAATCTGTGATCGGGATTGCAACCCTGTCTGTCAAAAGGCGTTCCAACCGCGCCATTCTCTAGCGCGGTTTTTCTATGGGACGGGCGTAATGGGCCGTCTTCGGATGGGCCGTTCCTTTTGGCGGTTGTTGCAACCCGTTGTGTCCGTCCCACCAGATTGCAACCTTGTGGGCCGGGCTTCTTAGTAAATTGTAGGAGTCCACTATGAATCAAATTATCAAAATAATTAACTCTATCCAGTATGAAGTTTATTCAACTGATAAGACAACTGCGCTGCAATCTGCATTGGTAACTATTGCGCTTGCCTCGCCTGGGGTCATGCCTCCAAACCCGTTTCTAGCACGGTACTTCATACTTAAAATATGAGTCCCTTCCTTACTTACTGGAGTAATTCTAGTTTCAATATGTTCAAAACTATCAGGATCACGCATTTGTTTTTCTACGGTATTTTTTACATATATATGGGAGCCATCCCAAGAGCTTAGACAATGGAATCCCGCCTTAGTATCGGCTTCTTTCTTGATCGCCGCGGCTTCGATTTCTGCTTTCTGTGCTATTTCTTTTGCTAATTTTTCTTCTTCTGAATCAGTAAAAAAATACCATCCCCCAAATATCGCCAATATAATTAAAACAACGCAGCCTATCGCGCCGTTCTTTTGGTCTTCTTTTACTTTTTCTTCTCCCTGACCTTCTGATAAGGGTTCTCCACATTTAGGGCAAGAAGTAGCATTGACAGAGATTGGATTATTACAAGCAGGGCACTCAACTAGTTTAGACATAAGTTTCCAGAGATTTATAGAAGGTATATTTCTTCTAAAGGTTGTTAATATCTAAAATATTACTCAGCGCAATTGCTAGGTCAAGGTCCGAATGCTGACCCCCGAGCTACATTAAAGTCAAAGCTATTTCCTTTTACTTTATTGAATGTTCTCATCCCTGGAGGCTCGTTCTCAAATTTAATGGTCATCTCAGCTTCTGCTTTATTTGCACCTTGACCAGAAGCCTGAACAACTTTTTGAACATCTCTTGATGTAGATGCATTTGAACCACCAGCGTTAGCAGAATCAATTCCAATGAAGTCTTTTGCCCAGTCTGGCATGTTTGAAATCATTGCCTGAACTTGGCTTGTCATCCATTGCCCTAGATCAATACCGGTTAGGTAAGTGAACAGGCCATCTGCAGCTTCTTTCAAGAGAGTGAAAGGGTTCATACGTTTCACTAGCTCAACCATTCCAGAAAGAAAGCCTTCATCAAAAGCCTTACCGATAGCTTCAAACTGTTCACTGAAGAAATTGGCGATGTTATCCCAGTTATCATAGATAACGTATGCTGCAGCAGCTACAGCAATTGCTATGGCACCAAATATCAATATGATTGGATTTGCTGCAACGACAGCAAATAAAACTTTAGCTGCCGAAGTTATAGCCGTGAAGGCGGTTACCATACCGCTTGCAACAGTAGGCATGAATCCGACTAACTTAGATAACCCAGCCCAGGCTACTACTGTACCAGAGGCGATCACACCGAATCCAGTAGACATCATACCAATCGCGATTAGCAGTGGCCCTGCGACGGCAACAACACCTGCAATAATCACCCCGATCTTCAAAAGTTCTGGGCTTGTCTTTGAGATAGATGTAAAAAATCCTGTAACAGCAATAAGGGTCTCAGAGAACCAATCTAATAGGCCGCTTGATGCTATAGCGAGGGTCATGCCTTCAAATGCAGAAGTAAATCGTGCCATGGCACCTGGTGCGCCCTTCAATAGAATTTCTGCCATTGATTTGGCCCGACCTTCTACATTCTTTAAACTGTCGGCATATTCTTGAAACTTACCTGTTTTGGCTTGGTCCATTAATTCACTTGCGCCAGCCAAAGAAATTTTACCAAACAACAAATTAATGGCTTTAAGTTGGTCACCACTGCCTAGTGACCCTATTCCATTGGCAAAATCTGCCATGACATCTGCAAGCGGCAACAGGTCACCCTGGGCATCCTTTGTGGCTACCCCAAGAAATTTCAACATCTTTCCGGCTTCACCAACAGGGTTTACCATGGCCAACATTGCGTTCTTCATAGCAGTACCAGCCGTTGAACCTTGAATGCCAACGTTACCCAAAAGGCCAACAGCTGCAGCAGTGTCTTCAAGTGTTAGGCCATATCTTCTAGCAACAGGCCCAGCTTTCGCAAAAGATTCAGCAAGCATTTCCATATCAACGTTAGCACTGGCTGTGGTTGCCGCTAGAACATCTGCAACTCTAGATGCTTCCATTGCTGGAATCTTGAACTGGCCCATGATGTTTGATGCAATATCAGCAGATCGTGCCAAATCTGTATTGCTCGCAGCGGCTAAATTTAAAATTGCAGGGGTGGCGGCTAATACTTGATTTGCATCCCAGCCAGCTTGAGCAAAAAAGCCCATAGCATCAGCTGATTGTTTTGCTGAAAATGCCGTTGAAGATCCCAAATCAAGAGCAAGTTTTCGAAGATTCGTTAAGCTATCACCTGTCTCACCTGAAAGGGCTTCAATGCGATTCATCGACCGTTCAAAGTCTACGGCTGATTTCAATGTTACAGCACCAAAAGCCACAATAGGTGCAGTCATTCCTGCTGTTGCAGTTTTGCCAAAGCCTCTTGCTGACTTACCAAAGGATTTCATATTTGCAGACATGCGTTTCATCACTGGCGAAAACTTATCAACGGCACGTATAACGGCATTGATTGTATATTTATCCACTTGTTGAACTCCTCATGTCTGCAAATTTATTTGTTTTTTCGACCCAAAACATTAGCTGATGAAATGTCATTTCATGCATATCTGTGGCGCTAAATCCAAAGAACAACGCCACAGATGCAAGCAAGTCATCTAACTCTCTTGGGTATCCCCGAAAAAACCCATGATGATACCTTGAGCGGCTTGAATGTCAGCCATAGAAAGGTTTTTGACCGTAGAAAGGGGGACATCACCTAGCTTGCTTATGTACTTCCCAATAATACGGGCATCAATTCGCATTTCGGTGTCATTTCCTTCACTAGCAATCATCGTCATTGGAAACCCGCAATCAATAACATCCCCGCCCATAGGCTCTCTCAGCGTGATTGAAGTGATTTCTGCGCCATGGGCACTAACTGGTTTTGAAAGTTTGATTTCTATACTCATAATTAAGCCTTAATCTCTTCGCCAGAGATCCCTTCAAATTTAATTGTTAAGGTGCCTTCTGCCCCGTCAAGTTCACGTGATCCGGATGACCAAGCATTACGCAGAACGTAAGTTTTCCCGTTTGCTAATTCAGCGGTTACCGTGGCATCAGTGATTTTTCCAATATCCTTGAGGCTCAATTCATCGGTGGCAAAATATTCGGCCTCAATGAATGGAATTAGTGGCGTTTCTTTGTAGCCAGCAACACCTGAAAGTCCAACAAGACCTTCTCGTTCTTCTTCATCGACCATGACCGTTAACGACCCAGCCAAGGTGTATTGTTTACTATCCACTTTGACGTAGGCTTTACCTGCTATTCTTTTACCCATAACAAAGCCCTTTCTTAGTTAGTGTTATATTGAAGGCGAAACTGGTTAAGCAGCGCCATAATACGGAATTGGTTGACCATATCCGGTGGGAATAGAACATCGACCCGTGACGGGTTAGAATTGGAACGCTCAACGATTAGGTTCTCGATGAAGGCTTGAAGGTTTTCGACAAGTCCACGTTCCTCAAGCTGGGCGTAATTAACAATTATCTCAGCTTTAAGAATTTTTGGTGTAACAATTGCTTGGCCTGCACCAAACCGTGTTCCGTCATTTGCCAGTTTGTGACGAGGGTATTTTTGAGTGATCCCGGCACGTAGATAATCAAGAACATAGGCGATAGTGAATAGGGTGTTGGCATCCAAATAAGATGCATCAGGTTCACCAAAACTATTTTCTTGATAGGTCGTGATTTCCCTTTCAACTCTGCTGTAACCACCTTCAACATATGAAGTGGCGATTCCAGAATGAAGAAGAATATTGCGTTCAGTTATCGTGAATCGGCTTGGTTCTGGGGGAGATAGAAAACCAATCATTGGCAGGGTTTGCAATGGCCGTGCCGGGTCAATGGTGATGTGCTTTGCAGCAATCCCGGTCCTCATGGCTGCAGCTTCATAGCTTGGTGTTGGGCTATCATAATAACCAAAGCAAGTAGCGTGCGGGTCATTACGGGTAGCACCGAATGTACCCAGGCCAGCCAAGCTGTCAGAGCGGGCCGTGAAGCAGTGGCTATAATTCTGCTGTAGTGGTGACCATCGCCCTGTTACGTCATCCATAAATGTTTGCATTACTGCCAGGTTCGCTGCATCGGTATATGGCATGCCAATGAAACGGTAAGATTCATCACCTACTGCTGCAGTCGCTGTGCTGATGCCAGGATTGCCCGAACCACCAGATATGGCAGTAATCGTAATGGTTAAACCTGTGGGGGAAACCTCACCACCTACAACGCCGTAGTAGTTACGACGAACATCAATAGCATTACCAACTTCACCTTTATGGCGAGCCGTAAGATTAACCTTGGCGTTATCGCCACCGTCCACAACAGCAGTGATTGGAAGATTTGTATCAGCGTTAATAACAGCAGAAATAGCGGTTGCTAATGCAGCCGGGGTATCTGTTGAAGCAACGGCGTAACGAATGCGTTGACCAGCAATGTACAGGTTATCAGTTCCCGCAGCACTTGCCGCGGCATCAACCTTGATTGATCCTGTTGCCGCAACACCAGCACCGTCATCATCAAGACCAACACACCACAATTCTGTGTAGTCGTTGTTTTTAAAATATGCCGCTGCCATTCGGTGCAGCATGCTGCCTTTACCGAAATATTGGCCAGCTTGGTCTGGAGATGTTACTAAAACTGGCGTGTTAACTGCTACAGGGGCAACAACAAAACGTTGGCCAATTAGAAGAGCTCTATAGCTACCCTCAAAATTAAAGGCCTGGGAATTATCCACTTCTGCATAGAAGAGGGGAACCCGAATGTCAGACGGGATTCTGTTAAATGAAATGGACAAGGGTTAGCCCTCCTGTTTTGGCATTGCGGCTTCTCGATCAGCAGCTTTTACTTTGGTGCCTGTGAGCTCTGACAGAACATTGCAGTCAGGTTTACCAGCGTTTGTTAGATACTTATCACCGCCTTGCTCCAGGCAATGGGCAATCGCTTCTTCAAGCGTCATTTTAGGCTCATCAGATTCACCGTTTGAATCTTGAGGTTTTTCCTTGGGCTCAACATCCACGTTATGGGATGGCACAGGCGTTTTTACGGCAGATTTCTTTTCAGTTTCACTGTTTGTGTCTGTGTCCTCAGTAACGTGGATAACATCGCTGCATTGAAGCCTGCGAACCCAATAGGTACTTTTGGGAACAACCTTCCCATCCTCGGGAAGCGGTTCGCCTGTAATTGGGTCCGGAACAGAAACAGGGTTCCCATCCACCTTTTTGTCAGGATTTGGTTTTAGGTGTAGAGACATTTTACCCTTCGCTTTCTAAAGTGATTTTTGCAGTTGCAGGGGGAGTGGTTGCTTGAATATCAATACCTTCAAGGTCATCAGGGATGATGGGGTGGTATTCACTGATAAATTTCAGGCCAATTTTGATGAGGGCCATACCAAGGGTAATTTCGCCTTCGTCGTTAACGGCCATGTCCGTGTTAAGTGAGGAAACAGTAGAAAATTGCTTAACGAATTCTGGATCTTTTAAAAGAGCGTCTTCAACTTGTTTGCATAGGGAATCTAATTGGTCATCCCAATGGGTGTTAGTTCCAACATACACGTCGATTTGAAGCGTAATTTCATCATCAAATGCCGGGATATGATGTCCACCATTTGAACCTTGCTGACTCAGTGTAAAAACAGACAAGGCAGGAAGTTCATCTGTTTGAAAACTAGCGGCACGACTTTTGTGCACACTCGTGCCAGCCGCTGTATCGGCTGCTTTTAATCGGGCAACAACATCATTTCTAAGTCGCGTTCTTTCGTGCACTGGTTAGACCTTCTTTAGTATCAACATTGCCTGGCGAGCATCGTCTGGCTGTACTGAATGAACCAGATAACGAACTCCGCGGGCTTCAATTTGATCGCCACGCATTGGTTTGTTCGGGGTTCTTTTTTCGAAATCGGCGAGGTCAACAGTTGCAACTGGTTTTCTTGATTCAACTGAGACTTCGCCGCGGTCTTCAATCATTAGAAATGATTCATCAAACTTAGCCATTAGAGTGAAAGACGAGCCTCCCGCCTTCGTATATTCAACGCACTCGTAAAAGCTTTTTTTAGAAGCTTTTTGAAGTCGTCGGGCTCGTCTTTCCCACACCATAATTAGGCTTTAACACCACGCACCAGCGTTTCTGGGCGGGTACATAGCGGCAATGGGTTTGATTGAATCTCAGCTTCCCAGAATTTGTTTCGTGGGTCGGTGAAGGGAAGGGCGTACATTGGAAGGCCCTTTGTGTTAACAAATTCCATTGTATCAGCTGGGGCAAAGTAGATATCAAAAAGCCCTGGGACGCCTTCAACATAGAAACGGCATTCATTCGTCCCAATGGCAATCAGGCCATCATCAGAACCACGGTAATTTTCCCAATCAACACCACCGTAGTGAAAAGTTTGATAAGCAAGATTCCGATTGTTCAAAGCTGCTGCTGCCATCCAGTTCTTGTAAGGCTGGACCGTTTCAGCGTTATGAACGAGATCATCAAAGAAATTATCACCGCATAAGGCTTTGATACGCATGTTACCAGTCGCCATACCGCCCATGGCTTTAAGCAGGTAACGTTTCAAAGCAACACAAAGTTTGTTGATAATCATTTTATCAGCATTTGCTTGAGTGATTGTACTAAAAGCAAACGATGAGTCAGCTGGTGCAGCTACCCCGAATTCACCGAAAAGGTCATAAATTTGGGTGTCATCTGCATCAACGATAAGGCCGGACAGTGCCCCAAGCATAAGGCGTTCTGTAGTGATGTCCATTTCTAGCATTTTGTCATTAACGCGCTCATTGTAAACGGTCATAACTGCTTCAAGATCGCCTTCAGTGCCGAAGCCGCGAATGCCAGCAACTTCATCTGCTAACAATCTTGCCATTCTGGAAAGGTGCTGGATTTGGAAGTTTCGGGCTTTACGTTTTCTGTTCTCACTCTCTGAAGGTGGAGAACCACGCTCAGATGTCTGGATCAAAGTAAGTTTACCCTGCTTTTCTTCAATCATCACAGATGTTGTATTCACACCTTTAGGCGTGAAAATTCCTGAATCACGCAACCGGGTTGGGGCGTGGGGCATTTTGTTGATGGACGCTGTTAGCGAAACCAAGCCAAAAGCGTTGTTATTAAATACGTCAAAATTTGCCATGGTTTAATTTCCCTTACTGGCCACGAATGATGATGCCAGCTGCTTCTAGTTCAGAAGTAGCTTGTGCTTTTTGGGGGGCAGTAATGCCGGTAGGCCAAACCAATAGGATGCCTTTA
>MAAC01011510.1_pt1 | contig 11409 bp, 10 predicted proteins | sample 1115981 | NCBI WGS metagenome assembly MAAC01 (sample SAMN04961126, study PRJNA320927) | seawater metagenome | isolation source: sample BD02T64 sea water enriched with oil for 64 days | place: USA:Gulf of Mexico | collected 2013-07-27 | reverse complement strand
GCAATACGTAGTTCTGGGTCCCTTCTTTTATATCCGCGTAAACATCTGAGCAATCCGTTTCACAAGCGACTTTAGCTGCAAAAAAGTCGTTAGCTAGTTCAGAGGGTGCCGCTGGGTAAGCGAATGCGTTTGTATTAGTAGGCATAAATATTCCTTGTGTATTGGTTAATCTGACGAATCAATTTGCTCGTCTTCGATAGCGCTAATGTATCGAAATTTATCAGAATCCGAAATTCATAGTTACTGAAGCCAGTGTTCAACATAGATGAATGGTGAAATAATTAACCGGGTATTACATTTGGCTTTATACTGCGCAAAACGCTGCTCAGCACTAAATTGAACTAACTAAAGGAAGTTTACCTTGGAATTTTATCACTTACGTTCTTTTATCGCCGTTGCCCAAACAGGAAATTTGACTCAAGCAGCAAAACGTTTATACACAACCCCTCCAGCGATAAGCGCTCACATTAAAACGCTAGAGGATGAACTTTCCACCACTTTATTTATCCGCTCCAGCAAGGGCATGACGTTAACTGATAAAGGTCAATTATTATTAATAAAAGCACAACATACCCTAGATAGTGCATTGGACTTAGTGAATCTGGCAGCTACTAATCAACATGAAATAATAGGGACGTTTCATTTAGGTTTTAACTTAACTGCCAAGCAAATAAGACTGCCTGAGTTAGTAGCTAATTTACAAGAAAACTGTCCCGGTATCAGCCTAGAGGTTTGCCAACAATCAACCGGTCAAACCAGCAATGCAATTAGAGATCATCAATTGGATGGTGGTTATATTTTTGGAGATATTCCCAATGAATTAACCGGCGTAGCGGTTATGGAGCAACAAATTACGACAGTAGCTCCGCTATCCTTTGATTGTGGTAAAATATTGATACAAGCTGACCTAAGCCTGCTGCCGTGGATAATGATGGGCAACTATTGCCCTTTTGATAACTTTTTAAGAGAAAAACTTGGAAATAATCTGCCCTCAGTTATCAATTCGAGTGATGACAGCACCCGATTAGAATTGGTAAAAGAGGGATTAGGGTTGAGTTTCCTGGAGATCGAAGAAGCCCTTCTGGCTGAAAAAAACGGACAAGTCCAAATCATATCTACACTAGATTTCTCAACTACATTACATTTTGTTATCTCTAAAGATAGAGCTAGTGATCCAGTTATAAATGCACTCATGCAAGAAATTAGAATTTTGTGGCGTTTAAAATTATAAGATTTATTTAGGTAAATACGATCCAAAATAGACTTTGTTGTATTGAAAAAACTCAATAAAATCTAAGTTTTCGGTGGATGCTCATCCAGAATGGGACATTGATAATTGTTCTTTTAAGTAGTTGACGCAGGTCAGCCTTTTGTTCGGGGTTATCTTTTTACGTGGGAAAATAGCGCAAACATGATTTGTGATTATCACCAGTAGAATTAGGAATAGAACAACTAGTCGATATTCAAGTGCGCTAAAGAGCTTTCTCATCAACCTGGTGAGCCCCTAGTTTTCTCGACGCATACTTGGTTCTCAAAGTATCTGTTACTCGGTCAATCAAATCGGAAGCTATGTGTCAGGTTTTGCCGTTACCCAGGCTGTCTTCCAAGCAGTGAGTTTTCGGTTAGCTATAACGAATGTCGACCATTTACAGACATTTTACTTCCACCATTGACTTCAGTTAATAAGGGGAGGATTACCCTATAGATCCGATAATAAATTAATTGGCTCAGCAGCATAATTTGGCATCACTTCGATGGTTCACTTAACATCGAGCGTTTAAATATTGGTTACGTCGGCCTGGCCACCGCCTTCACTGTAGATCCGATAAAAATCAATTAGCTTAGCAGCATAGTTTGGCGTCACAGTGCTGGTATTTTTAAATATACTGGTTGCAGTCACGTTTTTATACCAAACATGATATTTACTCAGGGAAGGATCTGACTGATTTAAGCTAAAATCGCGATAATATTTGAGTAAGAGATCGATCCTATAGGCAAACGGAATAAACGTCAGATCTATAGGGCCTATCTCAGTCCCGGAAAAAAACGGCCCAGTGTCACTCGCCCCAGCAGAAAATTTTCTTAGGCCTTCAAGCATTTTTTCACAGGCATCTCGCTGAGCACCTTCCGTCTGGGCTGTTAGAAACCGGTAGAAATATGGGATGATTTGCGTATTAACAAATTCCATCCACTCCTTACCGTTAGCTAGCAGGGGCTTTTCAAGCTGTTTGTTGTCTAGATACGTTAGTATCTGGCACGAATCTGTGAGCGTTACATCATCGTCAATCAATACCGGCACTTGACCTGCACCATTGGATATTTCCATCCACTGTGGTGTTTTATCATAGGGATCAGTTTCAATATAGTCGAAGCTGATATTGTTGTTTAGTAACGCCATCCAAGCCCGTTGAGCAAAGGGACAATACCATGCAGAATATAGTTTCATTATAGTCGCCATTATTTCCTACTTTTTAGTGATCGAGGATGTCGTAAATTACTGTGCTCGATACTTTTTACGACAACCCTGATTTTTGTTCGGCTCAGTTTAACTGGCCTTGATAGTGTTGCACACGTTCGCCGATAACATAGTGCACCGGCAAACATCTTTCCAAGCATAAATCCGTGGAAAATCCTGTTAATTCTTATACCTTTAATCCAGCCCCTGGATACTGGCGCGGCTTTGCATGCGAGCTTGCCAAGCTATCAGATGGATGCATTGCTCAGGCACCTTAGAGTTGGTGAAAGCACCCAGTAAGATGCCCGCATATAAAGTAATATCAGCATCACTGAATTTATCACCGGCAACAAATTCGCTGCTAGCCAGCACTTGATCAAAATAACCTAACGTGGATAGTGCCTTGCTAATTTGATGCTGACCCCAGTCGATATTTTGATATGTTTCAAGCTCTGGCCCTAAGCCGTTAGTGGCGTGGTGGAAACCTGCGGAAAAAGCTTCTAGCACCCCTGACTCAGCGCGGCGCTGGAACATGGTGATAACTGCTTTTTCTTTGGCGGTTTCACCAGTCAAAGACGTTCCCTCGAATGCGGCATCAATATAATCTATGATCGCCGAGCACTCTGAAATGCAAGTGCCATCGTCTAATTCCAGGACAGGTACCGCTGCTGACGGATTTTTAGCGGTAAATTCCTGAGTTCGACATTCACCTGCCAATACATCTACCTGAATAAACTCAGCAAAGGCAGTGGCATTTTTTTCTGCTAGTGCAATCCGTACACGTACTGGGTTAGGCAAACCCTTGTGTTCATAAACTATCATATTTTTCCCTATCTTGAATGCTCATTCATTAAAGAAGCGTAAGTTAATCTATTTTGAATGATCATTCAAGATGTTTTACAATTAAAACTTTGTATAATGCCCAATCTGAGTAACGGAGTATAAATGTCAACTTATGCGAAATGTAGAATTTGATAGAGAAGAAGTGTTAAGGGCAGCTATGACTGCATTTTTGCTTACAGGTTATAACAAAACCAGTATGCCGGACCTGACCCTAGCAACGGGGTTACATCCAGGCTCTCTGTATGCGGCGTTTACAAATAAACGCGGGGTGTTGATTGCTGCCATCGGACAATATCATCTGGACAGAAATAGCCAATTTACTCACTTTTTTAGTGGTAGCCGCCCAATTCTAAGCATGATTAAATCCTATCTTGATAACGTTGTTGACGAATGTTTAAGTCGCGATACGGCCAAAGCCTGTTTGCTTATTAAAATGCTTAATGAAATTGCCGAACAAGACGAAGAAATCCGTGACTTAGCGACTGAAAACCTAACCCTTTCCCAACAGGCGTTGGCGGGACAATTCGAACTAGCTAAAGAGATGGGAGAGCTGACAACAGAGCGGGACAGTCTTCATTTAGCGCGGTATTTTATGATGGGCGTTTATGGCCTTAGAGTATTTGCCCAGATGCACCCTCAACCCAACATGCTGCAACAATTGGCGGATCAGCTTTATCAAGATCTATGTGTCACTTAATCGCATCTTTCTTAAGGCGTTATCCAATCACTCAATTGAGGTCATAATTCTACATGGATAATTTAATTCGTTTTATGAAGAAGTATTCAACAGGAAAACTAGTTCTTGTTTTATTTTTGTTGACGATGGCTGTGTATTCAACAATGTTGTTTTATTCTATCCCAGCTGTAACTGCATTTTCTCCAGGATTGCCGATATTCGATTTATCCCCTTCAGGGTATTCATTTTACTATGCCAATGAATTACTTAATGCATTAGGAGCAGATGGCCGCAATTTATACTTAACAACTCAATTACCTTTAGATTTTGTTTATCCTGGTTTGTTTTCTCTTACTTACCCACTAATGCTAGTTTGGCTTTTTGGTAAAACATGCAATGGAAACTCTAAAATTTACTATTTTTCATTTGTGCCATTTTTAGCTGGAATTTTTGATTATGCTGAAAATATATTTATCATCAAAATGATTAACTCATTTCCAGATTTACAAGTAACGACTGTTAAAGTAGCGAGCATATTTACTCTTCTTAAAAGCAGTTTCACTATGCTTTTCTTTATCTTATTATTTGTGGGTTTTGCACTGTTACTTAAACAAAAATTGTCAATGATTCGCAGCTGAATTGGCTAACAAGACACTTAAAAGGACAAAGTAACAGTTCTTTTTTTCCTTCGACGCTTAATTTAATTAACTATTATTTTCCTCTTAGTGAGGTTTTAGTACCTATTTTTGAATAGGTCTGCAATGTGCACGTTTTGCCCTTACCCACGCTGACTTGCAAGCGCTGAGTCTTCGGTTAAATGCCTCCTTTTGGCCGACAGTCATCCGATGACAGCCACATAAATCAAGCTAACAATGCACTGCTATAATACTGATTCCGTCCAATAGCCATGAGGTTGACATAGCATATAAGCCCACCTTCAAACCACTACCGGCTCTAGTTAAGAGCTTACTAGATCTCGATTGAGGTCTGCATCTACAACATGCCGATTGTACTGTTGACGCACAGCATCTTCTGATTTACGGACTCTCGCTCCCATTTCTTCGAAGGTCAAGCCTTCAGCACGCATCATGATCAAGTCAATTATCTCTGGTTTCAAACCAGTGTTTCCAAGTGAACTTCGCAGTTGCTCATCGCTTTGTAGGTGGATAGTTTCTGGAGTTGAATTAGCCCCCGCCATTAGCATTTCCTCTACTGTAGATTCGAAGCGAGGACCCTGATATTTCAAAGGCTTGGAGTCTTTCACACCCATTTCTTTCAGCTCTTTCATTTCCTTTCGGTAAACATCAGCTGGTTTCCTATTCGAGCGTCGAGCGTAACGCTTCAGCAAGTAATGTTTTATATGTTGCTTAAAATGAGCCATCCAAAAAGCTTCAGGACTTTTAAGGTCATCCGGTATCTTTATTTCTCCAGCATCCAACTTTTTTAAGATAGTAACAGTAGCGACTGAAACCGCTTCTGAGGCTTCGATCTCTACATCGCCAAGTGACTCCAACAAAAAGCTAGCCGCTTTACGTGCATGTAGCCAAACTTTCTCCGATTGGGAAAATATTGCAAAGTTTTCTCTAATTTCTTTTTGATCCATAACCTTATGATTCCTAAATAAAAATACCAAAAAATATAATATAACGAAAATTAAATTAAAAAAAGTGTTCGGTTTTACTTAGCCATTTGGATCATCTAGTTAGCAAGGAATGAATACGGTAGCGATATAATATAGGCTAAAATAAGTCATTGATTATTAAAGATTATTTATTTGCTATCTCGGATTTTTGATCTATTTTGAAATAACACTATTTGGAGTATTAAAGATGTGCAATCAGAGAATACAAGCTAAGCAAAGTCAAACTCGCCAAACAACACACGCACATTCACACAAATATAATTGCAGCGCAATTTTAGAAAGTGATCTGGAATTAGATTACTTCAACTGGCGCTGTTACCAAGGCAACTTTAAATACTTCAAAATGCAGGCAGAGAAACTTAGGTATTTAAGTAGTGATGGAAAATTTCATCATTTCACGGCCGATGCGGAACTCATCGATTCTATAAACACATCTTATGTTGATGAAGTGAAATATGTTGTTGATGCAGAAAAACCAGATGTAAAGCATGTACATGAGCTTGTAGCCAAGGCTTATGCTTCTGAAGGGACTATCTTTCGGGTAATGACTGAAATAGAAATCCGAATAGGTCATCGTCCTGAAAATCTCCGTACGCTTGCCCCCACCTGGGCTTGGCCGAGCCCAGACGAAGAATTTTCACGACTGACCGACCAGCTAGAGTTCAACGAAGCATCAATCAAACATCTTCACCAAACAGTGAATTCCCTAGGTTTTGCTACATGCCTAATCACCCGAGCCATAGGTCACAACTTGATTAACTGCGACATCACACAGCCTTGGGATGACCTTCAATTGGATTGGTAATTCAATAACGTTTCATCTGTTTTTTTAAATTAGCAAAAAGGAATACGCCTATGTATCAAGTACAAACTTCATTCCGGGAAATCGGTACTCTCGTTCAGCGCCATGGGGCAACTGCGCGGATTATCGGCTGTAACGACGATTTTGCTGTGCTTGATTATGTAGGCTACGGTCAGGCTCCAGAAAGTGTGCCTATCACTCAACTGGAAGCCGAATTGGGTAGTACTTTGCACTTAATGCAACCGGAAACACCAGTGACCAGCTTACCCAAGCAAATGAGTCTACCTGAACGATTAGAAATAGAGCGGCGTGAACACTATGTCCGACAACTGCACAGGAAAACAGGCCCCAAAGGCGTTGGTGGCCGTAAAGTTCGACAGGAAGCAATTGATAAGGTTTCTGTGCGGCTCCACGATAAGCAACCACCTTCGCCTGCAACGTTGGGCCGCTGGGCTAAAAAAGACCGTGATCACTCCCTAGGGGTAGCTTGCGATATTTTGCAACCGTTCAGAAAACAACATGCTTCTCGATTTGACGCTTTAAAACCTTTAGTCCTGGAAGTTTTTGACGAAGAGTTTCTCAAACAAAACCTTCCGAGCTTTCAATTTACCTACGACGTGTTTATTGGGCGAATTGAAAAAAAGTTTGGAAAGGACTGTGACAGACCCTGCTATGTCACGTTTATTAACTGGATCAAAGATATATGTCCTATAAAAGCTTCCAAGTTGCGGCACGGTCAAAAGGCGACTCGTGAGATGATGCGTAATGCCATTGCACAAATTCGTACAACGCACCCTTTACAACGCGTGGAGTGTGATGCCATTCGACTTGCAATTGGTCTGGTGGATGAGGAGAACCGCTATTTGGGCAGCGTCACAGTCTTCTTTGTGCTGGATTGCTACACACGCTGTGTATTGGGTTATTGCCTACACATCGGCAATGGTGAACCTACTTCTTGTGTTATACATGCTTTCCGGCATGCCTTATGCCCAAAACCAGCGGGAACTTTTAATCCGAATTGCGAAAACGATTGGCCTATGTACGGTGTGTTTGAGTCAGCGGTAACGGACGGCGGAACTGGCTACACCTCAATGCAAACCGTGAGTTTTTTAAATACCGCCGGTATACCCATGTCAGTAACTCAGACAGCTTCTGGTTGGAAAAAGCCATTTGTAGAACGTTTTAACGGAACAGTACGCACCAATTTGGCACAACAAATCCACAGTTATTGTGGGCATGATCTTAGCGTGATTCAAGACAAAACACTTAAGCAAAAAGCGAGTATGACGCCAGATCAATTCAGGATGCTATTGGAAAGATGGATAGTAGACGAATACCACCAAAGTCCACATTCGGGTATTAATAATACCCCACACCAGCTCTGGTTAGATAGTTTTGCAGACACTACTTGTGGTCCCATGCTTCCTGCGAATTACGACGTTTTACAGCTGCCCCAGGGGCAGACCGTTTATGCAACGATTTCAGGAAAGGATGCGCATCAGGGGGTAGTTATTAATAACGTGCGGTATAACGATGCCGAATGCAGGATAAAAATTATTGGTTTAAAACTATCCCAAAAAGGAGAACCTACCATAGTGGAGTGTCAGTATTCTATTAATGATATTTCAACAATCACTGTGCGGGATCCTTTTACGGATATAACTTTCGAGGTAGCAGCCACACCATCTATCGTTATACCAGGAATGACTTTAGCCGAATTCCAGGCCCAATGGACTAAGCGTTATTCAAAAAAGGGGTTTGGACACAAGCGCATTATTGCGACCAGTGATGAACGAAAAGCGGGAAATGACGCCCATCACGACAACCCCAAAGTGACCAGATCGACTCGCTCAAGACCCGCAAACCCCCAGCAAATGGCTAACGGAGTGGCGCAGCAAAAAGCAGAAAATGAAAATGCCCGACGCGAACAGGCAGCTAACTCAGAGAACAAATCCGGCACCACTGGTTTGTCTAACCTCAGTTTACAGGATTTAGAAGGACACACTACCAAATGAGCCATTCAAAATTTGTACCCTTTTCGCTAGCTGGGGATGTCAGCGAGCGCTTAAATAATCCCCGGTTGCCTGTTGTGGCTAGAGAATTTCACGCGGCGACAGTGCAACATTCTACCTTTCAAAAAGGGCTTGAAGCATTGGCATCAACGCATGCGATGTCCGGCCTCGAAGGTGCTGGCATGATAATAGAAGGTGAACCCGGTTTAGGTAAAACGACCTTGTTAAACCGTTATGTTAAAGACATTTATCAGCTCCCGGAATATCAGCCCACTGATACGCTGACACCTTTACCCGTTTTAAAAGTATATGTCCCCGGTCGGCCAACTGTTCCACGAGTCATAGAGAAACTATTAATGGCATCCCATCATGTGAAGATATCCTCCCGAAATACAAAAACCATGGAGTCGCGATTACATACTTTAATCAGAAACCAGGGTGTTGAAATGATTATTTTTGATGAGTTTCAGCATTTGCTTAGGACTGAAAAGTACACCCATGACACCCTCAATTTTCTGAAGGTGCTTGCCGATGATTACAAATTGGCAATTGTTTTTGCAGGCTTACCTCGTGGACTAGATATTCTCAAGGATCACAAAGAAATTGAAGAGCGACTCAGTTTTGATCGTGTGACTTTTCAGCCCTTTGATATTACGACCGCAAGAAATGCACAGGACTATGCGAGATATATCAAGGGGCTAGAAAACAAGCTCGAGGAAATTGGTGTGCAGTGCATTGCGCTAACTGAAGAAGTCATGCTGCAACGCATGTTACTAGCGACGCAAGGAAAGCCGCGTTTCATTAACCGGCTATTCATGCGTTTGTTAATCCGACTGAGTGATAGGAAACCGCTCACCTTGAAAGAATTTGAGAAAACATTTGAATCTGCACCTTTCAATAGCCACTTAGGGAATTTCAACCCTTTTAACAAACAGGTTAAATTATCATCAATACAAGCAAAGCAGGAATATATAGACCAACAACGAAATACAAGCACAGCTGACCTAAAAAAAGGTAAACGATCATGACTCAAGAATTATTAGGTGTTAGACCCTACCCGTTATCGCATGAATCATTAACTGGCTATCTATTGCGTTTAGCATTCCTGAACGGCCTCAAACACGTTTACGAACTACTAAAGGCAATTGGCATGGCAAAGCCTAAAGCTCGCAGATATGGAATATGGTCAGATGACGAGTTGGACGCACTTACCCCGTCTGTAGAAAAAGCTTTAGGCCGCGTATTCGACCCATCTACGTTTCCCGATCAAGCCGGGAATGCGTGGTACTGTAATGAGACAAGCTTGATAAAAGAGATACGACTAGATTTTCCGCGAATTTGTCTAGAGTGTTTTTATGACCAGCCTGTTATGGACTGGCGATGGGCATTAGGTACTGTGGCGCGTTGTAGCAAGCACAGCTGTTCTCTAATCGATAACTGCCCACTGTGCCAGCAACCCTTCAAGTTGGATGCTCGACTATGGGACGGTTGCTATCACTGCGGTAAAACATGGAAACAATTTCCTAGGAATGAAAAGAAATCAACCAGTGAGTTCAGCCCACTTGAACAGGCTCTCTACCCCGATAATTGCGGTAGCATAACCGCAGAGAACCTTGAGGTAGTTGAGTTCTGTGAGAGTCTACTAAAATCAGCACGCCCTAGAGATCTTATGTGGCAGTCCTTACAGCGCATTCCCTATTCAAAAAACCACTCCGAATTAGTGCTTCTTGCAATCAAAAGAATAGAACAACCAGGATGTAACCTTACAGTCTCCGAAAGAAGTGAATATTTGCGGCCTGCGCGTAGAAAACTGTGTAAAACAGGTACATCAGTTGACTGTCGTTACCACGTTTATCATCGTGGACTTGCTAAGTATTTAAAAATCCCCAATTCAGTACTAAAAGTTGTGACGAGTGTCCAAGCGCTACCTACTTTAAACCCTATCACTAAGAGTTTAAGTGGTCAGATTTTCAACACTCAGGAGGTCTTGATGGTTTTAAAGAGCTTTGAGGCACCCTGTATCAAAGCTGGCTGGATTATTATTTCACCTGAAACCCAAACTTTACAAGAGCATTTGACTTCCTTTGGCAATGCTATGCTCGCTATTCTTAATAGAACACTCATTGGTTGTTTTCCCTTATCCGGAGACTACGTAAAGATTGCAGTAGATATCCAGTCGTTTTAAGAATGGTTGAGTGCACAATTTAATAATGCATGTGCCGGTCCTCTTAGCTTAGCTACTGTGGCAAAGTCCCTTGGCTTTACCAAAATTCAGATCATGCAGCGCATCAGTGTTGGGCACTTTCATCGGGTACCGCAACAGAAAACCTACCTGGTTGACGGAAAATCGTTTCGTGCTTTCGTAGAAAAAACTGCCGATATATGAATCCCCTCAACATGGTAAGCCATAATTTTCTAGACGCATATTTAATTCTCATAGTACCCTTATCTGGTTTATGAAAATGGCTGCTTTGTTTCATAATCGACCAATGGCAGTGCATATTGCCGGAAGATAATTCCCACCTCCAAGCCTCTTAACCAAGTACGGTTAGCTAAGTATAATTAAAAAAAGCATTCCCATTCCCTCAAATGCACTCTGTCTGTAGAGCTAATCATAAATCTGCTGTTCGACATTACCCTCTTTATAATTACTCAAGAAAATCGACTTGCCAGACGGACAACATACTGATATATATTATATGATAAATTTAATATATCGCTGATTTTATTCAGCTTAATCAGGTGAGTCTCATCAAATGTTTGAAATAAGGTCCACAGTCTCATCAAACATTAAAACTTTTAAAAACTTCGATTTTAAAAGTCCTCGGAAACCCTATTGTGGTGAAATAACGGTCTCAATATTTATTTGAACTGACATGTCTGTAATTCCAAATTGAGACTAAGCCTCACGATCATGAATACAAGGCGTGTCTCCAACCAAAAAACAGCCAAATTAAAGCTCTTCAAAAAGCATGCTAT
>MAAC01015054.1_pt1 | contig 11410 bp, 7 predicted proteins | sample 1115981 | NCBI WGS metagenome assembly MAAC01 (sample SAMN04961126, study PRJNA320927) | seawater metagenome | isolation source: sample BD02T64 sea water enriched with oil for 64 days | place: USA:Gulf of Mexico | collected 2013-07-27 | reverse complement strand
ATACCAGTTTCATTAAGTTTGTGATCTTGTTGTGCGCAGGAAAAATAATTCAGGGCAAGGCGCTCGATTGACTAATAGCTGGCTATTGGGATTGAGAGCAACGCAGCCTTGGATTATTTTACCCCCACAAGTGGGCAATAACTTAATGAAATTGGTATAATTAACGTGAGATCGTAATGTTTGAATTACATGCCAGCAAAGTTGGCAATTTAAAAAATGATGTTTTATCGGGCTTAACTGTAGCTTTAGCGCTAGTGCCTGAAGCTGTTGCTTTCGCTTTTGTTGCAGGTGTTGAACCATTAGTTGGTTTATATGCTGCCTTTATGGTTGGTTTGATCACGTCTATTTTTGGTGGACGTCCGGGGATGATTTCTGGTGCTACCGGAGCAATGGCCGTGGTAATGGTAAGCTTAGTTGCTTTGCATGGCACTGAATATTTATTTGCGACAGTGGTATTAACCGGGATATTACAAATACTATTTGGACTCTTTAAATTAGGTAAATTTATCCGTTTAGTTCCTCATCCTGTAATGTTGGGTTTTGTTAATGGCTTGGCTATTGTGATATTTTTGGCGCAATTAACACAATTTAAAGTCACTAATGCCGCGGGTGAGTTGGAATGGATGTTGGGCACACAGCTTTATACCATGGCAGGGTTAATTATGCTGACCATGGCTATTATTCACTTTTTACCCAAACTCACTAAAGCCGTACCATCTTCTCTAGTGGCTATCGTAGTGGTGACTGTTTTAGTGCAGAGCTTAGGTTTAGACACTCGTACGGTAGTTGATTTTGTTCGTGATATGACCAATGACCCTGCTGCATCAATTGCTGGTGGTTTACCACAATTTAGTATTCCTAATGTCCCATTTGACTTAGAAACTTTAAAAATAATATTTCCATTTGCCTTAGTCCTTGCTGCTATCGGGTTAATTGAGTCGTTATTAACGTTAACATTAATTGATGAGTTAACCGGTACTCGTGGTCGTGGTAACAAAGAATGTATCGCGCAAGGTGCATCAAATACCGTTAACGGATTTTTTGGTGCTATGGGGGGGTGTGCAATGATCGGCCAGTCGATGATCAACGTTAACTCTGGTGGTCGTGGCCGTGCATCAGGCATTACCGCCGCTTTAGCATTGTTAGGGTTTATCTTGTTTGCATCAGGGCTTATCGAAATTATTCCACTAGCGGCGTTAGTCGGCGTAATGTTTATCGTGGTTATAGGTACGTTTGAGTGGTCAAGTTTCCGCATATTAGGCAAAGTTCCAAAAGCGGATGCCTTTGTTATCATTTTAGTTTCAGGTGTTACTGTAGCCACTGATCTAGCCGTTGCTGTTGTGGTAGGTGTGATTGTTTCTGCGTTAGTTTTTGCATGGGAACATGCCAAACACGTAGTTGTACATCGTTCAACAGACGCTAATGGATCAACCGTTTATGATGTTACCGGACCGTTGTTTTTTGGTTCGATTGCCAACTTTTTAGAGCAATTTGATATTGAAAATGATAGTGATGATGTGGTGGTTGAGTTTAAAAACTCTCGTGTTGCCGATCATTCAGCGATAGAAGCAATTGATACGTTAGCTGAACGTTATATTGCCGGTGGTAAAACTATGCATTTAAGACACTTAAATGCAGAATGTAAGCAACTCTTAACAAAAGCAGGTAGCTTGGTTGAAATCAATTTAATTGAAGATCCTGATTACCATATTGCGACAGATAAGTTAGCTTAACATTCATTAGTATCATTTAAGGCCTATAGGTTATAGTTGACTTATAGGCCTTTTGTATGAGAACGATATTGATTAAATTATGCAATTAGAATTTTTTGATGTTCCCAGCCCATGTATTGGTATTTGTCAGTCAGATGATAAAGGCCAATGTTTGGGATGTTTTCGTACGCGCGATGAACGTCAAAGCTGGTTAAATTTTAATTCGGATGATAAACAAAAAGTCATTAAACGTTGTTTGCAACGGAAAAAGCGTAAAGAAGGTAAAATTAACGTCAAAGAAATTCAGCAAGAGACTAAGATTGAACAGCCATCCTTACTTGACCCTCCAAGTAAAAATAAACTAGCTCCAGCTAAAGATGGTGATTTTGGTGATTTTGATTTGTAGTGCAGCCGTACAACTTTTAATTCTCTAAGTGCAACAATAAGTTGACACTTTAAATATTGATATTTTCTCTAAGCGTAGCGTTTAAATGCTTCGCTGCTATAATGTCGGCAATTATTTTCTCTGCGTGTATTTATTTTAAATAAAATAAACTTACATGCTAATTTAGGAGTATCTTTGCCAATGTCGACAAATTCTTTGCTCAACGAAACCCATGATCCAAAATTAACCAGTTGGGTTGATTCAGCAAACCAATCAGGTTGTGACTTCCCAATTCAAAATTTACCGTTTGCGATATTCCGTCGTACAGCTAGCACCGAGTCATTTCGTGGCGGAGTTGCTATTGGTGATCAAGTCATCGATTTAGCAGCAGCTAAAGAAACAGGTCTATTTTCAGGCTTGGCGTTACAAGCACTTGAGGCTTGTGCTTTAGATGAATTAAATACTTTTATGGATATGGGGAAAGAAGCATGGAGTGCATTACGCGCCGAGCTTTCAAAAGCCTTATCCTCTGGCAATACAGCGCAAGATAAACTTGCAAGCTGTTTAATCGCTCAAATTGACGTTGAGTATGCGTTGCCTTGTAATATTGGTGATTACACTGACTTTTACACATCAATTCATCACGCCACGTCTGTGGGTAAAAAATTCCGCCCAGATAATCCATTATTACCTAATTATAAATGGGTACCCATTGGCTATCACGGAAGATCTTCATCTATTGAAATCTCAGGCAGCAACTTTAGACGTCCTAAGGGTCAAACTAAAGCACCAACGGCAACGGAACCTTCGTTTGGACCTTGTAAACGTTTAGATTACGAACTTGAAATTGGCATATTTATTGGTAACGGTAATGACTTAGGTGAACCGATCACTTTAGATAATGCTGAAGATCATGTTTTTGGTATTTGTATCTTCAATGATTGGTCAGCACGTGATATTCAAGGCTGGGAATACCAACCATTAGGACCTTTCCTTTCTAAAAACTTTGCTTCTACTATTTCTCCATGGATTGTAACTACAGAGGCCCTTGCGCCTTATAAAGGGCAGTGGACACGTGTTGAGACAGATCCTCAACCTATGCCATATTTAGAGTCGCAACAAAATAGAGCAGCAGGTTCATTTGATATTAATTTACAAGTATTACTTGAAACTGAAAAAATGCGAGTGGCCGAACAAGCACCAACACCAATGTCACAATCTAACTTTAAAGACTCATATTGGACAGTTTCTCAAATGGTAGCTCACCATACGGTAAATGGTTGTAATTTACGTTCTGGTGATATGTTTGGTAGTGGCACACAATCAGGACCTAACCCTGAAGAAGCAGGCTCAATGCTTGAATTATCAAATGCTGGCTCTGAGCCAATTAGCTTACCAAATGGTGAAACACGCACTTTCTTAGAAGATGGTGATAATGTCATCATGACTGGCTGGTGTGAAAAAGAAGGCGCGGCACGCATTGGTTTTGGCTTTGTTGAAGCGACAATTTTACCCGCAAAATAGTAATTTCTGATTATTATCATTCCACTTCAAGGTGATATGTTTCATACACTTGAAGTGGAATACCCTATATTTATTGTCAAATTAAACTTCTGAACACTCGATAATTTCATCTTCAGCTTTTGCTGCCGATAACCAAAGCTGATAACTTGGCAATGAAAGCATTGTATTTACATAAGATTGAACGTTTTCAGGCACTGCTATTTGATAGCTATTGAAACGGGAAATCACCGGTAGATAAAAAGCATCTGCTATAGTGAAATCACCAAATAGGAACTCTCCTTGGCTTTTAGCTAAACATTCCTGCCAAAGTGTAATAATTCTATCAATATCTTTTTGGCATTCCGCACTATAATTAATTGCACTTGGAGTTCGGCGACAATTCATTGGCATTTCATTACGAAGTGCAAAGAAACCGGAATGCATTTCTGCACAAACCGAACGAGCTTTGGCTCTATCTACAACATTTTCAGGCCAAGCATTACCTGAAAGGTACTGCTCATTAATATATTCGCAGATTGCTAAAGAATCCCAAATTCTTTCTTTGTTATCAATTAAAACAGGTACTTTATTGTTCGGACAAAAAGGTGACATTTGTATCAACATATCTTCTGCAAATAGCGAAATGAGGTGTTGTTCAAATTCTATATTAAAGTGTTGTAACAATACCCAAGGCCTTAAAGACCATGAGGAGTAGTTTTGATTGCCAATTACCAGTTGCATTACGTTGCCTTTTAGATGAAATATTAACAGACACTAACATAATTCAATGCACGTTTTGGTGGGATTTCTACGCCTGAGAGCAAATTGCTTCTGCCTTCTTTTTTTATAGGATTTAAAAATACAGTAGGCGGCTTTAAGGGATACTTGATCTGCCGTTGCATATATAGTGCAAAAAAGTGAATACCCATTCATTACGAGTGATTGGCCTAGAGTCTGTTTGTTGGTGTTTTTTTGCGCTGAATCGCTATTTTAGGGCGATGAAATGCATTTTATTGGCTTTACATCGGCAAATAAAAGTCAAAAAGTAGCATTGATTATTGACTAAATGAAAAAAGTTCCCCAAAAAGTAATTTTTTTTTATTGTATTTATGAATATAGAAACACTTTTTTATTTCTTTTTGAAACGCGGCTAATACGAACCTTTTCGCATGTTGGAAAATATCAAACAAAGCTAGAGGGGAAGGTTTATATAGCTTGTTATAATACTGATTTGAGAATAGGACATTTCAATAACTTCGACACAATAGATAATACTTGTGAATATTTCCAATATTTTGTTACTTTTTAGTATTCTCCCCCCTTGTAAAGCACCTCCTGCTGATTTATAACATGTACAACTTAGGAAGAGTATCTATACTGTTAAGGATGCAACTAAGTAATAATAACAAATCAAATAACTATAAGTTTTTTTGTATAAAACTAGAAAGGAAATAACATGTCTATTAAATTTCGTGCTGGTACGTTAGCCCTAGCAGTAGGTCTTGCGTTAGGTACAGCCCCAACTTTTGCTGAAGAAGCTACAGGCGCAGAAGAAGAAGTTGAACGTATTGCGGTTGTCGGTTCTCGTGCAGCACCTCGTTCTGTTGCTGAATCTCCAGTACCAATTGATATTATTGGTGGTGATGAGTTAGGTAGAAGCGGTTCAAGTGATATGCTTGATCAATTAGCAACTGCTGTTCCATCTTTCAGTGCCCGTCAACAACCTATTAGTGATGCTGCTACGTTAATTCGTCCAGTAAACTTACGTGGTTTACCTTCAGATAGTACTTTAATCTTAGTGAACGGCAAACGTCGTCACCGTGCTTCTGTTATCGCTTTCCAAGGTGGCGGTGTAAATGATGGTGCTCAAGGTGCTGATATTTCAGTTATCCCAAGTGTTGCATTAAAGCAAGTAGAAGTATTACGTGACGGTGCTGCGGCACAATACGGTTCAGATGCTATTGCTGGTGTAATGAACTTTGTATTAAAAAATGATTCAGACGGCGGTTCGTTATCTGTTAAAGCTGGCGAATACATGGAAGGTGATGGTGCTTCTACTATCGTTGACGGTAACATTGGTTTACCTTTGTCAGACGATGGCTTTGCTAACTTTAGCTTTCAGTTAAAAAATGCTGATGCAACTAGCCGAAGCGTGCAACGTCCAGATGCTCAAGGTTTAATTGATGCAGGTAACACATCTGTAATTGACCCTGCTCAAATTTGGGGTGCTCCTGAAATTAAAGACGACATTACTGTTTTTGGTAACATCGGCTTAGATTTAGGTGGCGACAAAGAATTTTACTTATTTGGTAACTATTCAGAGCGTGATGCTGTAGGTGGTTTCTACTACCGTAACCCACATAACCGTGGTTCAGTATTCTCTTTAGATGGCGGTGAAACGTTATTAGTAGGTGATGTTGCTCAAGCAGGCGGCGCAGCAAGAACGTGTGCTGTAGTTCCAGCTAATGTTCCTAATGTTCTAGCTACTGCGGCTTACCAAGCTATGGTTGCCGATCCAAACTGTTTCTCAATGAACCAAATCATGCCTGGCGGTTATACTCCAGCATTTGGTGGTAATATCACTGATACTTCATTGACTATGGGTGCCAAAGGCGATATCAGCACTGGTTTCTTAGCAAACTGGTACTTTGATGTTAGTGGTTCTGTAGGTCGTAACGAATCAGACTTTAACCTTAAAAACACCCTTAACCCATCTTTAGGTCTTGCTACACCAACAGACTTTAAAACGGGTAAATATATCCAGTTAGAAAAAACATTTAACTTTGATTTAGTTCGTGCATTCGATGTTGGCTTAGAAGACGACATGAATGTTGCTATGGGTGTTGAATGGCGCGAAGAAAGCTTTGAAATTGTTGCTGGTGAAGAAGCTTCATGGAAAGCAGGTGCTTATGCTGACCAAGGTTTCAATATCGGTTCTCACGGTTTTAAAGGTTTTGGTCCTGAGTCACAAGGTACTAACGTACGTCGTAACTTAGCCGCTTATATTGATGTTGAAGCGTACTTGAGCGAAGACTTCTTAATTGGTGGTGCATTACGTTATGAAGATTTCTCTTCATTTGGTGATACTACAAACTATAAATTGACTGCACAATACTCAGTAAGTGACGAAGTTTCTTTACGTGCTTCACACAGTACTGGTTTCCGTGCACCAACAGTTGGTCAAGCAAGTGTTGTAAATACACAAACTTCAATTGTTAACGGTGATTTGATTCAAACATTCTTAGCGCCGCCAACAAACCCTCTTTCAGCATTCTACGGTGGTAAAGAATTAACACCTGAAGAATCTGTAAGTTTTGCTGCTGGTCTAGTTTATCAAGACGGTGATTTCTTCTTCACAGCTGATTTCTACTCAATTGAAGTAACTGATCGTCTAGCACAATCAAGTCAAATCACTGTATTACCTTCAGATCACGCCGCATTACGTAACTTAGGTGTTAAAAACCCTGAGCTTATTTCTGGTGTAACTTACTTCAACAATGATTTTGATACGACTACTTCTGGTGTTGATATCGTAGCTAACTATTCTATGGAATTAATGGGTGGCGATACACAACTTAGCTTAGCGTATAACTTCAATGAAACTGAAGTTGATAAGTTTAACCCTGCTACAACAAGTGAAGGTAAGGTTCGTCGTTTAGAAGACGGTATGCCAGACCATCGTGGAACATTTACTGTTGCACAATCTTGGGATGATGTAAGTATGTTTGTTCGTGCAAACTACTTCGGTGAGTACTATGCAACTCATGCTGATGATACATCTGATTGGGGTTCTGAAGTGGCTGACTCTGCAATGACTATTGATGCTGAAGTAAGTTACTTCTTCAGTGATTCATTTACAGTATCTGCTGGTGCAAATAACATCTTAGATCAAGAAGCACATAAACTTAAGCCTGGTACTTACGGTGCTTTAGGTGCTAAATATTACGAAAGTGGACCATTTGATTACAATGGTGGTTACTACTACGTGAAAGCAACTTATAGCTTCTAATTTTAATTAGTCGTTTATAACTAAAAACCACGCCTTCGAGCGTGGTTTTTTATGTTCAGGATGAACGGTATGTCGTGGTGCCATGGATGGCAAAGAGCGACGATGTTCAGGATGAACGGTATGTCGTGGTGCCATGGATGGCAAAGAGCGACGATGTTCAGGATGGCCTTTCTCAGGCTCCTGCCTTTCAAGGCATTCGTACATCCCGTACATCAACGGTATGTCACGGTCACATGGCCGCTCTAAGGCATCCTTGCCTTCGCGGCATTAGTGCATCCATGCACGTCGATGTGAAAGAGTGACGATTCGCAAGGATAAATCCTCGCCCACAGGGCGATGTTGTAGACAAGGTTTTAACCTTGTTATTTATGGTCAGGAAGTTCGGAATGTCGTAGGTCGTCACGAGTGAAACGAGGCACGACAAAAAGGGTTGAGCAGAATTGAAAGTAAATTGTCGTGCCTCACTACGTTCATAACGACCTATCTAAATGACGACCTACAGATGGAATAAAAGATATTAAGATTTAAGGTTATCTCTAATAATGGCTAGCTTTTCATTTTGCATGGCTTGTTTTATCTCAAAACCTTTTAAACCTTGCTCAACAAAAACTTTAGGACTTACTGCTAAACAAAGTGTATATAGTTCTGTTAAATAATCAGCTTGAGGGTAACTCGCTTCTTCAAAGCCTAACCTACCAGCTGCAGCGGCTTGGCATGCTAATAGAAAGTCGTTAAATTCTTCAGGTTTACGCCATACATCAAGACGATCAAACAATTTCAATATGCTTTGAGGATCTAACCCTAGTGCTTGATGGCATTGTGAGCGGAACTGATAAACCTTTAACGCCAATGACTTTATTTTATTGGGGACTTTTAATACATCACAGGCTCTTTCAATTGATGTTAAACCGCCAGGCTCACAACCCTGAAGAGTATCTAAAGACTCTGTGGATGTTCTCCTTTTAGCTAAGTCATGGCATAAAGCCGCAAAGCGTACACTGAGCTTAGGAGATAACTTTACCGATCGTTGTAAGACCTGCATGGTATGAATACCTGAGTAGATTTCTGTTTGCTGTTCGACAGGGGGGATCATTCCCCATAATGCGTCTAATTCAGGCCATATTGCTTGAAGGGCACCTGATGTATGTAATACTTTAAAAAACACCTCAGGATTGCTCTCCGAGAGTGATTTTGCCATTTCTTGCCAGATACGTTCAGCTGATATTGTCGATAATTCGCCACTTTTGCTTATCTGGGTCATTAACTGCAGTGTTTCTTCGGCAACTATAAAGCCTAAATAATGATAACGAGCAGCAAATCGTGCAACACGTAATACCCTTAGCGGATCTTCTTCAAACGCGGGTGAAACATGTCGAAGTATGCGGTCAATTAAATCTTGTTGTCCGTTAAATGGGTCGATTAATTCGCCTGTATTCGATAAAGCCATGGCATTGACGGTTAAATCACGGCGAAGTAAGTCCTGTTCTAATGATATATCCGGCGAGGCATGGCAAACAAAACCTGTATATCCTTGTCCTTGCTTTTTTTCTGTGCGGGCTAAGGCGTATTCTTCTTTGGTTTTTGGATGAAGAAAAACCGGAAAGTCTTTACCTACTTGGGTAAAACCTAGGGCGAGCATTTGTTCAACCGTACTGCCTACCACTACATAATCACGTTCTACAATATCTCGTGATAAGAGTTGATCTCGTACTGCACCACCCACAAGGTAGGTTTCAAGAGAAGAGTGAATAGTTTGTTCGGTCATGTTTAAAAATATTAGTGATGAAAAGCAAAGTTTACCATAAGGGATTATATTTTTGATACTTTGACTTCTCACTACTTACAGGTTAATTTCGACAAGCTTTTTATTAAATTTTAGGTAACCATGTACACAGCATACTTTGGCTTAAGCGATGCACCATTTACCATCGCACCAGATCCTGCATATTTGTTTATGAGTGATCGTCACCGTGAAGCATTAGCGCATTTAAGTTATGGCTTAGGGGACAATGGCGGCTTTGTTTTACTAACAGGGGAGGTTGGTACAGGGAAAACAACCATCAGTCGTAGTGTCATGGAAAAATTGCCGGAGAATACTCAAGCAGCCTTTATTTTAAACCCGACCTTGTCATGTGAAGAACTACTAGCAACTATTTGTGATAATTTTAAAGTCCGTTACAAAAAGACCGGAGCAACTTTAAAATATCTCACTGATAAAATTCAAAATAAATTGTTAAAAAATCATCATGACAATATAAATACCTTATTAATTATCGATGAAGCACAACATTTAAAACCTGAAGTGTTAGAGCAATTGCGGTTATTAACCAATTTAGAAACAAATACCAAAAAGCTATTACAAGTGATATTAATTGGGCAACCAGAATTACAGCAATTATTGCAACGGAGAGATTTACGGCAACTTGCGCAACGTATCACGGCCCGCTACCATTTATTACCGTTAACAAAACCAGAGTTAAAGCGATACATTGAACACCGGCTTTCAGTAGCTCAATGTACTCGACCACTATTTAATAAGGCCGCTATTTCGATGCTGCATCGCATCTCTCACGGTATACCTCGTGTAGTGAATTTACTTTGCGACCGCGCACTTATTATTGCTTATGGAAAAAACGATACCGTTATAAATAGTAAAATTGTTCAACAATCGGCTATTGAAGCATTAGGCCAACAAGGTGAGATAAAGCATTTTTGGCAGCAAACCCCGATAAAAGTGATGTTTGTAGGCGCAATGCTTAGCTTGGCTGTTTTTTCAGGTTACTGGTATGGCTTTCAGCAACATGATGCAATTAAGCCAGAGGTAGTTAAAACACCGCTGGCAAAAGAAACCTTAATTGGAAAAACGTCAAATAGGGAAATTATTCAAACAAATGTTGATAGCAGTTCCAGCGTTACTAGCACTAAGCTAGATTCAACATTACCAGCAACGTCAGCTGTGAAAACTGATGTAAGTAATGAATCACTTATAAACGAAGCGGTAACTGATGAATCAATTACCGATGAGCAACAACCGAGAGTTTTAGGTTATCAGCCAGAAAGAGTGAAACCATTATTCAAAGATGAAACTTACGACATTGTCGCGAAACCTGGAGTTTCACAAGACTTACTCGCTCGTTTTAAAGAAGCAGTGAATGATACTCAAGTTCAAGATGTGAATGTTGAAAAGGGGACCTTTGAAACGGATCCTGCTTTAATACCAAAAAGAACTTTAAAGGCGGTTCATCAAATGCCTGCTTGGCTACAAAACAGTTTGCCATCTTTACAATTTGAGATGCATATCTATGCAACCGAAAGACAAGGCTGGGTGCGGGTTAATGGTGAAGACCGCCGTGAAGGTGAACAAATAGCAAAAGGGGTGGTTTTAGGAGAGATTTTGCCACAAGAGGTCGTTTTAATTTATCAAAATGAACAATTTACTTTGACCGATACCAGCAGTAACGGTGTCTTTGTCAATAATGCAAGTTCAGCTATCGGTAAACAAAATTCTCATGTTTTAAAACAATCGGATAGTATAACCATTGGTAAACATCATATTGAGGTTGAAAGTATAGAGACTTCTAATAGTTCTCATCTTGTTTCTGATGCTTTATCACCAGATAGCGATAATGATTTATTAGGCCTAGTCATGGGCGGAGAATCCAATGCTTCAGAGCATGAAGAGGTTAATTATTTAAAAATACCTCAAGGTGCTTTTGATAATAACTCGCAAGTTGATGATGGCCTTGCGCGCTTTACTGGGCTGCCAAACGTCCATCACAGCGTTGCAGATGTCCACCGCGA
>MAAC01010991.1_pt1 | contig 11412 bp, 10 predicted proteins | sample 1115981 | NCBI WGS metagenome assembly MAAC01 (sample SAMN04961126, study PRJNA320927) | seawater metagenome | isolation source: sample BD02T64 sea water enriched with oil for 64 days | place: USA:Gulf of Mexico | collected 2013-07-27 | reverse complement strand
AACGCCATGATTTGGGCTTGCATATCTGTTGGGTAGCCTGGGTAGGGATGGGTCAACACATCGACACCCTGAATGGGTGTTGCAGGATCCCGCTCAACGATTAAGCCATCGTCTGTGATTTCAATAGTTGCACCAGCAGCTTCCATCACTTCAATAACCGATGAAATGAGATCAGCCCGCGTATTGGTAAGCTCAATTCGTCCGCCAACCATGGCAGCGGCAATGGCATAAGTGCCCGTTTCTATACGGTCAGGCATAACGCTGTAATCGGCGCCGTGCAATTTTGGCTGCCCTGTAATGACCAAACGTTCTGTGCCATCGCCCTCAATTTGAGCGCCCATCGCCCGAAGAAGTAACACGAGATCGGTGATTTCAGGCTCCCGGGCGGCATTTTCAAGAACCGTAACGCCGTCTGCCAAAGTCGCTGCCATAAGCAGGTCTTCGGTTGCACCAACAGACACATTGTCAAAACGGATTTCAGCGCCTTTTAGCCCGTTCGGGGCTTCAGCTACCATGTAGCCAGCCTCAATTTCGATGGTGGCGCCCATGGCTTCCAACCCTTCAAGGTGAAGGTTCATTGGACGAGAGCCAATAGCGCAACCGCCGGGCAAGGACACCTTGGCTTTACCCACACGGGCGAGGAGCGGGCCGAGCACAAGAGCACCCGCACGCATTTTGCGAACGATGTCGTATGGAGCCTCCGTGCTGGTAATGTTTTTCGCCGTCAAAGAGAGCGCACGACCATTCGAATTCCCGTTTTCATGACCGTTTAAATGAGCGCTGACACCATGTTGGTAGAGAAGATTAGTCAGGGTCGAGATATCCGCAACATGGGGAAGGTTGCTCAGCGTCACGGTCTCATCGGTTAAGAGACAGGCAACCATTAGCGGCAGCGCTGCGTTCTTCGCGCCGCTGATTTCGATTTTTCCGTAAAGTGGCTTGCCGCCCCGAATGCGAATACTATCCATTGGTTCTCTGGTCCTGATCTGCCACTTGGCAGTTTATAGTCTCGTAAATACAAAGAGGGGCCGTCCGAAGAAGGCCGCCTCTCATTTTCATATGCTGGAAAAATAAGGCCAGCGTATGGCGCTTAAAGTTTAGGGAGGGTGACGCCTTGCTGCCCCATATATTTACCTGCGCGGTCTTTATAGGATACCTCGCACGGCTCATTACCTTTTAGGAAAAGGAACTGGCAGGCTCCTTCATTGGCGTAGATTTTTGCAGGCAGCGGTGTTGTGTTCGAAAATTCTAGTGTCACATGGCCTTCCCATTCAGGTTCCAGCGGTGTCACGTTCACAATAATACCGCAGCGGGCATACGTGGATTTGCCGAGGCAAATAACCAGCACGTCACGGGGAATCCTGAAATACTCTACGGTGCGGGCCAAAACAAAAGAATTGGGCGGTATAACGCAGACATCTGTTTTCCGGTCAACGAAACTGTCGTCAGAGAAGTTCTTTGGGTCAACCGTGGCCGAATCAATATTTGTGAAAATTTTGAACTCGTCAGATACCCGTGCATCATACCCATAGGATGACAAGCCGTATGAGATCATATCCTCGCTTTTTTGACTTTCCACGAACGGCTCGATCATTTTGTGTTCTTGGGCCGCTGATCTGATCCATTTATCCGACAGAATGGACATGGGACATTTCTCCGTTAAGCAAACTAAAAATTTGCGCCATCTTATAGACAACTTAAGACTGCGCCAAGGGCAAAAGGGCAGGGAAGCTGCGGTAACTAGTCTATCATGCGGTTTTTGTTCTTAATGGCGTCCGGCGCCGTTTCCCCGCGGTCCCGCTGCAAGCCTTTTCGTTTCCGTAAATTCGCACGGAGCAATCCCGCAAGACGGTCTTTTTTATCCGCGTCTTTTTGTTGTTGTTGGGTTAGCTTTTTGGGCTCGTCATCGGTCATAGCTGTGTCATCCACTCTTCATCTCCAGCATCAGTAGCAGTATCTGGCCGCTTGATGAACAAAAAACTCAATTTAGTCGTTGCAGAAATGTCCCCCCTCTTATATATACCCCTAGCACAAAACCAGCGCTGTAAAAGCGCCGCGCCGCCGTAGCTCAGTGGTAGAGCACTCCCTTGGTAAGGGAGAGGCCGAGAGTTCAATTCTCTCCGGCGGCACCATTTTCATCTCAATAATATCAATAACTTGCTGATAAGTAAGGGTTATTTATTTGCGTTGTTCCATTGGACTGTTACAGTGGAGCTATGAATGATATGCCCAAACACCCCAGATTGATCGTTTGCGGTAATAGGTATTACCAGAGCGCAGCCGTTTCTCAAGATATCAAGGAAACCTACTCAAAGTCTGAAGAAACTTTCTCACTTGGAACCTCTGACCACCAAGAGGCATTAAGGCGTGTTCGGGTTGCCGCTGTCACCATTGATCGGAAGTTTGACGACCATCGCCGCAAACTGAAACTTCAAAGCGAACCTCTTTTGGATGTCCTTTCCGATGAGGTAATAAAGCAGGTTGGTGAAATCTATCTTTCACATTTGTTGGAGGAGGATGATGAAATTCGTCTGGAAGGCTTCGAGGAAGTGGATGAAAAGACGATCCTTATCAATGAAAGTGTTGATGCTAACGCCACAATTGCAGAGCACGGATTTAAGGCTAATAGCTTTGAGGAGTTCTCTTTTGATGTCGAAGGGTTGACTTGAAGACCCGGCACAATTATGCACGCGGCAAGATTGATGGCTTCTACATGGATGAAGCAGATGAAGTGTTGTCGTGGGATGAGATCGACCTTCGCCTTGACCCTGTATCGCCAAGCTTGAAGAAACTCACCCGTGAACTGCAAGCCGCCAGCATTAAGGTCAGTGAGGCTATCAAGTCTCGAAAATAGGGCAATGTAGTCAAAACACCCGTTGCACCTGATACAAGCATCCAGAGCAGTTTACCTTTGTTGTCTATAGCCGTTGAAGAATGGATTCAAGAGAAAATACGGGGAAGTTGGGTTCCCAAAACAGAGAATGAACACCGTGTTTGGATGGGACATTTCATTGATGTGATTGGGGGCTGTCCCATTGATGCTTATTCAAAGACTGATGCTCGTGTCTACAAAGGCATGCTGTTAAACCTTTCTGCAAACTGGAATAAGAAGTCTGAGTTGAAGGGCATGTTTATCAATAAAGCTGCTGATAAAGCCGCCTCACTCGGTATGTCGCCAATGTCAGACAAGAACGCAAATAAGCTAATGGGATTTGTTGGATCATTTTGAGGGTGGGCTGCAAATAATTACGATGGCTCACCACCTGACCCATTCACAGACAGCGAACTCATAACGAAATTCAACTCCCCATTTATATACCGGTTGTAAGTCGAACAAAGAATGGAGCTAATCAGGAGATGATGTGCCTCGCGATAAGGGGATCTTCTGGGTGCCATTGATTGCGCTTTATACGGGGGCAAGGTCTGGTGAGATTATCCAGTTGTATGTGGACGACATCAAAGAGAAACAGGATGTGCTGTACTTCACGCTAAACTTGGAAGGGGAAGATAAGCGACTGAAGACTTCAGGTTCTGAACGGCTAACTCCTGTTCATCCCGATCTTGTAGAAATGGGTTTGCTGAAGCATGTTGAAGCGAGGAGAACGCAAGGTGAACTTCGATTGTTCCCTGAGATGTCAATGGGTGCCGATGGCTACTACTCTTCTCCTTACCCAAAGCATTACGGACGTTTTCTTGAATCCATAAATGTGAAGAAAAAGGGGAAGAATTCGTTCCATAGTTTCCGTCATAACTTTGAGGATGCGTGCAGGGATAGTGGTATTAGCAAGGGAGTAATGGATGCGTTGCAGGGGCATCGTGAGGACGGAATGTCAGGGCGCTATGGTCGTGGGTACAGGCTCCAGAAATTGGAGGAGATGAGGAGGCTTCATTATCGCGATCTTGATTTGGAGCATTTGATGGTTGAGGTGTGTTAATTGTGCTCAGCAACAATTCTGGAGAACACGGCAGAGATTAATATAGCCCTTTCATTGCACCTGTTTGGACATAATACCGGCAAGATGCTCACCGATGTTTATTCCAATGCTCCAAAGAGGTAACGCTGGCAGAATGGCTTCAAGTTGTACAGTGAGGTTGTAGAGGTACGGCTGGATGTCTTCTAACTACAGTCACGGCAGAGGGTCTGGACTTGCACAGTATCCGGCGATGAGGATCGATAGTGTCTGAGAATACCCCGGAGATCGACCTACCACTTAAGCTGTCGCAAAGGGTTGCCCCCTCCCGAATAGCCTTCAACCCTCGCCATCCAAAGTCTTGTGTACAGCTATAGCCAATTCTGAGGCAGTATATGGCTTGTTTAATAGGTTTGAGATTAGGCTTTCTAGGAATCTGTCGTCATAATGTAAAAGTTCCTCGCGTTTCTTGGCGAAACCACTGGTTAGCAAAATTTTAAGAGCAGGTTGCTCTTTATGGGAGGTTAAAGCGAGTTGATAGCCATCCATACCTCCCGGTAGAACTAAATCAGTAAACAAAAGACCGATACCTTTATTTTCTTTCAGCACTTTTAGTGCCTGCATGCCATCATATGCGTGCAGTGTTTTATACCCCAAATTCTCAAGATGATTTACCGCAACCCTAACCAACTCTTCTTCATCATCTACCACCAGTACGGTCTCATTGGCATGTTGCAGGTCAATCTGCGAGGTAATGCTCTCTTCAACATCGCCATCATCATAAGCCCTCGGCAGGTAGATGCGGAATGTCGTTCCTTCTCCAACCTCTGAATATATCTTGATGTGCCCCCCTGAACGCTGCACGAAACCGTATACCATGTTAAGACCAAGCCCCGTTCCCTTGCCCTTTTCCTTTGTGGTGAAGAATGGCTCCAGAGCCTTTTCTCTGACTTCATGTGTCATTCCCAACCCAGTATCGCTTACTGAAAGCATGACAAACTCTCCAACCTTCGCCTGAGGGTTACGAAGAACATAATCTTCATCAAGAACCTTATTGGAAGTTTCGATGACCAAATTGCCGCCGTTAGGCATCGCATCGCGGGCATTCAAGGAAAGGTTAAGCAAAGCGTCTTCCAAATCACCGGGATTAATTTTAACGGGCCAGACGTTTTCCTTCAAATGAATTGTTGTGCTGATTGAAGCGGTTAAGGCCTTAACGATCAGCGTTTCCATCTCCTTAATGAATTCGTTAATTAAAACAAACTTCTCATTTCCGACATCCTCGCGCGAATAATTCAGAAGTTTTCTGGTCATTTCTGCACCGCGATCAACACCTTTGAGGGCGGCTTTAACAAAAATGAGGGTTTCTTCATCCTTAGCCACGTTGCTCTCAACCAGTTCCAAATTACCTAAAACGATGCCTAGAATATTATTAAAATCGTGCGCGATACCGCTGGTTAATTGGCCCACTGCGTCCATTTTTTGGGATTGGCGTAATTGTTCTTCAAGATGTCTGCGTTCAGTGACGTCTCGGGCGATACCTAGCATGATCGGGGACTGTTCACTTTGATCGAGGCTAACGTTTCCGATTTCGCGAACCCATCTTACCGTTCCGTCTGACCAGACAACTCGATGTTCTATATTATATTCTTTGTTTTCTTCAATAGATGTGTTCACTGCATTGACAACAGACTGCCGATCTTCAGGATGAATTGCAGCAAGAAAACTCTCATATGTTGGTTCAATTTCTCCTTCTTTGTAACCAAACATCTCAAATACTTTACTCGACCAGTGCAACTTACCCGTCTCTATAATTAATTCCCAAGAGCCAATATTTGCGCATTTCTGACTGGTATCAAAGCGATTTTCACTTTTCCTCAGTACCTGTAACAATCTAGCATTTGTTTGATATCGCAACCACATCATGAACAGAAAAAGGGCCATCATCGCTAAACCCATTGTTATGGCAACTCTTTTTACTGTCCAGAAGGAGGTAGGCTTTCCAAACCATTTCACATAGATTTTTTGATATTCAGGAGAAGTAATAAATTCATCGACGGCTCGATTTAAAATCACCAGCAATTCTGCTTTGTCTTTCCCCACAGCCATGGCCCGCTTAATTTCTTTCAGTGGCTCTCCTACGACCTTTATCTGATTGTCAATTTTGATTTCACGGGCCAGCTTCCACGCCACGGATTCCGGGAAAGCGATGGCATCGATTTTGGCGGAGAGTAGAGCAAACAAAGCATCAGAAAAATCATGAAAAACACGCAGCTCAAAATTATCACGGGACTTCAGAATTTTGTGTGCCGCATTCAAGTCGACAACGCCAATAGGACGCCCAGTAAAGTCACCAATCCCTTTAACATTACGGGTGTCAGCCCGAGTGAAAATTGAAATCCGCAAGGTCTCGTACGGGGTCGTGAATACAGCAAACTTCTTACGGTTTTCGGTGATACCTAGGTTAGGGATAATATCGATTTCATTTCGCTGAAGTGCCTTGAAGGTAGCAGCCCAGTTTTCTTTCACTTTATAGGTAACAGATAACCCTGATTGTTCCGCGACCCTATTCATTACGTCGACGGCGAAACCCGACGGGTTTCCATTTTCATTCAACAGATAATATGGAGGGAAGAATTTTAGCACACCCACATTAACTTCAAGTGTTGCAGGTTTAGACTGTTTGGTGCTGTTATCCTGTGCCAGAACAGTTGAGGCCAGCGTCAGCCATAAACCATGTGCAATAATAAATATCAGCCTTGAGGTTAAGGACCATTTTTCTGTCAGACGGATCAAGATAGTGTTCCTATATAAGACCGATGACTATATTCAAAATCGAATTTAAGCAGAAGTTGTATATATAGCTCTTAAACTAAAGTTTGTGAAGTTAGGGTTGATAATTTAAATCGACATATGCCAGAAATTGACACAAGAGCTGAACAAAGAATTCGTTCTATTTAGGGTATATAAATGTCTTGTTGTCGCTGGCGAGCAGGCCGCAGGATCTAGTCAGAATTCATTGGGAAAGCTTGTCAGGTCAAGTATTGGCATTTATAACTTAAGACTTGGGGGCGGAGCAATTGAAGGGACAGTCATAACTCATCGGTTTCTCACCTCAAATTTCTGAGCGGGTAAATATACGTGCTCCCTTGCGACAATCCCCCCGTACTCCCATCCGTTGTCATTTTTATTACCCTGTATGGGCCAGCATAAATGTTCTGTCTCCCGTGCAACACGTCAGACCACGTTCTCCTATCGTTGGTGGGGAGAGTGGTCAGGTAACACCGCGCTTCACCCCAAGCAAACAGCAGGTTTCATCGTGCCTCATTGTATGTTCAAATAACAAAAAATTTATGAACGATCTTGTGTATGATTCTGAGGAGGTATCCAACAACGAGGGGCAACGACAATGAAACGGGCAGCGATCTATCTCCGTGTATCCACCAAAGACCAGACCGCCGAGAACCCGCTCAGGGAGCTTCAAGAATGAGCCAAGTGTGTAGGGAGGGAGATTGTCGCAGTTTATGAGGATCATCGTGTCTCAGGTTCCAAGGGGAGAGATCAACGTCCTGAATATGATCGGTTGCTTAAAGATGCCACCAGACGCAAGTTTGATGTAGTGATGGATTGGTCTGTCGATCGTCTGGGTCGTTCCTTGAAGAGCTTCATGGGTTGAAGGTCGATCTGTTCCTCCACAAGCAGGGGATTGATACGACAACAGCAGGAGGGAAGGCGCTGTTTGGGATGATGGGTGTCTTTGTCGAGTTTGAGCGCGCCATGAGACAGGATCGTGTTAAGGCAGGACTGGGCAGAGCCAAGGCCAATGGAGTTAAGCTCGGAAGACCAGCCGTTCCCAACAAGAAGAAAGAGGCTGTGCTTGCTGGTAAGGCAAGTGGTGACAACCTTCGTATGATTGCCAAGGACGTTGGCCTGTCGTTGGGCAAGGTTCACGGGATCATTAAGGCGAAACAGGAAATGGAACTGACAACCTGATGCCTCCTCTATACCACTTAGCCACAGGAGGCACAGAACGAGTCACCAGCAACAGGTGCTACAGCTGAATGCAATAGCCCTGCGAACACAGACAAGCGCACTCGTGCCCACCTATGCCTGATTAAGGCTTATCCGTTTTCGATATTGCTCAGATCGCCAATAGCAATTACACGTTGCCATTACGCCAATATCTTTCCCAGTCAGATAGGCATTTGAAGTAGCATCCCTCCACAACAAGAAAGACACCATGCCAAAGATTGAAATCAGACAAATTGTACGTGACCAAGATACCTTGCAAGTACGAGCAGATATCAACTCGAAGACCGTTGAAGGGTACGCACGTAGCATGAAGGCAGGGAGTGAGTTTCCGCCGATTACAGTCTACAAAGTTGACGACAGATTGTTCCTGATTGATGGTTTCCATCGCGGCGCTTGCCAAAGGCGTATTGGACAAAGCAATTGAACTTGGTGGCGATCCTGATCACGAAGCGTATTGAGATCAAACTAACACATTGGTTTGTATGTCAATTATACGTTCTGGTAACTTTTAACGTCACAGGGGCAAGTATTTGGTCTGTAACCCCTACTGGAAGAGGTTTTCAGGCCTGTAAAGTTACCTGTGTGTTTGATGTGTACCACTGGTTGCACCACTAGGAACTAACACCACTGTAAAGAATGTGTTCACAGCCACATGTCTTTGAGTATCTGTTTTGTGTAATCTATATTCTAGGTACATAAATCTCGCGTCACCCCTGCTCATATGATAAGTGCTTACTGCTCTTGATTTCAGGTTGAAACTGTTACAGTGGAGCTATGAACGATAGGCCCAAACACCCCAGATTGATCCAGCGTGGTAACAAGTATTATCACCGCGCTTACGAAAATCAAAGAAAATGGCGAGATCTACTACGCCTATCTGCTTGAAGAAGATGAGAATGTGCCACCGAATATGAAAATGGGCAGGCAATATTGGAACTGTATCGATTTATCTTGAACTGTGGGGCTATTCGGGATGATACCAAAAATCGGTACGATGAAATGGTGTTTCGTCCGATAAGTTCAGATTAGGTAATTTAAAAATTGTACGGTCTTTAAGACGAGCTTTTTTTATATCGTCTGAGTGGTACTCAAAGAATATTCGGTCCATTGTTCCGTCTTCCAGAATGGAAAAGAGGCCTTGCTTTATACGAGAGGCTAAATCTGGACGTGTGGGAGTGATGAAGAAATAGGTTGGTAATGGTAAGTAAAGCGCTATCGTTTCTTCAATTTTTAAATTAGAGAAAGTATTTCTCCTTGTTTCGAATTCAACAAATATCTCATTTATGCCGCGAGGAAAGTAATCGAAACGTTTTTCGGAGAGCATTTGGAAAAGCGGTTCGTATTTTGTCCCGCCATAAACAACATACCCCAGACGTTTTAATGCCAAAGAAATGCTCCATTGAGAGCCAGCACCTAAGTGTAATTTTTTTAGCTGGTCAATATTCGTGATCTTACTGAACTGAGATTGACTATCAGATCTAATTAAAAAAAGCCTGTATCCAAGTATACCCTTCCTTAGAGGAATCCGAATAGGGATAGCTGCTTCCTCCCACTCTCGGCGAGTGGCCCCTGCAAACAACGTAAGGTTGCCGGTTGCTAATTCCCGCAGCGCCCGATCTCTGGTCATACCCGTTGCCGCGCGGCGGATTTTGTAATCACCGTATTGTTTTTTTGTTCGTTCAAGGGCAAGACGCAACAATTTCATAGGGTATTCAAAACGAGTATCATTATCCGACTTTTTGGCGTTGACCGTGATAATGTCTGTGGCGAGTGCGCTGCTGGAAATCAAACATACGTCGAGGAGGAGAAGCGCTGCAATTAAAGGTAAAATTATTCGCATCATATTCTTTCCTTCAACTAAAGCTTAGATTATGAGCTATATAGTATATTCCCTGATTAATAGTAGAGTTTTAAAATATAATATTCTCCATAGGCGCGAGTGGTCTCTGAATAATATCAATAACTTCCTGATAAATTAAGTTTATTTGCGCTGTTCCATTGGACTGTTACAGTGGGATCTTGAATGATATACTCAATCAGTCTCTACTCAAATATGGGCTTAGCAAGAGAAGCTAAAGGGTCGTGGAGCGTAGCTTTAGAAAAATGAGTTTTGCTAAATTGACTGAAAAAAATCGGAGATGCAGGCAATTTCTTTGTATACGTAGGGGGCTAGATCTATCCGTATTTAGGTAAAATAGTGATTGGGGACTTATTTTATCCAAAAAAGGTGTCGTTTAGACTAGACCTTCAGTCCTAAATCTCCAATGCGCGAAGCATTTATAGAAATGTTCTTTGAGGGGGAGATATGGAAAAAGAGTTTATAGGCAGACCACCTTTACCTTTAGGGAGGGGATCAGGGGGCAGCTTCTTAAAACAGACCTGGAGGTTGTGCGTCGGTTTTAAAGATTTTCTGTGGATTGCAATTATCCCGTTTAATCCACGGCCAGAAGAAATATTAGAACCCCCTCTAGTACGCTCTGATGAAGTAGACGATAGGCAGCTTGAACAATGTCAGCGAATTTTTGACGATGTTGAAAATTCTCGTTTCCAGTTAGAACAGAAAGCGCGAGCGACTTTTACGTTAATTGCCTTTTTAGTTCCGCTCTTAGCTTCCATCTTTGTATTTCTGTTGGAACAAACCTCCTTGAATTCAAACGAGTATAAAATTTCAATTATATTGTTGTTCGTGTCTTCGGTTTTACTAGTCTTCGGATTTATCTCAATTGTGAGGGCTATCTCATTAAAAACCGTGGAGAAACCATTTCTTCAATCAGTATTTGATTTCGAGAAAAAGGAATTTCGGAAATATAACAAAGCACTGCATGCTCGGGGACTTCTCTATTGTGCCTCTATGAACCAAGGAATGAACGATCATATTGCTCAATTCGTTAAAGGAGCACATATTCTGACAGCATGCTCTATCATTATGTTTGCAGCAGGTGCCGTTTCAATAGCTTTGGCCCATCAGCCGAAGGCCTCCTCTTCTCTCACCAAGATCGAAGTGATTGGTTTAATCGCCCCCCTCACTTCTGATTTGATAGAGCTTCGGAAGGAAATGGAGATGCTGAATAAAAGCAACAAAATGCTAACGCTTAATCGAGCATTAGAAAAGAAAATAGATGGAATTGAAGCGAAATTAAAAGATCTAGAAACATCGCCAATTCACCAAAATATAAAATAGAGTAGATAGGATCTAAAGCAGTTATTGCAGTGCCAATCGTGCCCGCGCAATGACCTAATCAACGACAAATAATTTTGCACCTACTTTGGTCGAAGATCGGTGGGCTTCGGCGTTATCTGCAACTTGATAACTTTCGCCAGGTTTTAGGGTGAAGATGCGCCCATCATCCAATTCTGTCACTAGCTCCCCTTCGAGGCAGAGTAATATGTGGCCTTTGCTGCACCAGTGATCTGCAAGATAATTAGGTGTATATTCGACCATTCGCACCCGCATCGATCCGAAATTTTG
>MAAC01008044.1_pt1 | contig 11417 bp, 14 predicted proteins | sample 1115981 | NCBI WGS metagenome assembly MAAC01 (sample SAMN04961126, study PRJNA320927) | seawater metagenome | isolation source: sample BD02T64 sea water enriched with oil for 64 days | place: USA:Gulf of Mexico | collected 2013-07-27 | reverse complement strand
CCAACGGCTTCCTGCTTATACTCAGGGGAATATTGTCTTCTTGGCTTTGTCATAAAACACCTCGTTAGTGTGGATTATCCACTCTTAACTAGGTGTCCGTCAGATCGGGGTAAAACCAGAGCTTCTTAATGGCCAGGTAGTCAAACCCGATGCCATAGTGGGCGAGGAGGTCGCCGGTAGAGATGTCGTGGATGAAGTCGTTGATAGACTTCTGACCGTTGTTCTGCGCGTTGTAGCGGGTGAACTCTCCGGTCTCAGTGTCGTAGACGACTGCACAATAGATTTGAGTGAGTTCTTCGAGGAAGCCATCGGTCTCAATATCGAATATCTTTATGGTGCTCTCCCTTTAGTTTCTAAAAGACACGCGCACGGAAGCCCACAGAGAGGACTCCGTGCAGCGTGTAAGGTGGGTTTAGAGCGAGGGTGTTACTTGGAGATTAAGCTACCGGCGATACGGGATTGAATCTCAGCGGCATTCTGCTTGTGGAACTGTCGCTTACGGTCGAGGCGGGCGGATAGCGTGTCGATCTGCGTGTTCAACGAGATGTTCTCAGCTACCAGTTCTTCGAGGGTTTGCGTGGGTTCGGGTGTAAGCGGAGGTACTGCGGGCGGTGCAACTACAAGAGTGAGGTCGTCTTCATGCCAAGTGTACTTCCCTAAACCATCCCGGACTTTAACGCCGTACCCACCCACCCAGTAGCCACTTTCTACGAGAGAGATAGTACCTTGCCCTCCGGCCTGTGCTCTCATAGCGGGGTTGAGCCCGAAGCGAAGGTCTGTGGATTCCCCAGCGCGGAGGGCAACACGATCACCGACCTTAAACTTACTCACTTTCCGCACCGCCGATGATCTTCTGCAACTGACCAATCGCGCCTACAGCCTGTGTGGCCTCAATGCGCAGCGCGGTGCTCTCTACTTCGAGTTCTGCAATTTCATCTTCAATAGCAGCGTCGCGATCTTCGGAGGCGGCGACGAAGGCATCCAGCTCATCAATAGTTTTCTGGAAGCCCGCAAATATACTAACCAGCGATTTACGCTTTGCTAATAGTGCTTTCATGTGTATTCCTTGAATTAATTAAAGTACAGCGAGGAGCGACAATTCGTACTCTCTCTGCTTGGCGGCATACTCTTCGAGTACACCTATTTGAGTGAAGGCGGCAGCGCGTGCGACTTCCCGGCCTAATGCTTCGTTGAAGTGCTCGATGCTTCCACAGGGACTAATGCCAACAACGGAGGCACCGTTCGATAACGTGAGGCAGCAGATGGTCGTCTTACTGGGCTCAAAGATATGGAAGGCTTCACTGGCGATCAGGTCTACCCAGCGAATGTTACTCATGCATTGAGAGCCCTGAACTCCACGCAGCGTTCAGCAGCAGCGCTTAGTTCCATGATGAGGGTAGGGGCGTAGAAGGCTTCTTTGAGTTCAGCTTCACTCATCTCCAGGTCATTACCGATGTCAGTAATTACTGAAGCGAGAGGGCCGTCGTCGCCTTGACGTACATTCATCACGACGGCATTACCCATACGACGGCCATCACGGGTGGACAGTTGAGCGCCTATTTCCATGTGGTCGCCGGTTAGGCTACGACGGGCTGCCCAGGCGGGGAGTGGTGCGGAGGCGTCGGGTGTTTCTGTAGCAGATGCGCCCGCAGCTACTTCTTCACGTTGTAGCTTAGAGAGCATCACCGCCCACGGTGCCCCAGGTGATGCTGCCACGCCTGAGAACCACGGGCAGTCCGTGTTGTCGTCTTCCGCTAGGACTACGCGGGTTCCTTTGGCGAACTCACAGTGATGCTCCATGACAACCAATACGTCATCTGCTGAGAATCCCGCCGCCTCGAAAGGTGTCTGCGCTCGGAATTTACGGACTTGGGAAAGCCATATCCACCGATCCTTGTTACCACTAGCGAAGCGTTCCCCGCCTACTGTGACAAAGAGGGGACGAGTGGAGTTGTCGTCTTGAACGAGGCGCAGTTTAGTACCTACGGGGAGACCGCACTCTTCTATGGTCAGCTCCAGAATGTCATCTGCGGCGTAACCAGCGGCCTCAAAAGGCGTCTGCTCTACTTTACGAACATTACGCAACTTGACGTAATGCCAGTTGTCCCCGTCCTCAAACAGAGAGCCATCTACAGTATCGAACCGTGGGCGATCTGAGCCATCGTCACGAGTGAAGCGGAGCTTGCTGCCTGCCCGTTGCCCTTGATGGTCTTCACTTAAAGTAACGATGTTGCCCACTTTAAGTCCGGCGCGCTCTGCGTGTGTTCCCGTTTCAGGCTCAGGGCGTTCTGCGGGTGTTCCGACTCTCCGCACTAGGCTCAGCTCGATATACCACCAATCCGTCCCGTCATTGAAGTACTCCCCATGAACGGTCTTAAAGGACGGGTCGCTATCACCATCGTCGCATTTAAGGCGCAGTTCAGTGCCCCGTGGGAGCCCTTTGTAATCCTCATTCAACGTAAATACATCGTCTGTCTTAAACCCTGCTGCTTCAAAAGGTGTCATAAGGTTTCTCTCATTCATTCATTAAAATTAAAGTGCAGTGGTTACTGCGGTAGGTGCGTCGGGCCACTCATCATCATCGTCGGTGGCGCACCGGATTAGGAGCCATGTAAGGATTAACCCGGTGATGATTGGTGTTGCCCACAGTGTTACGAGTGGGTCTTCAGTGCCCATTAGCGGTCGTCGCCGTCGCCGTGTATCTTGTTGCGGGCTTTACGGTCGGCTAGCTTCTGGAGGTTGAGGTCGGCTGCTTGTTCTAAGGTGAAGTTGTGGCGTCGGAGGACTTCGGTGAGTTCAGCTAGGAGGAAGTCTATTGACAGACAACTTGCGGACTCCCCTATATCCTGTAGAAGCTGAATCAAGGGTACCTGTGTTCGGTTTTGCAACACACGGCCTGGGGCATCAGTGATTACATCAATAAGGCTGGCGTACTCGTCCGGCTCCCGTACCGTCAACACCGCGACATTCCATAGAATATCCCCGCCTTCCTTCAAGATAGAGGCGGGTGCTATGTCGTCACCTCGCTCCATCTTTGCAAACTTACCCGCAAGCTCACCGGCCTCTTCGATCAGGGCAAACTCGCAATAGGTTGTGCCTTTAAACAGCGCGTAGGTTTCTGCCTCTACGGCGTAGGCGTCCCAGTCGTAATTCATAGGTGTTTCCTTTTGTTAATTAAAAGTCTTCGCTCTTGAACCCATCGCCCGGTGCATCGGTAGAGGGCGGGCTCCAGTCAGGCGGTTGCTCATAGAGAATCCCGGTTTCGACTTCATACCCGAGATAGAAGGTGAGTCCCGTAGCCTTGCCGGTGAAGCGGTCTTTAAGGACACGGAAGGTGGTTACTTGCCGCAGCTCCTCGTCTTCAGCCTGCGTATCGCGCTCCAGGCCGAACATGAAGTGAGCCCAGAAGATAATCGCCCGGCTTCCCTTAAAGTGTTTCGCCATGACACGACCGCCTTCTTCATGCGGTTTACCTTCAGGTGTCGATAAGTGCGAGATGACGTAGAGGTAGATATTGAGTTCCTGCGCGATACTCGACATCTCAGCCATGATGCGTTCAAGCGCTTTCCGCTCGTCATCTTCATGGGCTACGAGGGCTGTCAGGTGATCGACGTAGAAGTGCTTGACGCCTTCAGACTCAGATAGCCAGCGAATGTTGTCGCGTATGGTCTCCCAGTCCTTTGAACCGAAGTGGTCGTAGAGGAAGGCTTTCTGCTGGTCGATAGCGTCGAAGGCATCCAGTAGTTCCTGCTTGTCGAATTCAACGTCAGGGATATGGAAGCGCTTCTTCGCGTGTTTCCCGCAGAGGCGTTTAGCGGTCTCATCGACTGGCTGTTCTAAGAGGAAGAGGGCGACGCCTTCACCATCAACAATGTCGGCTTCGGCTTGCTGGAGAAAGAAGTCGGTCTTACCGATACCGGAGCCAGCACCGATGAAGTACAGCTCACCTTCACGGCGGCCATAGGTGTAGTCGGTAAGCGTCGGGTAAATCCACGGCTTCCCTTGAACGGGTGGTGTCATTACGGAATCACGGAGACTTCCCAGTGAGACGACACCTTCGGGCCGGTAGGGCTTTGCCTCCCAGATAGCGGAGATAATGGCCTTAGTGTTCCCGTCGATTAAGCAGGCGGAGGCGTCTTTATCAGGCAGTGCTGCGATCAGCGCCTTCGAGCCAAAGAGTTGAGCAATCTCTTGTGCGGCTTCCCGCCCCGGTTCGTCCATGTCCATCATTACGATGATTTCGTTGAAGCTGTTCAGGTACTTGTAGGAACGAACGCAGGTAGCCCTTGCGCCCTTCGTGCCGTTCGGAATGCTGACGACTGCATACTTATTGTCACCGGCTTGGCTGACCGCGAGTGCATCCATCTCGCCTTCAGTGATGACTACCCGGCGAGTACACCCGGCTGGCCATATATCCTGAAAGACCAGTCCGGCCTTCTTCGTGTCACCGATGAAGCGGAAGTCTTTATTCGCCATCCGTATCTTCACCGCGACGATATTACCGTCCTGGTCGGGGACGTTCACGATGTCGGCAGGCTTGCCCTGGTAGGTGCTACGGGAGTACTTCATCTTGTGGCAGGTGAGGTCGGTGATCTTACGAGCCGGTAGTGGCTTGAAGTCACCTAAAGGCGGTAACGATTGCTTATCACCCTGCGTTGCTGAAGAGAAGCCGGACTTTGCGGGAGGCGGCGTGTCGCCTTCTCCGTACTGCTCTTGATAGTCACAACCGAAGCAGTAAGCGTGATCTTCGTACACGGCCAGGTTATCCCGGCTGTGACACTCGGGGCAGTCAGCGTGGTGTAGGAAAGGTGCCTTTTCGTCGGACATAGCGCCTCCGTAGGTCAGCCGTGGTCTATTCGGGTGTGAGGATTAGTGCCACCGTGAAGGTCGCCATAGCCGACGACGCGTGCGTGCGGGAAGCGGTCTTTCAAGGTGGTGGTGAGGTAGCCCAACGAGATACGCTGGGACTTGGTGTAGTTGTCGGATACATGGTGACGCTCAGTGCGCCCGCCAATGATTAGAATGCCGAGAGAGTTGCTGTCGAACCGTTCAGTGTGGGTGCCCGCTTCTTTAACGCTGATCCCTGTATGGATCGTGCCGTTGCGGGTGATGACATAATGGAACCCGATGTCTGGGTAGCCTTCAGCGACACGCGCAGCCAATAAGTCATCCATTGAAAGATCACTACTGGCTGCGGTGTTACTAGATTGAACGATCAGCAACTCGACGTTTTCAGGGTCAAGTTGTCGTTTCTTCATTACTGGGTGTTCTCTGTGAATAGCTCAGCAGCCGTCTTTGGGTCACTGAGTATCTTGCGAACGTGCACACGGACTAAGCCGCCTTTTACAACAGGGCCGCGCACACTTCGGAGGTCGTCGATTAAGCAGTCGTCTTGATAGACACCTGCATGAGTAAGCGCATCGAGTAGCGCCTTTTTGATGTTGTCGAGATCACGCCGCCGTCGATCAGGGCAGAAGACTTCTACCCAAACCGATAAGCGACACTCAAGCGGTGTCCACTCCCGTTCAGCGAATGCTTGCTTTAGGGAATGAATCACGACGCTACGGAACTCGCGGCCTTCTGCCTTGATGTAACGACCGCCACGGGGCTTGTACCCGTAGTAGTTATTAATCGAAGGTGGGTAAGGTAGGCGGAAGGTGGCGCAGTGTTCCGTGGTGATGTCGAATAACGACACTAAAAGTCGCCACCTTCCTGGTTATACGGGTCACCGCCTTCAGTACCACCGGGATCACCGAAGGTATCGCTGGGTGCTTCGTAGCCGCCTTCTTCAATACCGAAGCCATCACCACCGGAGCCGCCACCTGTCTTCAATTCGATAACCTGGACGGCTTCGATGTAGAACGACACGCCCGCCTTCTTCAAACCCTTGGCGAAGTAGCGATTCACTTTCAGCTCGACTTTGAGCAGGCTACCGCCCCAAATATCGACGGTGCCGTGTGGGATCAATGCAGGCTTACCTGTAGGGCCGTTGCCGGAATCGAAGATGTTGATCTTACGTTCCCACTTCTTACCCTTGCCGGTGACACCAGCGGCCTTCGACTTGACCTTCAGAATCATGCGGCCTGTTTCGTCGCCTTCTTCATCGAACTCAGGGAGAAGCGGGGAGTGACCTTCGATCTGCTTGGCAAGGGCTTTGTCCTTACCGGAGCCAGCTTGTAGCTCTTTAATTGAAACAGCTAATTGAGCCGCTACTATTTCTTCGATATTGGCAATCAGCGTAGCGGCTGCTTCAACTGAAGGATCAAGGATTAGAGATACCTTGTAATCCAGGGAACCTTCGTAGAGGTCGGGTTCAACTAAATGGGGAAACAAGGCGATGGCTGTCGGTGTAACTATCTTTGTATCGTGTTCTAACATTCAAAATCTCCGAAATAGTAATGGAGTGCTTCGTCGGGGTTGTCGTGTTGGTCGTGAATAAAGCGGCCTTCTGCTGCTAAATCGAAAGCGGCGGTGGCCGGTGGTATCGGTGCTACATCTGTAATCTCCTGCTCTGGTTCGCTGAGCGTCATTCGCTCCTCCGCGTGGTGGTGGGTTGTTTGTTCTTTAGGTGGGCTGTTTCTGGAAGCCCCGGCCTGTAAGGGTTTACGAGACTTCCAGTTGCGTTATCGCTAGTGTCTAGGCGAAGAAATACTCACTATCTAAAACAGCGTCTAAGTCCAGGTCGCCTTGTAGCGGCGGCGGGTCAATGGTGAGAGCGACCTCCTCGGGCACTTGATCCAGTACCTCCTGATAGAAGGCCTGAAGTACATCGCCTGAGTATTGGTCGGCAAAAGTTATCCGTGTAATTGCCCATAGTTCCGGCGTATCACTGGGATGCGATGCAAAGCTATCGTGAATCATGGCGAAGCTATCAATGCCATTGTCGTGGCAAGCGTTGACCGTTGCAGTCAGGTGGGAAGCATCAAGCGAGTGCACGAAATTGGCAGCCGCTCCCGCTGTAGCACGACGCACATTAATGACAGGTGTGTCTTTAGAGAGGGTCACTCGAATACGCGAGCCGTTATACATGAGAGCGATTCGCTGCTCTTTGCTTTTACGGTAGTCCTGCGTAACGACGAACCCGGTAGGCGTTGTCCAGCGGAGTGGGTGGCCAGCCTTCGCTGTGATACCGGCGACGTGCTGTAGCCAGTCCATAGCCTTACCCGCTGCTGACACGACCTCACGAATGGAGTCGCCGACGTGTGGGTTTAGATAGGTCGCGGCTGTCATCGCGTCGGTGCTGAAGGGCTCTATCGTCCCTTTGTCCGTAGCCTTAACGACTGCCTCTTGTATCTGCTTCAGCATTCCACGGGCTGTCACAGAGTAGGGCGTCGTCATGGTCGGCTGCTTAACGATGTTTCGACTTAGGCGTTCATCCCACTCACGCGCTATCAGACTATCATCGGCTGCTACGAGTCGCTGCGTGCCATTCAGCACGTCCATGTAGACATCTGAAGGTTTAGACTGGTCGGCTTTAGGCACCACGTTAACTGACTCACACGTCTGCTTATCGCGCAGCATTGCGCCGAAGTGCTGGAGCCCGCTACAGGAGCCGTCGAGTGACACCGGGATACGGCTGATATGTGCTTCACCATTAGCCATGAAACCAGCCCACTCGAAGCAGGCGGCGAGGAAACCGAAGGGCTTGTCGGCCTTCTGCCAGCCGGTGTTCCCGATAGGGTCAGCAGCATACGACATGATAGCCAGGGTGTTATCGACTGCCCACTGAACGCGATCTTCAAGGGACAACTTGTCTTCGCCCCAAGTATTAGCGACGTGAAAGGCTAACCAGAAGCCACCGGAGTCACCAATAGGTTTACCGACTGCAAACTCAAGTAATGCCTTGCTGCCGTCGTCACCTTGTGGGTTCAACGTACCGGCACCACCGGCTGAATAGATACGACCTCTGAAGTCAGTCCCGTACACAAAGTAGAGGGCTTCCTCATTGACGAACTTCTCACCGACTAGAATCTTCCGTTCAGCGTTTGCACGCTTGCTGCGCCGCTTATTGTTCTCGGTGTGGATAGTCGCCCGGTTCCGCTTCCATGAGCTGTACTCCTCTGGGTTCGCTTCAGTCCATGCAATTACATCGTCAGCACTGGCACCTTCAGTCCACGGGTTATCGGGAAGCTCACGAGGAGCCGAAGCCGGGATTTCGGCAGCGTCTACGTCGGCATCGTGCAGAGCTTTGTAGACTGCAAGCACGCGCTGATTAACACGCCAGGGTGTTGCCTGTAGTGCATTGATAGCGTCGTACACACCGGGCATCTCGATATTCTCAAGGCGGCGGTTCGTCGCTTTACGAGGCGACCATACTAAGCTCAGCTTGTTGATCTGAGGGTTCAGGTAGCCGCCGTTGTACGGGTCACTCCACGGCTTAGGCGCGGTGAGCATCGGGTAGAAGAAGGGCGAGAGTAAGGCTTCCCTGAGTGTGGACGTTTCGATCCACTCACGGGCTCGCGGTGTCGGGATGATGATCTTAGGTGTTGAGTTGCGCGCTTCGGGCACGCAGATAACTTCGATGAAACCAGTACGCCGCTCAAAGATACTCAGTAAGCAGGAGCCAATTAAGCAGAGGTCTTTCTCTGACCAACTTAGGCGCTCGAAGTCGGTAGCCGTGGCTTCATCGTAAGCAGCCGCTAATACTCGATCTTTCTTAAAGGAGGACTGCGCATACTTCAGCCGGTGAATGGCGGAGGCCGCTACGTCAGCGTGCGTGCGGGACAGTGTTTCAAACTCGACTGCATTCTTCACAGCTCGCCCGATACCGATGGCTAATTGCTGGAAGCGTATCTTGTGGGAATCAAAAGAGGCGACGACATTATGGCTAACGATGTACGTCAGTACTTTGGGGTTCACCAACTTAATGTACTTGTAGGCCGCTGGCTTTCGACGGGCTTTAGAGTCGTCCAGCTCCTCGACATAAGTAGCGATGCCATCGGCTACCAATGACAGGAACTCATCAATTTGCTGCTTGCCGACTGTCGTGTTATCAAGTCCTTCACGTTCGACTTTTAGCTGCACACGTTTAAGTGCTTCCTGTAGCGCCTCTTCTTCAAGTGCGTACTCTCGGGCTATCAGGTTAGGGTTATTGCTGCGCTCTAGGTTAAATAATAGGGTGCTGTACATAGTGTCGCTTCCTCTAGTGGGCCTCGCTAGCGTCATCGCTAGTGTGTAGGCAATAAAAAGACACCGCAGGGAATGCCTACGGTGCCTGCTGGTTGTTGTGCAGGTTTAAGTGGAGTTGTTCTTTAGGTGGGTTATTTCTGGAGAAGCCCAGCTTATAAGGGTTTCAGCCCAGGCGTTTAGAGCATCCCGCTTAGGCTTCTCGTTATCATAAAGGGCGGCTTGAATGTATGACTTCTGGGTAACGCCGCCTTTGGAGTGATTCAGTATGTCGGCAATTAGCGAGGCATCGACACCGATTGAATTCATGTGGTGTGCCGCCGTGCGCCGGAGGTCGTGCATTGAGCAAGGCTCCAGGCCGCCTCGTGTCATTATTCGCCTGAGTGCTTGCCTAACAGCATACGACTTCACAGGCTGGCCACGCTCATCAATGAAGATAGGGCCACTAAAGCGGTCGATGAGGTAAGGCTTCAATATGCGTGCAGCAGCGGGGGATAGTGGGATAAGGTGTTCCCGGCGATTCTTAGCGCGTTCGGCGGGTAGAATCCAGCGGCCTTCCGCAAGGTCTACCTCTTCCGCGCATAGGCCACATAACTCAGTAGGGCGCTGCCCAGTGAGTAAGGCTAGGCGAACCAGATCGGTGTGCGATGGATGGGCACGACTCTCACTGAGAAGCTGGAGGACATACTTCAGCTCGCGCTTAGGTAGCTTCCGTGTCTTAGGGATTTCCCGCTTGTACTCAAGGCCCGCTGCTGGGTTCACGGTAACAAGGCGACGACCATCTACGCGCTGCTTCCGTAGCCACTTGTAGAGCGAGGAGATAGCGGCGCGCATCCTGTTACCCTTCACAGCGTACTGCTCGTCGAGTTCATCACAGAGGTCTTCCACGGTGGTCGGTAGAAGCTGGTCGCACGGTATGTCTCCCACTAACTCTGCAAGCTCATGTATGTAGTCCCCGTATTGTTTGATCGTCGTAGCCGCGTAAGCGCCGTGCAGCTTCTTTGAGTACCACAGGCGGTAAGCCTCTTTGATGGTCAATTGCGACGACGTAAGCGATAGTACAGTGGTAGCGGGCTCATAGGAAGGGGCGGGTACAGTTTCAGGAACTCTTAGTGTCGGTGCGGGTACAGTTTGGGGTACAGTTTCGGGGACGTAGGAGGGTGCGGGTACAGTTTTAGGTGTGAGGTAGGCGGGGAGTGCCGCCGTAGGTGCTCGAAGGTTAGCCCAGTGAGTGCGCGCCTCGTTGGCTGACATAGCCGGAAAGGTGCCGATAGTCACCTTATGGCGACGTTTAGCGACTTGATGGATATAGAGGAATGTCTTAGTGCCGTTCGGCTTGACTCTAAAAGTGAAGCCCTTAGAGCCCTTCTCTCGAAGCAGATACTCGCTTTCGCGTGGTTGTGCTTTTGCTAACTCAAAATCAGTAAATATCATGCGGCTAACCCCTTATGGGGTCGCTACAAGTCGTTCCTGGTGCAGTCCGAGGTACAGTTTAGGGTACAGTTCGGGGTACAGCCGGGTACAACTTGTAGCAACGATGTTAAAGGTAATAAATCCCTAAAACACTCGTAAGCTATTGAAACCTACTGAATTTGGCTCCGCCTGCTGGGCTCGAACCAGCGACCCAATGATTAACAGTCATTTGCTCTACCAACTGAGCTAAGGCGGAAAGGTATTTCGCTAATGCTTACAGACAAAAAAGCCTTTAAGAGAAACTCCTAAAGGCCGAACCAGCGACCCAATGATTAACAGTCATTTGCTCTACCAACTGAGCTAAGGCGGAACTGCAAAAGCGGCGTCATGGTATAGTCAGGCCTGGGGTCAGTCAAGCCTTCTTTGGGCTTTATTGACGACTTAATGTGTTTGTTTTTTGATAGGCCAGTAATTAGTCAAATGGGTACAGTTAGCGCTATTTCTTCTCACACAAAACGCTTCGAAGTTGTCAGCCCCTACCAGCCTGCCGGTGACCAGCCGGAGGCCATTAAACAGCTAGTCGCTGGACTGGAAGCGGGGCTGTCAGGCCTTACTTTATTGGGCGTGACGGGCTCGGGTAAGACCTTTACCGTCGCCAAGGTGATTGAGGATCTTCAGCGGCCCACTATTGTGATGGCCCACAACAAGACCCTTGCGGCGCAACTTTACGGCGAAATGAAAGAGTTCTTTCCGAAAAACGCCGTAGAGTATTTTGTTTCCTACTATGACTACTATCAGCCCGAGGCCTATGTGCCGGCATCGAATACCTATATAGAGAAGGATGCTGCGGTTAATCAACACATCGAGCAAATGCGCCT
>MAAC01002355.1_pt1 | contig 11422 bp, 9 predicted proteins | sample 1115981 | NCBI WGS metagenome assembly MAAC01 (sample SAMN04961126, study PRJNA320927) | seawater metagenome | isolation source: sample BD02T64 sea water enriched with oil for 64 days | place: USA:Gulf of Mexico | collected 2013-07-27 | reverse complement strand
CGCCGCGCCACCCGGCTTTATGCGGCAGGCGCAACGCTCGCAGGGGCGCGGGTATCGTTGCCTGACCAAAGCGGCGAGGATATCGGCTGCGACCGGCTGATCCTTGCGTGCAACGGGTTCGGCGGCAACCGCGCCATGGTCGCCCACCACATGCCGGATATCGCGGACGCGATCTGGTTCGGCCATGACGGCAACCGAGGAGAGGCGATCAGCTGGGGCGAGGCGCTTGGCGCGCGCCGCCGTCGTCTGGGCGCCTATCAGGGGCACGGCAATGTCGCCCACCCCCACGGCATCCTGATCACATGGGCCACAATCACCGAAGGCGGCGTTCAGGTGAATACGACCGGCAAGCGGTTCTGGAACGAAGCGCAAGGCTACTCCGAAGCGGCGCGGGCCGTGCTGGCGCAGCCTGACGGCCTGGCGTGGACCATATTCGACGCCCGCATCGCCGAGATTGCTCGCCAGTTCGAGGATTTCAAGAACGCCGAGGCCCAAGGGGCGGTGATTACAGGGGACACGGTCGAAACACTGGCTGCCAAGGTCGGATTGCCCGCAGATGTTTTGGCGAAAACGATCACTGATATTCCGGCGGGCGGGCGAGATGGCTTTGGCCGCACATGGGGTGCGGCGTCCCTTTCTTCCCCCTTCTGCGCGGTGAAGGTGACCGGCGCGCTGTTTCACACGCAAGGCGGGCTTGAGGTCGACCCGACGACGGCGAAGGTGCGCAGGACAGAGGGTGGCACATTCGACAATCTATACGCCGCTGGCGGCGCCGCTTGCGGGGTATCGGGCAAGGGCGACAGCGGCTATCTGTCGGGCAACGGCCTGCTCGCGGCTGTTACGCTCGGATTCATTGCGGGGCGCGGATAGGGGTTTGCCACCATCCTGCGTCTGCCGTGTTCGTTGACCGCTTTGTCGCTTACTCGGCTGTCCAACCGCCATCGACCATCAAGGCTGTGCCCGTCACCATGGCAGAAGCATCGCTCGCGAGGTAGACGATCGGGCCCATGATATCCTCGATCTCGCCGACGCGGCCCAGTTTGATCTTTTCTTCAATCCAAGCCAGACGCGCGGGATCGGATAGGGTTTGCTCTCCCAAAGGCGTGCGGATGAAGGTCGGGCATAGCGTGTTGATGCGCACCGCTTTTGGGCCCCATTCGATTGCCATCGCTTTCACCATCCCTTCCAAAGCGTGCTTCGATGCGCAGTAGACCCCCCGATCGATGCCCCCGACATGGCCCATCTGACTGCTCGCATGGATGATCGAACCGGGACGGCCCGCTGCGATCATTTGGTCGGCGGCGGCTGTGGAAAGGAAATAGGCTGCCCGAAGGTTAACATTCATGACGGCGTCGAAATCCTCGGGCGTTGTGTCCAACGCAGGCCCGTGGCGGGCCATGCCGGCGGAGTTGACCACGATGTCAAACGCCCCAAGACCGGAAAATGCCGCGCGGGTCGCATCCACATCGGTGATGTCGAGCTCTTGCGTCTCGCAGCTCAGCCCCTCGGCCTTCATCGCCGCTTGCAACTCGCCCAACGGTCCGGCCCGGCGCGCGGCGCAGACGACATGCGCCCCCGCCCTGGCCAAGGCCGTCGCGGCCCCCAGACCGATGCCAGAGGTGGCCCCGGTCACAAACGCGCGTTTCCCCGAAAGGTCAAACCCGGCAAAAGACGGAAGTTGCATCAAGATCTCCTAAGTTGACAGCGGTCTATTCGGCCGCTTCGCGGTAGCTTGCGGCTTCGCCATACGGTACGTTCTCACCGCCATAGCGCCGCACGCGGACATTGCATTGTTCGGCGTGCCCCACAAAGCCTTCCAACATGCATAGACGCGAACCATAGGCCCCGACCATTGCTGCAGCCTCATCCGTCATTATCTTCTGATAGGAATGGGTCTTGAGGAATTTACCAACCCAAAGGCCCCCTGTATAGCGCCCCGCCTTATGCGTGGGCAGCGTGTGGTTGGTCCCGATCACCTTATCACCATTGGCGACATTGGTACGCGGGCCCAAAAACAGCGCGCCATAGCAGGTCATGTTTTCCAAGAACCAGTCATCACGGTCCGTCATGACCTGCACATGCTCCGACGCGATATCATCGGCCACCTGCAACATCTCGTCGTAGGTATCACAGACGATCACCTCGCCGTATTCCTCCCAGCTTGTCCGGGCTGTGGCCGCAGTCGGAAGAATCTGGAGCAGCCGGTCAATCTCGGCCAAAGTATCCTCGGCCAATTGACGCGAATTGGTCAGCAAAACGGCAGGGGAGTTATAACCGTGTTCCGCCTGGCCCAAGAGATCGGTCGCGCAGAGCTCGGCATCCGCTGCTGTCTCATCCGCGATCACCATCGTCTCGGTCGGGCCGGCGAAGAGATCAATCCCCACCCGTCCATAAAGCTGACGCTTGGCCTCGGCGACGAAGGCATTGCCGGGACCAACCAGCATGTGTACCGGATCGATCGTCTCTGTGCCAAGCGCCATAGCCCCGACCGCCTGGATCCCGCCCATCACATAGATCTCATCCGCGCCGCCCAAATGCATGGCCGCAATAACAGCCGGGTTTGGTTTTCCGTTGAAGGGCGGCGTGCAGGCCACGATGCGCGGTACTTCGGCAACCTTGGCCGTGGCGACAGACATATGCGCGCTGGCGACCATGGGGAATTTCCCGCCCGGGATGTAGCAGCCCACGGATTGAACCGGGATATTCTTGTGCCCCAGAATGACCCCCGGAAGCGTCTCTACTTCGATGTCGGTCATGGAGGCACGTTGCGCGCGGGCAAAATTCACGACCTGCTCTTGCGCAAACTGAATGTCCTGCAATTCGCGTGGGCTGAGCTGACCGATCAGGCCGTCAATCTCTTGCTGGCTTAGCCGGAACGTTTCCGGGCTGTAGCTGTCGAACTTTTCGCTCAATTCGCGCACCGCTGTGTCGCCGCGCGTTTCGATGTCCTGCAAGGTCTGCTCGACGACCGCACGGGTCTTGGCGTCGTCATTGGCACGGGCAGCGTCGGATTTGCCCTTCTTGAGGTAGGTAATTGTCATGGTTCGGTCCTTTGGTCAGGCGCTGGCAGTGATGGGTCATTTCTAGGCTGACCAATCTGAGTTGCAATATTTTCTGAACCTACTGCAATTATTTCATAGTCATGTCAGCGCGCGTCTCTCTTTTTGAAATCTTCCACAAGCGCTGCACCGCCCAATTGCATGAGCGTGTGTTCGGACCCTACGACAAAGAAGCTCCCTCCGGCGTCGCGGTGCGCATTCAGGCGCTCTGTCGGGGCGCAATAGAGTCCGGTGGCCGCCCCTGTCGCGGCAAGGATCAGCGCGCCCGATAAAGAGCGCATCTACGCCGTCTACATCCGCAATTTCACTGTGGTTGACCACGCCGTCGGGGTCTTCAATCTGGCAGATCAAGGCGACTTCACTTCGCGCCACGGACAGATGCTCTTTCAGGCTGCGGCCTGCATAGTCGGCCGCCCGTGACGTGCCGGCAAAACCACGCCCGCCGGGGCCGTAATTCACGGCGCGCGCCAGTTCTTTGGCCTGCGCTGCGGTTTCGACATGAGGCACCATGACACCGGCCGCGCCGCCGTCCAGCACATTGAGCACCCAATCCGCTGTTGCCACTGGCACGCGCACCACGATGGGGCACCCTTCGGCACGTCCGGCCATTGTCATGGCGTCAACGGTGCCCCGATCAAAAGGCGCGTGTTCGGCATCGACGACGAGGAAATCGAACCCTGCCCGGGCCATGATTTCGATCACGATCGGATGGGGCGTTTTGATGAAAGCCCCGAGCATGGGCTCTCGTGCGACCAGCCGTGCCTTGAATTCAGCATTCGTCATCATTTCCAGTACCCTCCTTGGCCCTTAAGCCGTTTGCATTTCGATATTTTCCGCAGCGCCCAAGGCTTTGCGAGAGAAGACCACCAAGACCGCGAACACGACCGCGGCTGCCGCCGTCGCCGGCCAAGGCGGCATCAGCGCAAGCCCAATCGGCACGACCCAAAGCAGCCGCGACAGACCGCCCCAAGGCAGCCGCGCGCCGCCCAGAAGATGCGCAACGCCCAAGGCGAAAACGCCGCCTGACAGGATGGCACGCAAGATGTCTCCGGCTTCGCCACCGCCCAACATGCCGGGATAGGCGAGGAACAGCATTGGCAAGGCATATGCGGTCGCCCCAAGGCGCAACGTCTCGCCCGCGACCTTCATCCACGGCGCCTGCGCAATGGTCGCCGCAACGAAAACACCAAGGCAGACAGGCGGCGTGATGACCGACAGCGCCGCGTAGTAGAGCACAAACATGTGCACCACGAGCGGATCAATACCCTGTTGGATCAGCGCCGGTGCGAAAACAGCCGCGACCATGACGTAGGCTGCCGAGGTCGGCAGGCCCATGCCCGCGATCAGGCAGACAATGGCCATGAGCCCGGCAATAAGCCAGATTTGCCCCTGCCCGATCGCCAACACCGCTGCTGTTACCGCGACGCCAAACCCGGTGAGGTTGATCATGGCGACAAACACCTGTGCGCCGACCAGAAGGATGCCGACAATGACAACACCTTTTCCGCCCGCTTCCAGCGCACGAATGATGATACCGATGACGGCACGGGGATCCTCACCACTCGAGATCCGCGCGACAAGGACGGCCACCAACATGGCAATCATGCCGTAACAGGCCGTCAGCTCGACGGAATTGCCGTTGAGGACGCCAAATCCAAGCCCCAGCAGGGCGGCGACAATAGGGGCGAGCCGCGCAAAGGTCATGGCGCCGCGCCAGTCGGGTAGGTCTTCAGACGTCACCGGACGAAAGCCCTGACGTCGCGCGATGACGTGAACGGTTGAATAGATGCCAAGGTAGAACAACAGCGCAGGCACAACGCCCGCAAGCGCGATAGACCAGTAGTTCACGCCCACAAGCTCGGCCATGACAAAGGCGGCAGTCCCCATGATCGGGGGGGCGAGCTGCCCGCCGGTCGATGCGATAGCCTCTACCGCGCCGGCATAGGCAGGGGGGTATTTCAGCCGCTTCATCAGGGGGATCGTGAAGTTCCCCGTCGTCGCGACATTGGCGACGGTCGAGCCGTTGATCGCACCAAAGAAGCCCGATGCGAAGGTCGCGATTTTCGCCGCCCCACCGGGCCGGGAGCCACCTAAACGGGCCGAGAGGTCAAAGAATGTCTCGCCTGCGCCCGTGTGCAACAGGATCGCGCCGAACAGCACAAATGCTGCCAGCGTCGTCGAGGCCACATTGACCAGCATACCCCATAGGCCACGGTCGGACAGGAAGATGATCTCGGTGAGATAGCCGGCGTCAAAGCCACGGTGCCCGAATTGGCCGGGGATCAAATAGCCGAAGAATGCATAGGTCACAGCCGCGATGACGATAAGGGGGAACACCCAGTTGGAGCTGCGCCTTGCCAGTTCAAGCACGCAGGCCAGTGTGCCGAACCCCATGACCATATCCCAACCGTTCGCCCAAGGCAGATCGTTCATAATGGTTTCGTAGTTGGCTATGATATAGGCACCTGACACCGTCACCACGCCGACGATTACCGCATCGATCGCGATACCAAGCGGGCGCAGGCGGCTGCCTTCGAAAAGCGGGTGCATCAGCACAGCAAGGGCGGTGATCATCATCACAAAGATCGCACGCTGCACGAGCGATTCAAACGGCCCGTTGAAAGAGGTGTAGAACACAAACACCCCCAGAAGCACTGCAAGAGCCGCGATGGCGGTCTGTCGAAAATGAGCGAAGATCGGAAGAGTATTCATCACGGCACCTTGGCGAAAATGGTAAATAGAGGGGCGACACGCGCCGCCCCTTTTGAGATCAGGTCTTTTACTTGAGGCGCGCAGGCACGGTCAGGCCGATTTCCTCGTAGTAGCGGATGGCACCAGGATGCAGCGGGCTGGTTGCGTATTGCAGGGTCAGCTCTGGCAGGTTCAAATCCTTTACCGTCGGGAAAGCGGCGGATTGCTCTTCCATATTCTCCATCACGGCTTTGGTCAGATCATACGCCGTCTGATCGTCCATATTGGGGCGCGCAGAGACACCGATCATGAATCCCCAGACCTTGTAAGGGCCTGTGTTCTCCATCTCGCCGCCCGGCATGTCCACGATGGAAAGCTCCGGCAGCGCTTCGCGGATCTTGGCTTCTTGCGCGTCGTCGATGCCAAGCGCAGTCAGCGGCGTGAAGGCCGCGATATCGGTGGTAAGCGCATCGAAAGACGTTCCCACGGCGCTTTTGACGAAGCCTTCGGACCGGCCGTCTTTGATGGCGTTGGCCTGTTCACTGTTGGTCCCGCGCACCCAATCAGGCGAGATTTCCAGCAGGTCGAACACAGCCAAGGCCGTGGCTTCGGTCGACGACCCACGCATGCCCGGTCCGAACTTCTTGCCGTCGATATCCGACAGTTTCTCGATACCGGAATCGCGGCGAACGACTGCGTTCTGCGGTGCCAGAGAATAGGCCCACAGGAGTTTGGATTCGATCGGTTTGCCGTCGAAGCTCTTGATGCCATTGTAGGCGTGATACAGCGTCGACGTCGTGATCAGCCCGATATCCAGCTGGTCGCGCGCCATGCGTTTGAGGTTATCGACCGTGGCACCCGTTTCCACGACCGACGCCTGATAGGCATCCGGATAGGCAGAGTTGATGATTTTCGCGAGCGAGGCGAAATAGGCATAATGCGCGCTTTGCGAATTGGTCGCACCGAAAGCGAGCCGCGTTTCAGCTTGAGCAGGCATAGCCACCCCAAGCCCGGCAAGGAACAGTGCAGCGGCGACAGCGAAGTTGCGTAGTTTCATGGGTATCCTCCAAATATCATGAAACGATCCCGATAGGGACGTTCGAACGGAGGTTAGCCACAGTGCATAGCCGCTATGCAATTCCTGTCTGCGTTAATGAAATAATTTCACTACCCGCTTTGACGTTCTTGAAGCTCACCCGCCAAAACACGGATATCACCGGTCCCGATATAGCTTTCGGCGCTTAATATGATATCGACCGCTTGATCCAGCATGCGGCGCAGTGGCTGGCGCATTGTGGTCAGCCGATAGGATTCCCACGCCGCCATCGGAATGTCGTCGAACCCAATGACAGCCAGATCACCGGGGACCGAGATGCCTTTGTTTCTTGCAGCATCGAGCATGGCAATCGCCATGATGTCATTGGCGCAAAACACGGCGTCCGGCATCGGACGCTGGACCAACATTTCTTGAGCAGCGGCATAGGCTTGGCGGTAGCTAAACCCGCCGTCGAACTGCACAGCGATCTCGCGTCCGGCCTCTTCCAACTGGTCACGAAACCCTCGCATGCGTTCCAGATGCGTCGACGTATCACGCCGCCCACCGATAAAGGCGATGCGCTGTCGGCCACCGTCCAGAAACCGCCGCGCTATCGTTCGCGCGCCCCCATAATTGTCGCAGCACACCGCCATCATGGTACTGTCGGTCTGTACCCGATTCAGCAACACGGCGGGAATTCCGTTCTGACGACAGGCACGCGCCAGCCCGGAGGTGATTGTGGAGCTTGCCAGAATGACCCCCTGCGTGCGGAAGTCGATGACTTGCCGGATCATCGTGTCCACATCTTCGGCCGCTGGCACCACATGCATAATCGCCTTGAGCCCGCGCCCCGGTAGCATTCGGGTCAATTCGTCCATCACAATGGGGTAGAACGGGTTTCGCATTTCGCTCAGCACCATCGAGATCGTGTTGCTGGATTGTTTGGCCAACACCTGATCGACCTTACTCACATAGCCAAGCGCCGTGGCAGCAGCAAAGATCGCTTTGCGCTTATCCTCGGCAATCGGGGCATTCCCCCGATACGCGCGCGACACGGCGGACACCGAAACACCCGCGCGGGCGGCAACATCTTTGGCAGTGACCTTTTTCATATCGATTGCCTTACCCGATTGCTGCGCTTGCCCGAAATGGGGACTGACGGCTGACCTCGCGCATAGTTTGACGAAGCAATGGCATGGGTGCAATTGTGAAACGTACCCGCCATTGTGTTCAAATACTTGGATGAAAGCTGCCGAAAAGTAGCACGCTAAGAAAGCCCCCCGATGTCAGACCGCACAGATTTTTCGACCATTGTTTTCGACGTAAACGAAACTCTTCTGGATATCTCGACGCTAGAGCCGTTCTTTGACCGCGTGTTCGGCAATGCCGCGGTCCTGCGCGAATGGTTCCCAGAGCTGATCTTGTATTCGCAAACGGTGACCTTGTCCGGGCTCTATGCCCCATTCGGCGATCTGGCTGGCGGTGTTCTGCGGATGGTTGGCGAGAATAAAAAGATCGCCATTCAGGACAGCGACGTATCCAAGCTCAAGTCACTGATTGGATCGATGCCCGCCCACGCCGATGTGGTCCCGGCATTGACCAAATTGCGCGACGCGGGGTTCACGCTTGTGACCCTTACGAACTCCGCCCCATCCCCCGCGCCGACACCACTTGAAAAAGCCGGCATCGCTGCGTTTTTTGACGACCATTTTAGCGTGGCCGAGGTTGGTCACTTCAAACCTCATCCGTCGACATATCAGATGGTTGCCGATCGTCTGGGCGTCGACGTCTCAAGCCTGTGCATGGTCGCATGTCATATCTGGGATACGATCGGCGCGCAGTCCGTGGGGTGCCGCGGTGCCTTTATCGCGCGGCCACACAACAGCATCCTGCACGTGCCCGGCGTGCCGGAACCTGACTTTACCTCACATGATCTCGCCAAGCTCGCAGATCAGATCATTCAGGCACAGAAGGAGGCCGAGTAGGCAGCGCAAAGCCCTGTTCGCCGACGTGGTGCCGCAGGCCGCGACCGTGTCGTGACGTCACTTCTGTCTGTGACGCGGTACATGTTGTCGGGTGCATTTAATTCATATACGAACAAACTGGTTCACATGCGAATTGATTTATGGCCAATACATTCAAGGTTTTTCACAAGCTTCAGATCGCACATTCAGCGCTCTTTCGCGCTGCTGACCGTCGCACGCGCACTAAGATAGGGCTTACAACGTCACAGCTCGCGGTGCTGTTGATCCTGTCGCGAAAGGACGGGCAGCCCATCAGTGACCTCTCTTCGACCCTAGCAATGGGCAAGTCCAGCTTGACCGGTCTTGTGGATCGCATGTGCGCCAAGGGTCTGGTGCGGCGGTCGCCGTCGCCGGTGGATGGCCGTGTCATACATATCTACCTTGAACAGCCGGGCCGAGCGGTGCTTGAGCAAGGCGCGGGCGAAATCAGCCAGTTCAATGCGGCGCTGCTTGCGCCTTTTCCTGCTGAAGAACAGATCATTATTGAACGTTTTCTGACGCATCTGGCGGACAATGCGGATGGCATCGTGAACGGCCCTTTGCCGCCCAAGAAAGAGCTGGCCGATGACTGAAGGCATTCCCCCGAAAACGATCCGCTTTGCCGCCAGCGATGGATGGGAGCTGGAGGCCGACATTCATACCTCATCTTCCCCGAAAATCGCGGTATTGATCTCGGCCGCGACGGGGTTCCCGCGTCAGTTTTATAACGGCCTCGCGATGTATCTGGCCCGCCAAGGTGCCGTTGTCCTGACCTATGACTATCGGGGGATTGGGGGATCGAAGGGCAAGGATCTGGCTAGATCCGGGATAGACTACCCCGACTGGGGACGGCTTGACGCGCCTGCTGCCCTAGATGCGCTGGAAGACGCGGCACCGGGCTTGCCGCTTACCCATCTGTGCCACAGTGTCGGCGGGCATTTTGTCGGCCTCATGCCGAACCAGTCCAAGATCACTCGACATGCATTTGTCTCTGTCGGGACCGGATTTTTCGGCGGCCACCACCTACGTGATATCCCGTCGGAGCTTTATTTCTGGTGGGTGTTGGGGCCCTATTTGCTGATGCGCTACGGCTATATCAAACCGGCGGGCGGCTGGCGGGGCGAAGCTCTGCCTCCGAAACTGTTCAAGACATGGCGCCGGTGGAGCCAGCGCCGCAGCTATTTTCAACCGGACCTCGCAACGAAACTGGCACCGCATCACTACGACGAGGTCACAGCCCCTATCCGGTCGTGGATCTTTTCCGATGACCCGATTGCGACGCCGTCAACCGCATCCGACCTTTTAAACTGTTATCCAGCCGCCCCGCACGAGGTGATCATCCGCAAACCATCGCAGGTCGGTGTAGCGCGGATCGGGCACGAGGGCGCATTGCGAAAAGGCCGCGACGCTTTATGGGCCGAATTCAGCGATTGGCTCATGGCCGCGCCTTGAACCGCAACCGATTTCCACCGCCATTCAAACAACAGGATCATACATGACCGAAAACATCAAGCTACACACCGACCAACGCGTCACGACCATGACCATCGCGCGTCCCGAAAAGCGCAATGCCATCACACAGGATATGTACGCCGCCATGGCCGATGCGCTGGAAGACTACGCCCAGTCCGACGCGGTGCGTGCCTTCGTGATCACAGGTGCGGAAGACTACTTTACGTCCGGGAATGACTTGCAGGATTTTGCCAAGGGAACCCGTAGCGACGGTGTGCCGCCCGTTATCCGGTTTCTGACCGCAATCTCCACCTGCCCCAAACCCCTGATCGCCGCGGTAAACGGACCGGCCATTGGTGTCGGGGTGACGATGCTGCTGCATTGCGATCTGATCGTCGCCGCCGACACGGCCACATTCAGCACACCCTTTGTCCAGCTGGGACTGGTACCAGAGGCCGCCTCCTCGCTTTTGCTGCCCGCCACCGTCGGCATGGCCGTGGCGAACGATATGCTGCTGGCCAATCGCGTTCTTGATGCGGCAGAGGCGCTGCGCTTTGGGTTGGTGTCGCGTGTCGCTCCCTCGTCCGATTTTACCACCGAAGTCGCGTCGCTTGCGTCTGGTTTGGCGCAGGCGGCACCGACCTCGGTAATAAAAGCCAAGGCGCTGATCCGTCATGGCAAGGACCAGATGACTGCCCAGATGGAGCGTGAGTCAGTGCTGTTCGCCGAACAACTGAAATCTCCGGAATTCGCAGAGGTCGTCGCCGCCAAGATGGAAAAGCGCCAGCCGGTCTTCAAATAACGCGCCGCTTTGCCCTAAGGCACCCGGCGAACGAAGTTGACGGTTCAACCCGGTTTCAGGGCTGAACTCAGGTTCGCTTGCCGGGTGACGAGTCATATTTCGAAGGCATGACCGAACCTTATGCAAGCGGCCAGCGACTTAGGGCCGAATTTCTTCAAAACGATCGTGTCAGGCCGATGCTGGCAGTGGCGTTACGAAACCTGTTGATCGAGATGGTGGAGCGTTGCTCTTCAAACCCGAGCCTCAGGACCTGGGTAAAGCCCTTGTAGCTCCAGTTCTGGTTGGACAGGTTCAGCATGACGCTTGATTTCTTGTCGACGCGGGCAACGCCGAAGATGGGATGCACGCCGTCAAATTCGTTCCGATCAAACGACAGATC
>MAAC01007994.1_pt1 | contig 11429 bp, 9 predicted proteins | sample 1115981 | NCBI WGS metagenome assembly MAAC01 (sample SAMN04961126, study PRJNA320927) | seawater metagenome | isolation source: sample BD02T64 sea water enriched with oil for 64 days | place: USA:Gulf of Mexico | collected 2013-07-27 | reverse complement strand
ATATCGCTATTGCCGTTGACCCCATCATCAACATAGATCACGCCACCGCCGATAGGCGGACTGCTGGTTTGAGCGCCCCCGCCACACGGGTCGACGACCTGAAAACGAGCGGTAACCGTCGTGTTGCTTGAGCTGCCAAGACAGTGACGCGCGGAAGCGATGATGGGCTGGCTGGCCGAGTTGGCATGGTTGATCAACGTGCCAGAGCAGTTGGATGAGCCAATTCGGACCTGGACAGCTGCCCTCGCAAGAGATCGGTTACCCCCATTGGTCTCGATATAGCAGGCGTAATTGATCTCATCTCCAGGCCCGAAGGATTTGGCCGTCACCCGGGGCGCTGCAGCGTATAGCTCATCAGTCTCCAGCACGGCCTCAGAGGCGAACTCGATCGGTGCGTAGAGCGTCAATGCAATCTCATCGCCATTAACCGGCCACGTATCCAGACGGCCATCGAGAATGTTTGCTTCCGAATACATCTGCGGAGACTCACCATCGAGTCCGTCCACGCGGAGCTGCGCCCCGCCAGGAAGGCTGATCCTCCCGATCGAAACCGCCAGGGTCGACGCGCCGGGCACTTGGATAATGTGACGCCAGACCATCAGGCCAGCCTCGCCTGACCAGATCCCGGAACTGCGGGCATCGATCTGATAAGGCAGGGTCACGTCTACGTTTAATGGCAGATCTTGAGCCAGCGAGATCAGGTCAGCATCGATCACGTCAACAGCAACGAACCCTCGGCCATCCGCTGGATCAGGAAGGCGCATCGCGCCGGGGACGACAGCAGCGAAATCAGGGATCGCGGCGTCATCAGACTGGCTCTCGGCCCCCATTGATCTACTGGCGACGACTACAGATCCCGTGGGGGCAACCGTACGCTCATCCGTAACGCTCGCAGACATGCTTGGTGCCGTCGCCGCAACAGAGGCCTCGTCGAGAGGCCCACAGGCTGAAAGGCCGGCCAGCAGCAGTGACCCCGCGCAACCCCTGATGTATCTGTTCACTAAAGCGCTCCAAGAAAAAAGCCCTATCGAGCTGATAGGGCTAGGTTAGAAGGCGGTCACCCGTTAGGGCAATTCAGAAGCCTAGTAATAGTGAACAATCCCTTCAGCGTCGACGATCGTCCATGGGTTGTATGTCATCGGCGTGCCGGTGAAGTCGATGTTGTTGAAGGCTGAGCGTCCCGCGAAATCGCCGACAAACTGGCCGGTCGATGATTCATGTGTCCAAAAACGCCCGAGCCCGCGAAATGCTCGCTGACCCTGCAGCTTGCCTACCAGCATCTCCACCCTCGTGAACTCGACCCGGGGCAGGCTTGGGATGTCAGTGCGCCCATAAGCCTGCGGCCTTATGTGGATATCAACCTTGCGGACCCAGTCCAGCCGAGTGTTAGATGCAAGAGTAACGAAACCGGCGCATGGATAGAGACTGCTTCCCTGAAGATCGGCATCGGCCTGAGACTGACCAGAAAGTGGAACTGCTGACATATGTCCACCACCAAGATAGTCCAGCTGAGGCGCGCACCGAAGCTCATTGGCGCTTGTTAGAGCGTAGCCATCGCGGATCGCTGAGAGTGTCGTCGCTGCTGGATAGGTGATAACCCAAGGAGTGGTGACACCAGGCCCCTGGCCACCAAGTTGACCCGGTCGCGGGATCCGCCGCAACAGTCCCGTCAGACGGCGCTGACTTTGATTGTAGAAAGCGCTCACGTTGTTCAGATAAAGACCTGCCGGAGAGTTCTGATCGGTCGTGGGGGGGGCCCATGTGATGGTGGTGGGTGTCGTCCACCTCGGCAAGCCAACGGCCTGCGGTATCTGTGTCGAGAACGCGCTCGTGGCTTGCACGAAACGCCGAGTGGTTTCATTGAAACCAAAGTGCGGTATGAGCTCCTTGCTTGAGGTTTCCGTGGACCTATGAATGGGTCGCGCACCGGCCTGGCGGTTTATCGTCAGAACCGGCGCGATGTTGCCAGCGACAAGGTCGCTGACCCTCGAGCATCGGGTGATCGTGCCGCCATGTGAGCACAGCATTTTCACGGTCTCTCCGGGAGATGGGAGACGATACCGATAGTCAAGCAGCTCGTACTCGAGCTCGCCAGCCGCGTGAACATGCCCGCTCGGCAACAGGCTGTCACCAAGCTCCCCACCCATGCATCCAACTCTGTCGGGTGCGGATACGAGTCGCCCGCAATAGACGTATTCCTCATGACGGCGACCGGCCGCCCCGGCTTGGCCAAGAATCACGTCAGGGTTACTGCCGCTGGTACGCTCTTCAGCAGCGGCAAAGTGCTGGATCGCAACTACGGACTCCGGGATCAGACCCTGCGCGCGAGTCGGCGAACCGGTGACCCCCCTCGGCATCTGCACGTTAAGAGCCAATCCGGCCGCACGCAGACCCGTAACCTCGTTGGTTGCCTCGTTGTAGGTCACCGTGTTATGGCGATCTCCGTAGAGCCGAGGATTGATCTGACCACGAGGCGCCCCCACCCAGTCAAGAGTCGCGCCGTCAGGCCTGCAGACTGCGGTGTTGTCCTCAAGCAGTACGCATGGTGTATCAATTGGGGCAGGCCCAGGGATCGTTGGAAAGTTCGCGCGCGCGAACACCATGCGAACTCTATTTACGGCACCCGTAGCGGAAGGCATCCGGACCGCTTCGATGGAGGTCAGGGAGGGATCGTTGAGGGCCGCCAGAAGGGCGCCACGATCTGTCAGGATGTAGAGATCAGCCCCTGATGTAAACAGGTCGATCACCGTTCCAGCGCGCTCGCTGAGGATGGACGTCTCAACCCCGTTGACCAGCACTCTATTGCCAGCAATCTCATAGCGGTTACCACCATAGGTCACCGACTTCTCAATGTCGGAGCCCTCCAACACAAGGCGCCGCGTGATGGAGGATGCGTGGCCGCTCGAGAAAACTACGCTTCCTAATTCCGGATTCACGAAATCCATCAGCCTCGATTCCGGATCAGTGATAAACGGATTCCCAGAAGCGTTGTAGGGATCGCGCGAGTTCGGCGGGACAGCCAACGTGGACATAGTGTAGTTCGGCCGCATCACGTGACCGCTATCGGTGATGAAGCGCACATCATCGATGAAGTGAAGGGCCCTTGAGCTCGTTTCGGGGTTTGGATTCGGAAACGACATCGCGTGCGCCTTGCCCTGCCGCGTGAGCTCGAACTGCAGTGCACCGGTCGCAGATGAGTTACCGCTTTGGAATGTTGGCGCTTGATACTCCCGCGCGAACCCGATGTAGAAACCCTCGTCGTTGATATACCCAAAGCGCGAGACCTTCGGCCGGAACATCACCGCTCCCTCGAAGATCGGATCGCCGTCGACGCCCGCCGCAGGCGGGGTAAGGACATCGGCTTCCACGAAAGGAACGGCATTACCTCCAGAGAAAGTCGAATCCTTCTTGTCCGTCGCCTCAAGCACCCGGACATCCGGACGCTTGATGTGAATCGGCCCCGATGGGGTCATCACCGTCTGGTCAGCGCCCTGAGCGAGCACGGCTCCAGCGAATGCCCCGATGACGAGGCTCCCCAGCGTGACCGCGGTGGCGGCGAATGTTGATCGTGGCATCTTCATCGTGTGGTCTCCTTCAAGACGTGATCCGTTGTGCTGAGTGATTTACTGGGCTCTAAAGGGCTGCGTTCTGATGGCGCCCTGACAGGGCACGCGTGCTCCGCGGTTCTCGCAGATCTCGGTGTCGAAACCCGGGGTGGCGATCGCCGGCGCATGGGTTGCGCTGTCCGGCTGGCCGGCGGTGATCTGTGTTCGCCGCTGGTAGTTCTCTTGGGCGCGGGCCCTGGCCCGCTCCATCTCGGCCACTGCCGAGCTGCGCCCAGCATCGGCCACGGCGACTTGCGCCCAGAGGGATGCTGCAAGCGCCAAGCACCAAACCGGAGCGATGCTTTTGACTGACATGCTGCTGTTGATCAGATGTCGCATTTCACGACCGCCATCATCTGGCCGAACAACGCAGGCGGTGACGCCAACCCGTCCTGGGTCAGCACGACCATATTGGCTCTCCACCGATCGCCGAGATCAGAGGCGAAGGTCACGATCTGGTGCATCGGCGGCGCAGGGTCGCCCGCCGCCACCTGGCTCACTGCAAGGAAGATGCTCGGCGTCGGCGCCAGCGGCCCGCAGATCGGCTTGGTGATCTCGCCCTGGTTGGGAACGATGGTCACGTCCTGCACAGCCCGCGTGAGGCTGTCGCCGGCCTCGGTTCTCACATCAACTCCTGAAACCACGCCAGCGGACTGGATGTCACCGGTCGATGCAAAGGCCGCCGAGTCGAAGACGGCGATATTGGCAACCGCAATGAAGGCGTCAATCGGGTTGTTGATCCCCCCACCGCCCCAGAGTCTCATCTGGGTGCCGTCGTAACCCAGCGCCAGACTGCGGCCGTTTCCGCCTGCACCTACACGAAAAGCGCACTCATCAGCGGTACCGCTACAGGCTGCGATGTCTAACCCCGCAGTGATCTCCTGCTCAGCGGAGATTGATCCATTCGGCCCGGCAGCAAGGATGGGAGCGTTGACCAACAATTGCCCATCAAGGGTGGAGGTGCCGCCAACTGTGAGTGCGCCGTCGACTCGAAATCCGGTGGTAGCCGCAATGAGCCCAGCGCGTGCCTCAAGCGAGCCCTGAAGCCCGCCAGAGTAGAAACGGATCAATCCGGCTTGCCCCCCCAGGATGCTGAGGTCAACAATGCCGTGTCCAGCCACCACGGACAGCCGAGAGTTACCCCACCGCAGCCCGTTCTGAAAGTTGTTATCTCCGTTGAATGTCGTGTTCGCATTGAAGATCACGTTTTCATTGAAAACAGTCTGGTCACCAAAGTTGATGTCACCGCCACCGGAGGTGATCTCGGAGACGTTGAGAATCCGATTTCCATTCATGTCCAGGTCTTGGCCATCGCCCGGCGTTGCCGGATCCCCCATGGTCAGGGTCGTCAGCATCCAATTGAGGTCAGGCCGACCCGGAACCTCGATCCGATGGAGGAATCTGTCCGAATCTGCGAGCGGCTCTGCGCCCGGCACTGGGATGGTGCTGGATACCTCGGCGAGGTTGATCTCGGCTCCGATCACGCGTGAGCCCGTGACGCGAGCGAACTGCTCGTTCGGCGCCTCAACGGTGACCCGGAACAGCGTGCGAGGTGGGCCGCCGATGCACTCGGTCGTGAAGGGCGTTCCCCAGCGACTGGTATCGAAGCCCACGAGGAACTCCTGAGTCCGGAGTTCATCTAGCGCATCAGCGCAGTCGTTCAGCTCATCTGGCCAGACGTTGTTACGGGCATAGAAGGTGCGGGCGGCATCGTGGATGGTGAAGATCTCGGCCGCCACCACCTGTGCGAACTCGTTCTCGATCTGAGCAACTTGTCTTTGTAGTACGCCGATGCCGATAACTGTCGCAAATAGCACCGCGATCGTGAGCTCAAGCAGACCGAAGCCCTGCTGGCTGGAACGACGACCCATCCGTGGTTGCTGCCTCATGAGCGTGACTCCTCACCGTAGGAGCCTGTGCGGATCCTGATATTTCTGTGATTGACATAGGAGACCGGACGCTTCAGTGAGGTCAGCTCCATCACCCCTGATCCATCGGCCAGTAACGTGATGCGACCACCAGCGGGCGGTGTACGGTTGCCGGGCGCCAGATCAGCTGGGATCGTGTAGCGGACCACCGCAATGCGGTCATCGGCACGCACCTCGTAGATCGCCCCCCAAGGCGTTCTCAGTGGCATCGTGTCGCCCGTAGTCGTGGCCAGCACCTGCGCTGAGGTGAAGTTCACGAACTCTGCAAAGTCGTAGATCCAAGGATCGCCGATCACAGCCGGAGCAACCGATCCGATGACCTCCTGGCGGAACAGGTCTGCACGCGCCACCACGATTCGGGCATCGTTCTCGGCGATCCTGTAGTCGTTGGTCACGGCCTTACGGGCCACGCCAGAGACGATGCTGACTGTCACCGCCGTGAGCAGCGAGACATAGATCAAGGTCTCGAACAGGCTGACACCACGTTGTGCGCGCACAGATCTCATGTCGGCGGCCTCACATGCTCGGCGTCGCTGACATGATCGGGAACAACATCCCACCAATCACCATCGCCAGCGATGAGAGAGCCAACACGACCCCGATGACAGCGAATAGGGAGACGACCTTGCTGATGTCCTTGTTGAGCTTGGTCACCGACAGCGGACGCACGCGGGAGAAGTACGCTTCGGATTCGGATGGCGTGATGTTGTCTACGCCGCCCATCGAGTCGCAGAGTAGCTCCGACCATTCCGACTTCTCGAAGGTCTCCGAGAGCGAAGCGCCCTCCTGCAACCGAGCTCTCATTTTCTCGAAGATCTCACGGTTGCGGCCAGTGCTGTTGTCAGCGAGTTGGGATAACGCAGTCTCAGGACGCACGCCGCCCTCGAACAGTGGCGGGAAGGTCAGCAGGAACATCACCGATCGTCGATCCGATGCAACATCTGAGATCAGGCGAAAGCCAGGCAGCCGCTCGATCTTGCGCCAGAACACGATGATGGCGGTCACCAGTGCGCCCACGATCATGAGGATCAGCCACCATGAGCTGCGGTAAGCGCTGTCCATGGCGATCATCGCGTGTGTGGCGAAGGTCGTGTCCATCTGCAGCTCGCTCATCTCAAGGATGGGCTTCACTGTCGGCACCGCGCCCAGCGGCAGTCCGATCATCATGCCGATTCCGATCACCGCGAGGATGACCGGCATCAGCAGTTTCTTGACGGCATCAGAGAGGATCTCGTTGCGCTTGATGATGTCGTCTGCGGCTTGGCCGACCAGATCGATAAGGCGGCCTGAGTTCTCGCCCACACGAGCGAGCAGGATCACCTGAGGATCGAAATTGAGAATCTTGAGTTTGTCAGAGGGCCGCGTGAAATCAGCAAGCGCCCCCAGCTTCTTCTGGAATTTTGGTTTCTGTGCGGCAAGACGGTCAATCGCCTTGGTTTGATCCTCACCGCCGGCGATGGCGGCCGTGTAGCTCGCCAAGAATGAAGCCTGATCCTGTAGCGAGAGCTTCTCGTCGATCAGGGTCTTTTTGAGTTTGGCAATCTTGTCTTCTGTGCAGCCCGTCACGCGATCAGGCGGGATCTCCGTCAACGATGCGCAAGCCTCTGAGGACGTATCCGCCTCAACTGAGCGCGTCTTGTATCGACCATCGAAATCGAGATATCGGACCTTGAAGTGCATGATTTAGTTATCCGCTTTAACCAGGAAACCCCCACGGCGAGGAAACGCCGTGGGGGTGTTCACTGCAAGGATCGTCAGCGGATTAGAGCGGACGACCATAGGTCACGAGAACAGCGGTCGGGTCATCCTCATCGTCCAGAGCGACCGCAGTCAGCACGCGGTTCGCGTTGGGGTTGTTCGGATCAAGGATGTTGCCGATCGAGGCTTCGAGGTTGCGGCACATCTGCGCCTCGTTGCGAGCGTTCGCGCAGCTGAAGGTGATCTGCACGGTCGGGGTGCCATCGCCCGCAGTGCTGATGGTCCAGCCATCGGCCCACGGCATCGTGGCTTCCACACCTTCGTTCACCAGAATATCGGTGCCGCCGAGATCCGACGGATCATTCGACGTGCCAGCAGCCAGTCGGACGTATGAGCGTTGCTCGTTATAGAAGATGTTGGTCAGCGCTGCCGGAACCTGCTCAGCGATGATGCGTACGGCGCGAGACTGCTCGCTGGCGGCGGCGCGCTGGTTGGTGATAACGATGGCACCGATGACGATGACAGACAGGATGGCCGCACCGACGAGGATGTCGAACAGCAGCGAGCCGCGCTGACTCGCAGAAGTACGACTCAGGACGAGGCGGCTTGAATGCTTACGTTGCATGGGTTGAATCTCCAGCGAGTGGTTAAAATAAGGATCAGCAGACATCTATATGTTCCGCTAACAAAACGCTACAACAAGCGACGCTTACAACACAACAAAAAATGGTTAGCCCCCGTGACGGCTTATCGCCTTAACGTGGTCGTGAGTAGAGGACTCGAATGACGGCGGGATCCTCATCGGGGTCAAACGATGCGTTGAGGATGGATGCCTGCCGCAATTCGGTCTCCTCATAGTTTGCGATGCGGATGCTGACGGTCCTGCACATGGCAATAGGGTCTCGCGCCCCTTGGCACGGGAATTCCATCTCAACCGTTGGCGGGTTGCCGCTTCCAGCGGTTGTCACCGCCCATCGGTCCCCCCACGGCAGAACCTCCGGCGTCCCTTCGTTGATGAGGGCAGCAGCGCCAGCGTCATCATCGGTCAGGAGCGCATAGCTGCGTCCGCTCCGGTAGTAGAGTCCATTCAAGCTGATCGGCACTGACGACATGATCAGGTCAACGCCCTGAGTTGCCTGGATTGACGCGGAGCGCTGGCCGACGATGGATACGAAGGTGATGACGATGAAAGCGATGATCGCTCCGCCGATCAGGATGTCGATCAGCAAGCTGCCCCGTTGCTTCTCCAAGGTCTTCATGTTCCCACCTAATGATCTGCCAACCGCCAAAGAATGCGGGACAACATACTGTTATGCAATCGATGAGGGTTGTCCGATCACACCGGGCCTGGGGCTCAACGAGCCGATAGCGTGGTCGAAGGTGATCTGCCTGGAGGTGATGAGCTGCATCGCGTGCTCCCACATCTCGAGGAAACCATAACGCTCGCGCGCAACGTGATGGATCATCGACGGGGTTGCGTTCCCGATGATCATTGATTCGATCTCCATCGAGTTCTGCAGGAGCTCTGAGATCATCACGCGACCGCGATACCCCTGTCCGTTGCACTTCGGGCACCCGCCCATTCGGGGGATCAACACGATAGTATCGCTGGGCGGCAGCCACCTAAGATCGGTGTAGTTCTTGTTGATGCTCAGGTAGTGCATCTTCATGGTCATGCGCTCGAGTTTCTTGTACTCAGCCAGTTGGCCACTCACAAGATCGCCCCAGCGTGCGTCTATCGCACAGTGCGGGCAAACCTTCTTGCACAGTCGCTGGGCTGTGATCGCCCTCACGGTATCCGCGATGTTGTAGGGCTCCATTCCGATATCGCGCAGTCGCCCGATGGTGGCAATAGCCCCGTTGGTGTGCAGGGTCGATAGTACGAGGTGCCCGGTCTGCGAAGCGGTGATCGCCTCTGATGCCACCTCAAGGTTTCGGATTTCCCCGACCAGGATGATGTCGGGCGCCTGACGCAGGATGTTCTTCAGGCCCTGCGCGTAGCTCATTTGCTCGTTGACCTGAGCGTGGTTGACACCGTCGATGAAGATCTCAACCGGATCCTCAAGCGTGATGATCTCCTTCTCTGGGTAGATCGTCTTGATGGTCTGCACCAACGCTGTCAGCGTTGTGGTCTTGCCCGATCCGGTGGGCCCGGTGACGAGCACGATCCCGTGTTTTGATTCGGCGAGCAGGCGAAGCTGCGTTAGCTGTGGATTGGACTCATCTTTGGGGATGCCAAGATCCTCAAGGTTGAGGCTGTCCAAGCGGTTCCCGAGCAGACGGATGGTGTACTTATGGAACGGCTCCGTTGCGTTGGGCAGGGTTACCGGGATGCCGGCAACGCGCGCTTTGATGGTGCGCCCGGTCATGCCGTCGTAGACAAATGCGCCATCGAAGGTCTCGCGGTAGTAGCCGGTCTGCCCTCCGCTTCGGCTCAGAAGGCGATTGGAGAGTTCTCGATACTTCCGCGAACCTGCGGTTGATACAGGAGAGAAATCCAGCGTGGTGACGACCCGCGCCTCCCCATCGATCTTGAATCTGATAACCAGCTCGTTGGGCTGAGGCATAAAGTAGATATCCGAGGCCTGGTCCCTCGCAGCCCGGTACATCAGATCGTTGATGAGGGCATCCATCGCGCCGCCTTCGGCGCCAGCGTCTACGGTGATGGCGCCAGATGGCTTCACGCCGTCACCGCGCTCGTATGCCCTGATCAGGGATTCGTGATCGATGACCCCGATCGCCCTGATGTTCTCCTCTCCGATCAGCTTGTATGCGGAGGCGTAGCTCTCGGTGTCCAGGTGATTCCACGCATAGAGCACGCGATTACTGGCGAGCAGCCAATGTTCGGTGCAGTGCACAACCGTCAACGGTTTTTTCCCGGCATCGCTATTATTGCGGTCATCTCCCTCCGGATAGCGGCAGGGATAGAGCGCCATCTTCTGTTCTCGCGCCAGCACGCGAGCGGTATCCGCATACTTGATGCCCAGCCGCTTGGCTTCGAGTATCAGCGATGGCAGGCCCTTGAGCTCAACAGCGTTTCGCAGCTCTTTCTCGGTTGAGGCGGCGAGGTCCAGTGAGCGAGCGATCGCGCCAACCAGATCGAGGGGCCTCCGGGCTCTGGCCTCCACAGGAGGCGTATTCATGTTCGTCATCCCATCCGGCATCTGCGGCCTCAGTTTGTGAGCGCCAATCGACTTTTCTGCCGATCAACCTCGATATCCACACCATCTAGGTCGATTGAGACGATCTTCACCCCCTCGATGGTGTCGCCAACGGAGCCGATCAGAACCCCGCCGGTGCCATTTCGGAATAGCGCGCGCTCACCGCCCACCACGCCGATCACAGTGAGGTCTGAACCTCCTGGGGCTTCGAGCAAGCCTGAACCTGCTTGACCACCTGCACCGCGAAGGGCAGCAATGTGCCGCTCCATCTCTGCCCGCTGCCCGGCAAGTAGCGACTCGACCTCCTGGCGGCTCATTCCTGATGTATCAAGGCCATCACCATCAACACCGGCCTGATTTGCAGCCTCAAGGTCGCGCTTGAGCTGCTCGAGCTCCAGCTTAGCCTTGAGTCGTTCGTTGGCCACGCTCTCACTCTTGAGCGCCATCTCGTCGAGGGCAACCTGCTTCTCTTTCTCAGCGATGCTTCGCTCAAGGCTGAGCACCCGAGCGCGATGTTCAAGATCTTGCCTGACCAGCGCTTCTGCACGAGCCCGATTGGCGATCTCAGATGCGTTTGGCTCATCCACGCTGTCAGGGTCTTGCGTTTGCGAGTGCGCCACAAACGGAACGCACAGGTAACCGGCAGCCAGGATTGCGGTGATTAACTTGTTCATGTCGCTGATACCCTTTAGTTGATAGCGCCAACCACGACGACCGTGGCGGTGTTGTTGCCCCGCTGATTGATGGATGCCGATTCCACAAGAAAGTCGATGCCCGCCTCGCGCGCGATCTGCAGGCAGCCCACGAGATGCCCTAATCCGGGTGATGTCAGGCGCATATGCCAGCTCGGTGTCGGCGGCGCATACCCTGTGCGGGCACTTGTAGCCGCAACCGAAACCGGGGCAACACCGCAGCTGGTCATGATCTGCTGGAAGGCGCCGATGCTGATCATCAGTGGCTGCAGTTCGGGCCGCTGTTCAAGCTCAGAGAGCTCGGCTCTCTGGGCGTTGATTGAGTTCTTCACATTCTGTATCGGC
>MAAC01007993.1_pt1 | contig 11434 bp, 14 predicted proteins | sample 1115981 | NCBI WGS metagenome assembly MAAC01 (sample SAMN04961126, study PRJNA320927) | seawater metagenome | isolation source: sample BD02T64 sea water enriched with oil for 64 days | place: USA:Gulf of Mexico | collected 2013-07-27 | reverse complement strand
ATTGTGGTGTTGATACTGTTGTTCGAACTGCCGGTCTTTCAAGTGGAAGTATTTTCCCGGTAGGAGTTAGCACTATTGAATACACTGCAACAGACATTAATGGAAACACTTCTGTTTGTAGCTTTACTATTACGGTAACAGACAACGAACCAGCAATGGCCGTTTGTCAGGATATTACTATTCAATTGGATGCGAATGGTGATGCAATGATTGTTGCTGCAGATGTTGACGGTGGTTCTACCGACAACTGTGGTGTGGCTTCAATTGCTGTTGATATGGATATCTTTGATTGTTCAAATGTTGGTCCTAACAATGTGACACTGGAAGTAACAGATGTAAACGGAAACGTTTCAACTTGTATCGCTGTTGTTACTGTTGAAGATGTAACAATGCCAGATGTACTATGTATGGACATTACCGTGCAACTTGATCCATCAGGAACTATTACTATCTTAGGTAGTGATGTTGACGGTGGTTCTACAGACGCTTGTGGAATTGCATCTTACAATCTTGATATTGATACTTTTGATTGTTCAAATGTTGGGCCAAACAATGTAGTTCTTACAGTAACAGATGTAAACGGAAACGTTTCAACTTGTACGGCTGTTGTAACTGTTGAAGACACAACGATGCCAGAGCTTGTTTGTATGGATATTACATTAGAGCTAGGTGCCGATGGTACTGCAATGATCACTCCAGCAGATGTGTCAACTGTTACAGATGCTTGTGGAATTAGCACTACGGCAGTAGATATTGAAAACTTTGATTGTAGTGATATTGGAACACCAGTAACTGTGATGGTGTTTGCAGTTGACAATAATGGAAACTTAGAATCTTGTACTGCTGTTGTAACTGTAATAGATGCATTAGCACCTGTAGTTACTTGTCCAGCAGATCAAACTGTTGATCCAGGAGTTGGAAACTTGTTCTATGAAGTACCAGATTACTTCGCATTAGGTGAAGCTACTGCTACAGATAACTGTACAGATCCTTTAACTATATTCTCTCAAGACCCAGCAGTTGGAACGTTACTTCCAGATGGTGTGTATACTATCACAATGATGGCAGAAGATGAATATGGTAACATTGGTGAGTGTACTTTCGAATTAACTATAGAAAGTGTACTTGGTGTAACTGATAACGAATTGAATTTTGAAAGTGTTGTTCTTTATCCAAACCCTGCTAAGGAGTTTGTGATTCTTAGCAACCCTCAATCGTTAGCATTACAACAGGCTGCGATCTATGATCTAACAGGAAGATTGATACAAACAATCGACCTTAACAATATGGGAACAGAGAAAACAATCGATGTTTCATTATTAGCAACCGCTACGTATGTTGTGGTTATTCAAACTGAAAATGGTCAGATTACTAAACAGCTATTGAAATAGTAGAACTTTCTTTAACTGAAATTTAGACAGAAACCCTTTCCATTAATTTGGAAGGGGTTTCTTTTGTTTAAAAGAACTATTTTTGATCTTATAAAAAAACTATGCTTCCCTGGCACCAATACCTTATAGGAGTTCTGATTGTTTTGGCAGGTGCCAATCACTTTAGAAAACCGAAAATCTACGAACGCATCATGCCTCCATATATTCCCGCGAAAGCTACTATGGTTATGTTGAGTGGTATTGCAGAAATGATTCTTGGGTTTATGATTCTAAATCCAGATACTCAATCAATAGCCGCCTGGGGTATAATAGTGATGCTGGTAGTCTTTATCCCTGTTCACTTATATATGCTTCAGAATGAAGAAGCGTCAATAAAATTGCCAAAATGGGTCTTGATTTTAAGAATACCATTGCAATTTGCACTTATGGTTTGGGCCTATCACTATACTTGATATGGAACTATTTTCTTCAGAAAAAAATAGAGAACCCATTAAGCTTCCTCTACCTGATGCTGAAGCAATCTACTACCCTTCTTTTTTTACCTTGGAAGAATCTGCCTTATATTTTGAAATTTTGAATAGTAAAACCCCTTGGCAACAGGATGACATAAAGCTCTTCGGAAAGACGTACCCCCAACCACGACTTACCGCTTTATATGGAGATGATGATAAGAGTTATTCCTATTCAGGGATTGAGATGCTTCCGAAGCCATTCAGTAAAACCCTAAAAGAAATCAAACTAAAAATTGAAAAGGTTTCCGAAGTAAAATTTACCACCGTACTACTAAACCTGTATCGTGATGGAAACGACAGTAATGGTTGGCATAGCGATGACGAAAAGGAGCTAGGGATTAACCCCTTTATCGCATCGGTATCCTTCGGAACTAATAGGATGTTCCATTTAAAACATAAGCAGGATAAAAATCTTCGTTACAAGCTATTACTTGAAAATGGTAGCTTGCTTTTAATGAAAGAAGCTACGCAACACAATTGGCAACATCAACTTCCTAAATCAAAAAAAATCAAAGAATCTCGTATTAACTTAACTTTTAGAATACTTAAAAAGCCCTACAATTAAAACTGTCGTTTCTTCGTTCCCTTATGTATAGAAATATCAAAGAAACAACTACTATTGTATGATATATAAGGCGGGAATATAAACTTCCAACTATAATGAATAAACCCATAATAACAGATACCAAAATCGCCGTACGAATTGACTTCTTAATACCTACATTAAAAATGATTAAACCGCCTATAAAAAATTCAATAAATGGAAAAAGAGCAGCTCCAATGACAAGTGTTGTATCGGTGGTTAGCATTTCTGAAAAGTTATAAAGCACAAAATCTATATACTTATCAATAAAAATAATTCGTGCCAGACCATGTAGAACGATAATCGCCCCTACAACTGTCTGTAAATTAAATGTCACCTTCTTTACCATATACAATGCCAGTATTTCAACTCCCTCATTTTTAAGGATGTGCAAAAATAGGTATTTATAAAGGTTATAAAATCACAAAAGGTGTTAGAATTTCGAAATGAAAACCGTGTTTTCGATTACGTACACAAAAAATATGTATAGAAGGATTTAAAAGACGGGCTTAACATGCAGTCGATCAATTGCTTATAAGCAACAATCTCGACTACCCAAAAATACCATTAAGCAAGACTGCTAAACGTATTCCTCCTTTTTGCAGCTGCGTTCGGACAACATTCATATAATCGTACATATACATGTAGCCAAGTTTATCTCCAATCTCGGTATTCTCATATACTTGTTTGCAAAGGTCACGACTGTCATACATCCAATCAATTACCGTTCCTGCTTGAAATCGCTTCAGTTGGTTTTTGGTAAGCTCTTCTGAATTCTCGGCAAGTTCTGTATACGACATGTCATAATCATCGATCATGTGATAATCCCAGACCCGATGAAGGTTTGCTCCGTCTTTAAACCAACGCACTTGGAAATCATTTCCGCCTTTATCGTCCGCAAGTCCAATATGTAGGGGTTGATGGAGGTCACCAATAAAATGAACCAACATCTTTAAATGAAAAATCTTTTCATCTTTTGACGAATTTTCATTCTTAAGGGCAGATACGCAGGTGTTAATTCCCACAATTAGATCTCCCTTTTCGCTCTTAGGATGTTTCTCATAAGTGCTATCAAAAGGGAAGTTTACATAGTGCCATGTACCATAACTTCTATATTCATTATCACTTTTTATATCGTCTGCATAATTTGCCACGAAGGCCAAGGACTGTCCGTTCAGTAACTCGGTGATCGCTCTCTGTGTTTTCTTAGTAAGATATCTCTGAGCAATTTCACCAGTGGCCCTATGTCCTGTTTTCCCCCAGTCATCGGCTGCAAATATGCCTTGAACGCCAAAAGAAAGTACTACTAATATGATAATAAGTTTTTTCATAGCAAGAAATTTTAGTCAAAAACAGAGAAGCTAAGATACTGTAAACAATTATTTTATTTGGAATATTGAGAAAAAATAACTTATATTTGTTTGATATCATTTTAATATCATGTTAAATTTAAAATTATGACGAACGAAAAATCTATTACACCAGCCAATGGCTACTTCATGTTATTCCTTTTCCTAGTACTTTTATTTGGAGGTATAGCCGCAATTATTGCTTTAAAGAATCCACTTTTTATTTTGGCTATAGTTACAGCCTTATTTCTGCTTCCCGGTTTCGTACTGGTAAACCCAAATGCGTCTCGCGTTCTCTTGTTATTCGGAAAATATATGGGAACCATTAAAAAGAACGGTCTTTTCTGGGTGAATCCTTTATACGCAAAGAAGAAAATTTCTTTACGTGCGAGAAACTTTGATAGTGAACGCCTAAAAGTGAATGACAAACTGGGGAATCCAATCATTATCAGCACCATTCTTGTTTGGCGTGTGCGTGACACTCATAAAGCCGCCTTTGATGTTGACAATTACGAAAATTTTGTCCGTATACAGACAGATGCAGCGGTAAGAGAACTAGCAAGCAAATACCCTTATGATAATTTTGCGGATGAGGGGTTGGACGAAGACATTACCCTGAGGTCCAGTATGACTGAAGTAAACGTAGCACTTGAACAAGAATTAGAAGACCGTCTTGCAATAGCAGGAATTGAAGTACTGGAATCCAGAATTGGATACCTTGCCTATTCCAATGAAATTGCAAGCGCTATGCTCAAAAGGCAACAGGCAACGGCAATTGTTGCAGCGCGACATAAGATTGTGGAAGGAGCAGTGAGTATGGTAGAGATGGCCTTGAACGAATTAAGTAAAAAGGAGATTGTCGATCTCGATGAAGACAAAAAAGCTGCCATGGTAAGTAACCTAATGGTCATATTATGTAGTGATAAAGACGCTGCCCCTGTATTAAACACTGGAACACTAAATACATAGAGACACATGAAAGTTTTCGTAGAAGAACAGATATTTGATCAATGGAGGTTTAGGTTGTTAATCATAGCTGTTATTGGATTAATGGTTGAAACGGTTGTAATTGGATACTCTGAATTAAAAGAAAATCCAACAGAACTTTGGACAACTATTACTACTATTGGTTTATCCGTTATTTTAATTCTATTCATTGTACTCTTTCTGAAATTTGAAACCAAAATCGATGAACAGGGAGTTCATTATGGTTTTCGGCCTATCCAAATAAAGTTAAAACCTGCACCTTGGAACAAGATTTAAGGAATGCTATATTAGAGAATACAGTCCATTATCAGATTACGGGGGACGGGGATATAAAGTAGTCTCTTTTAGAAAAAAGGAAGTGCCCTCAGTGTAAAGGGCAATATTGACATACAATTAGTGTTTAAAAACGGAAAGAAGCTTCTTATTGGAACCCAAGAAGCAGACACCGAAGAAGGTCTTAGAAACCTATAGTCCAAAAATAGAAAAGCTATGAAAACGAAATTGATCCTTATTACATTACTTTGCTTCGCAATTGCTTATGGGCAAGAAGGAAAACATAATTCACAAGATATTAGCGTATCACCTTTTATTGATGGAACACTTTTAAGACCCGAAACTTCTGAAAAGATTCCTCTAGTAATTATTGTGGCTGATTCCGGTCCTACAGATCGAAATGGAAATCAGCAGATAATGGAAAACAATTCTCTTCGCCTTTTAGCTGAAGGATTGTATACAAATAATATTGCAAGTTTCCGTTATGACAAACGGATCATAAAACAGCTAAAACAAAGATTACTGAGCGAAAAAGATATTCGCTTTGATGAGTTTATAACGGATGCAATTGCAGTGACTGACTTTTTTAAAAAGGGCCGAGAGTTTTCAAAAATCCATATAATAGGTCATGGCCAAGGCTCTTTGGTGGGAATGATCGCTGCTCAGGATCGTGCCGATGGTTTTATCTCTCTTGCTGGAGCTGGACAACAGATAGATGACGTGATTGTTGCACAACTAGTAAAGCAGGCCCCAGGATTGGAGGAAAATGCTCGACAGGCATTCGATGATTTACGTGTTACTGGTGTGGCGGTGAATTACAGCCCTGGATTGGCATCGATTTTTAGAAAGGATGTTCAACCATTTATTCGAAGTTGGATGCAATACGATCCTAAGGTCGAAATTGCCAAATTGGATATGCCAACACTTATCATGAATGGTGATAAGGATCTACAGGTTCAAATAAGCGAGGCGGAAATTTTATACAAGGCGCAGCCCAATGCCCAATATGAAATTGTTCCCAATATGAATCATATTCTTAAAAAAATTAAAGGTAATGATATAGAGAATAGTAAATCGTACAATCAATATAACTTACCGATAATGCCAGAGGCGATTGAAATTATAAGTTCCTTTATTAAAAAATAATATGTCTAAGAAAAAAGCATTCGCCCTTCGCGTCAACGAAGATATCATGAAAGCCATAGAAAAATGGGCTGCAGATGAGTTTCGTAGTACTAATGGTCAAATCGAATGGATGCTTAATGAGAGTTTAAAAAAAGCATCAAGGCTCCCCAAAAAAAAATAAATTGTATTTTGCGAAAAAACTAACTTCACATGCAGGATACTATCTCAGAAATTGTAAAAGATACAACACCATTATTCACAAACGACACCATTGTATTTGGGGTTCTCATGATTGCGCTGGGACTTATCTTTTTCACCTCTGCAAAGAAATCTGGTTTTTGGAACCAATTTTATAAAATTGTTCCAGCTTTATTCGTTGCTTATTTTATTCCAGCGCTACTAACAACATTTGGGATTATTGCACCAGAATGGATCACGGTTTCTGAAACCAATGAAGCTGTCGAACATAGCTCTAACCTCTACTATGTGTCTAGTCGGTATCTACTGCCGGCAGCCCTAGTTTTAATGACATTGAGTATTGACCTCAAAGCCGTTTTTAATCTGGGTCCAAAGGCATTAATTATGTTTCTCGCTGGGACAGCAGGGATTATTATTGGAGGGCCAGTAGCTGTTTTACTTGTAGGATCAATTTCTCCAGAGACAGTTGGCGGTGAAGGTGCGGATGCTGTTTGGAGGGGTCTATCTACTTTGGCAGGAAGCTGGATTGGTGGTGGTGCAAATCAAACAGCTATGTTAGAAATATATGACTACAATCAAAAATTGTATGGTGGAATGGTTTTCGTGGATATAGTAGTAGCCAACATCTGGATGGCAATTATTCTAATAGGAATTGGAAAATCTGCAAGAATCGATAAGTGGCTTGGGGCCGATACTTCGGCCATTGAAAGCCTTAAAGACAAGATGTCCACCTATGCAAAAAAAGTGGACCGCAACCCTACTCTAACTGATTTGATGATCCTTGCAGCAATTGCATTTGGAACCGTTAGCTTTGCTCATTTTGGTGCAGGCTACCTAAGCAGTTTCTTCGACAATTTTGTCAATGGCCTCGCTCCTGGTATCACAAGAAACATGTTTACGTTCCTTAGTTCTAGTTTCTTTTGGATGATTACAATTACTACCGTTATAGGAATTATTCTCTCCTATACAAAGGCACGAAGTTATGAAGGAGCAGGCGCAAGTAAATTTGGGACAGTATTTATCTATATACTCGTTGCAAGTATTGGAATGAAAATGGATCTCACCTTAATTTTTGAGAACAAGGGACTCATCGTGATAGGTTTGGTATGGATGCTTATTCATGCGGTCTTGTTAATATTCATTGCTAAACTAATTAAAGCTCCTTACTTCTTTTTGGCTGTTGGGAGTCAGGCGAACGTAGGTGGCGCCGCTTCTGCCCCTATTGTAGCTTCAGCTTTTCATCCTTCCTTGGCAACTGTAGGTGTTTTGTTAGCAGTGTTTGGGTATGCCATTGGGACACTTGGAGCTGTGGCTTGCACGATATTGATGCAGTTGGCAGCTGTGAGCTAATCTGAAGTAGGTTACGAACTCCCTTTGAGCATATAAAACAGAAATTAAACCTCCTATTTTAAGCTATCTATTTTAAAAAAACAGCATCTTTGTGACCTTAAATTAGCATCAAATGAAATACCTTTTTTCTTTAGCAACGATATCGTTTTTAATTCTTAGTTGTTCAAATAGCGATACAAAAATGACACTTTCGGGTCAAGTTAAGGGATTAAAAAAAGGAACTCTATTACTTCAGAAAATAGAAGATACTCTTTTAGTGTCTGTGGATTCGGTTCTTGTGAATGGTGATTCTAGTTTTGAGTTTTCAGAAGAAATTACATGTCCAGAAATGTATTACCTATATGTTCGGCTAAAGGACGGAACGTTGAAAGATGACAGAGTTTCTTTTTTTGCAGAACCAGGTGAGATTAATATTAAGACAACTTTAAAGAACTTTCAAGTTGACGCGAGAATCACAGGGTCAAAAAATGAAGCGGCGCTAGATGAATATAAAAAATTGGTAAGGCGATATACTTCCAAAAACCTAGACTATATTCAGGAGAACTTTGAGGCCTTAAAGAGTGGAAACGATTCGTTAGTAGCTGCAATCACAAAGCAACAAAAAAGTTTGATAGCAAGCAAATACTTTACGGCTGTAAACTTTGCCTTAAATCACAACGATTATGAATTGGCTCCGTATTTAATGCTTTCAGAAGTTTCGGACGCCAACGTTAAATACTTGGACACTGTTTATAGCAATCTTACTCCAAAAATAAAAGACTCTAAATACGGTAAAGCGTTAGAGTCTTTTATTGTAAAACGAAAAAACGAATAGCTTATCCCAGTCCGTTTATTTTTTCAATCAATTTTCTACCTTTGTCCTCCAACTCGGCATTGATTGCTTTAAAATGTTGTTTTTTGTTTTCAGCTTTCTTATCATTAACTTTTACGATCAACTCATCGAAAGTTAGAATAGCCTCATCGATAATTGCTTCAGCCTTTTTTACATCTTTGCTTGGGTTAGTCAATTCCCAGATATATACTGCTTCAATAATATCTCCTAATACGTAATTAATGTCTTTCTTTAAATCGCGTATGTTTGCCATAGTTATAAATTTTGTGCAAAAATACTACATTAGAGGGTATTATGGGATATAAACTTCCAAAATAGTTGCAGTTCTTGTTTTAATCAAAAGTTTGGAAGTCGATGCAGGTATTAAAAGAGTTTCTCCAGTTTTAATTGCTTCGGAAGCACCTTCGGTTTCAACAACTGCTTCACCTTCAACACACATATAAACGACAAAAGAATCTATGTAAGACAGATCTCTCATTAAGTCTTTAGTGAGATTTAAGTTGTTCGTATCAAAAAAGGGTGATTTACAAAGTTCTACAACCTCGTTTTGAGTTGATGAATATATCAGCTTGGCATTAGGCTCCTCAAAGTTGATCGCAGCCATCGCCGCTTCTGTATGTAATTCTCTCATCTTTCCGTCGATTCCTGGTCGATCCCAATCATAAATGCGATATGTAATATCCGACGTTTGCTGAATTTCGGCAAGGACAACTCCAGCTCCAATCGCATGGACAGTTCCAGGAGCAATGAAAAAAGAATCACCAGCTGATACCGGTTCGGAATGGAGAATATTTGTTAATTTATTTTCTGAAAGATTTTCCAAGTAGGTAGCTTTATCCATCTTCTTGTTAAACCCAAGAATAATATGAGCTTCCTTTTCAGCTTGCATGATGTACCACATTTCCGTTTTTCCGAAGGAATTATGTCGCTCCTTTGCTAAGGTATCATCTGGATGTAGTTGTACCGAAAGATCCTGATCTGCATCAATAAACTTAAATAATAAAGGAAATTTATTTCCGAAGGTTTTATACACCTTCTCCCCAACCAACGCCTCTTTATATTTTTCCATCAATGCCGTTAAAGAAGTTTCTTTAAGCGAGCCATTTGCAACTTTGGAGACATTTTCAGAAACACCAGACAGCTCCCAACTCTCACCGGTATTCTTACCCGCATCCTTTTTATATAAGTTAGAAAGCTTTTCTCCTCCCCAAACTTTTTCCTTCAGAATGGGATAAAATTTTAATGGATATAATTTGTGTGTTTCTGTCAACTGATCTCTTCGTAAATGTTCTAAGGCTTTATCAATATGAAGCTGCGCATTAGACGATTTAAACTTATAAGTTAATTTGCAGTTCGCATTAAAAACAAAGGTCTCGCGCCCTGGCAAAATACCCATCAGAGTGCTTTCAACCCCGAAAAGTTTCCTGATTTTCCTATCTGTATCTGCCAACAATGTAAATGGCAAACTATAGTGCTTACCAAAACGTCGATGTGAAGCTTCACTATCTGCGCTAATACCAATAACCGTGGCTCCTACCGACAAAAAATCTTCAAAACTATCTCGAAAACTGCAAACTTCCGCTATACATCTTGGAGTGAAATTCTTAGGATAAAAAAAAATGACAACTGCCTGCTTATTTATACTCTTGTTTATAGAAAATAAATTTCCATCCTGATTTTTTAACGAAAATTTTGGCAATATAGCTCCTATTTCTAAACTCATTATCCGGTAAATACAACAAAATTTCGAGGTGTCTCAAATAGCTTCACCGTAACCATATATTTGTCGCTCAGGCGATCATTTAATTTATTCCATATCACCATAGCAATATTCTCAACCGTTGGATTGAGTGTTTTGAATTCAGGTACTTCCAAATTCAGATTTTTATGATCAAAAGAATCTTCCACTTCCTCTTTAATAATCTTTTTTAAAATTTTGAGGTCAATAAGAAAGCCAGTTTCTCGATCTACATCTCCAGTAACACCTACCTCTAATTCATAATTATGTCCGTGATAATTAGGATTACTGCATTTACCAAATACTGTCAAATTTTTAGCATCATCCCAGCCTTCTTTACAGAGTCTATGAGCTGCATTAAAGTGCGCTTTTCTATAAACGGTTATACTCATACCACAAGATGTTGTTGGAATTTTTCAAAAATAATCTTAAACCAAGCCGTATATTGATCTGGATTCTCATTCATGTCATTTTCTAAATCATCCATAGAAATCCATTTCCAGGAAGCTACTTCGTTTTCATTGATTTTTGGCTCCTTATTAAACTTGCCCACCAAAATATGATCAAATTCATGTTCGGTTAGGCCGTTGTCAAAAGCTGCGGAATAAATAAATGAAGTTGTTTCTTTTAGCGGAGTTTCAAAACCCATTTCTTCGCGAAGCCTTCTAACACCCGCATTCAAAGAAGATTCTCCATCTCTTTGATGACTGCAACAAGTGTTTGTCCATAACCCTGGAGAATGATACTTATGCAATGCTCTTCGTTGTAGCATTAATTCATTCCTTTCATTAAAAACAAAAACCGAAAATGCACGATGCAACATTCCTTTCTCATGAGCTTCCAATTTAGGCATAAGTCCGATTTGTTCATCTTTATCATTAACAAGAATTACCTGCTCTTCATTCATACCAAATTTCTCTTTCCTCAAAAATACGAAATAGGAGGCTCTAAATAAAAACAAAAAAGCGCTCAATACATATTGAGCGCTTTTTTGAAAATATAATGGTATTCTTAATTCTGAATAATAAACATTGAGCGCCTATTTAACTGATGCTCTTCTTCGCTACAATCCACCCCGTCACTACACTTTGGACTG
>MAAC01020120.1_pt1 | contig 11452 bp, 6 predicted proteins | sample 1115981 | NCBI WGS metagenome assembly MAAC01 (sample SAMN04961126, study PRJNA320927) | seawater metagenome | isolation source: sample BD02T64 sea water enriched with oil for 64 days | place: USA:Gulf of Mexico | collected 2013-07-27 | reverse complement strand
TTAAATGAAATGAGTATGGTGCTTGATTTTGCTGTTGTTAAAAAGCAAATAAAAGCCATTATTGATGAAGCAGTTGATCATAAATTGTTGCTTCCAATGGATGATGCAAACTTGACACTTTCACCATCGAGTTTTAATGACGGTCATGAACATGTTGATTTCAATTCAGAAGTAGGGAGCTACTATTTACAATCCCCCGCTCAAGCTTTTGCGAAAATCGCCACACTTAATATTGATGTAGCTTCAGTCACTGCACATTTAAAAACGATCATCGCCAAACAACTACCGGATAATGTTGCGGGTTTGACCTTAACATTACGGCCTGAAATCGTTTCAGGCGATTCTTATCATTACACTCATGGCTTAAAACTTCATGACGGTAATTGTCAACGTATAGCTCATGGACATAGATCTAAAATTCAAATTTTTGTTGATAACAAGAAGAATATTGAATTAGAGCATCAATGGTGCCACCGCTGGCAAGATATTTATATTGCCAGTGAAGCCGACAGGGTAGCTAAAGCGGATATTGAACTGTCATCACAAGCAGAACAGTATATGACACCCGATCATCAATTTTTTTCTTATACCGCACCACAAGGGCGTTTTGATATTGCCGTGGCTACTAATGTACTCGATGTGGTTGACTGTGACTCTACGGTTGAATTACTAGCAGACTTTATTGCCCGACAATTGAAAAAAGATTTAGCGTCAGCAACAATAAAAGTTATTGCCTATGAAGGCGTCGCCAAAGGAGCCATTGTTAGTGTCTAAATTAAAAATAATGGCCAGCTTATGTTTTTTCAGCTCTGTTACCTTATCAACACAGGCTGAAATTCAACTGTCAGGTGAAATTAAGCAGGGCGGTTTAATTATTGGTAAAACCCAAGCTAATAATACCGTGACGTTAAACGAGCGCATTTTACCAGTCTCTAGCAATGGTGATTATGTGTTTGCCTTTTCAAGAAATGATAACAATGAATACCTATTAAAAGTCACTTCACCAGATGGCAGCATAGAGCAAAAAACCTTAGTGCCAGCGCAACGCGACTATAAAATATCGCGCGTAGAAGGGATTAAAAAAAGCATTATGAACCCGAATAAAAAAGCCAACGAGCGAGCTAAAAAAGACCGAGAGATGATGGTTAACGTTAGAAAAATATCTAGCGACTTAACTGACTTTTCTCAAGGCTTTATTGCCCCTCGCAAGGCTCGTATTACGGGAGTATATGGCAGCCAACGGTTTTATAATGGTGTGCCTAAAAACCCTCATTTTGGTGTTGATTATGCTGGCGCAATAGGCTCTCCCGTAAAAGCGCCTGCTGCAGGTAAAGTACTGCTATGGGTGCCTGATATGTTCTATTCTGGCGGCACGTTAGTGATAGATCACGGCCATGGCATTACCTCAAACTTTTTGCATTTAAGTGCCTCACTTGTCAAGGTGGGTGAGCAAGTAAAACAAGGGCAGGTTATCGCCAAAGTGGGTAATTCAGGCCGTGTTACTGGCCCCCATTTAGACTGGCGCATGAATTGGCATAAAGTTAGATTCGATCCACAGTTAGCAATGAAAGTGAGCCCTTTAAATTAAAGTTACCGCCAATAAATTGACCACTTCTTCATGACTTCAATAAGTAACCTTCTATTTTTCCTTTAACTATCAATCTATCAATTGATTTTTTGATTGCTGTTATTCAATAGATAATTTCTCACTCACTATAATAAATTCCACGAACTGATAATGAGCTTTTTAAGGTGTACTTTTTAAGGTGTACCTTTTAAGGTATAATACAGGTCGTACCACTATTAAATATCTTAATAACTGGTGCATACTGCCAAATATCAAGTTTTCCACAGCTATATATAATCATCGCGGCATAGTTACGATGTTTATAAATAACAAAAGCATGATATAAATCCAAAAAAAGTGCATATATATTCATTATATGTTGACTTGAAGGCGTTTTACGGTTAATTTTGCCGGCCGCTTTCAAATGATGATTTTCATTGAAAATACTGAGCATGATAAATACTCGGTAGAAATTTGGCGTTTGATGTTCAAAAATAAAACAAAAATAAAAATAATATTCTGAAGGATCAGTTACATAGTATTTGAACATCATAAATGTATGTCTTGATTAGCAAGCCGCTTAGTTAGAAGCAAAAAAAGCTAATAGAAATAATTTGATGAATATAGGAATGAGCAATGAATGATATGAGCAGAAAATCCCAAGGTCTTTATCGCACCGAGTTTGAACATGACAGCTGTGGCATTGGTTTTGTCGCCAACCTAAAGGGTAAAAAATCTCACGATATTATTGAAAATGCACTCACCATGTTGAGCTGCATGGAACACCGTGGTGGTACTGGCTTTGATGTAAAAAGCGGTGACGGTGCAGGTATTCTCATTCAAATTCCTCACGAATTTTTACGCCAAGAAACAGCAAGCCTTGGCTTTAACTTACCTGATGCTGGAAATTACGGCGTTGGCATGATTTTCTTTCCGCCTGCTAAAGAGCAAGGCGAAGCATGTCGAGATATTTTAAATGAAAACATCACTGAACTTGGCTTAACCCTGTTAGGTTACCGTGAAGTTCCTGGTGATAACTCAATGCTAGGTGCGGCTTCACGTGAAACCGAGCCAAATATTGAACAAGTATTTATAGCAAAACCTGAAGAGTTAACAGCACAAGAATTTGAACGTAAGTTGTTTGTACTGCGTAAATACACTTCTCATAAAATTAATAATAGTATTTCCAAAGAGCGTGACGAGTTTTACGTTACCTCAATGTCGTCAACTAAAATTGTTTATAAAGGACAATTTACTACTGAGCAAGTTCGTCAATATTATCTTGATCTGCAAGACGAGCGTACAATCTCAGGCATGGCGATGTTCCATTCGCGTTTTTCAACCAATACTTTCCCAGCATGGCGTCGTGCGCAACCATTCCGTTACATTGCTCACAATGGTGAAATTAACACGGTGCGCGGTAACATCAACTGGATGAACGCCCGTGAAGCGTTATTCAGCTCAGTTAACTTTAGCGATGCTGAATTGAAAATGTTAAATCCTGTTTGTAACAACGACAACTCAGATTCTGCCAATCTTGATATGGCTATTGAATTATTAGTACTTAGCGGACGTTCACTCGCGCAAGTAATGATGATGATGGTACCAGAAGCGTGGCAAACTCAAGATAATATGGATGAAGCCAAGCACGCGTTTTATGAGTATTATGCTTGTATCATGGAGCCGTGGGATGGCCCAGCTTCATTATCGTTTACTGATGGTAATATCATTGGTGCAACACTCGATCGTAATGGTTTACGTCCTTCTCGTTACTTGTTAACAGAAGATGGCACGTTAGTGATGGGCTCTGAAACCGGTACTTTGTGCGTTGACCAAAGCACTGTTGTTGAAAAAGGTCGCCTTCAGCCGGGTAAAATATTCATTGCCGATTTAGAGCAAGGTCGCATCATTAGTGATGACGAAGTTAAACAACAAGTTAGCTCAGCTCAGCCTTACGGTAAGTGGCTAGCAGATAACAAAGTTGAGTTAGATAAATTACCCGTTCCAATAGCGTCTATTGCCCAACCGCCACTGGCAGAACTGCGTAAAATGCAAAAAGCCTTTGGTTATACCAACGAAGATCTCAATTTGATCTTAGCCGGTATGGTTGGTACGTCAAAAGAGCCGCTTGGCGCTATGGGTACAGATACCCCATTGGCGATACTGTCAAGTAGACCGCAACAATTGTCTCATTACTTTAAGCAATTATTTGCTCAAGTAACTAATCCGCCAATAGACCCTATTCGTGAAGAATTAGTTATGTCATTGCGTGGTTACATTGGTAAGTCGCTTAACTTACTCGATGAAACACCAGAGCATTGCCATAAAGTTGAAATTGAACAGCCAGTATTAACAATCGATCAATTGCGCAAGTTACAATATATTGATAATAATCATCTGCAATCAAAAACCATTGCTATTACCTTTAAAGCTAGCGGTGAACCTGGCGCACTTAAAAAGGCGCTTGACAGAGTTTGTTTTAACGCAAAAAGTGCCGTTGAAGATGGTTATGAAATCCTAATCTTAAGTGATCGTGAAGTTGATAGTGACCATGTTGCTATTCCATCAGTATTAGCAACAGCAGCCGTTCATCATTACCTAATTCGCGAAAAATTGCGTTCTGGCGCTGATATTATTTTAGAATCAGGAGATATCCGTGAAACGCATCATTTTGCTACTGTTATTGGTTATGGCGCGGCAGCGGTAAACCCTTACTTAGCGCTAGAAAGTATGTATGGCTTACGTGATGAAGGTGTACTTGACAGCAAATTAACTGATGAAGAAATTGTTGCTAAGTACACGGCAGCAGTAGGTAGTGGTTTATTAAAAACCTTCTCTAAGATGGGGATTTCTACGCTACAGTCTTATTTAGGTGCACAAGTCTTCGAAGCGTTAGGTATTAATTCTGACGTTATTGATCAGTATTTCACTGGCACGGTAAGTCGTATCGAAGGTTTAAGTCTTGATCAAATTGCTCAAGAAGCATTACTTCGTCATCGCGAAGGTTTTCCTGAAGCAAACCGTATAGCAATTGAAAACTTACTACCAACGGGTGGTGAATATTCATGGCGCAATGATGGCGAACGTCATTTATTTAGTCCAACGGTAATCCGTTTGCTACAGCATTCAACAGCGAGCAACGACAACAACCAATTTAAGCAATACGCTAAAACAGTCGATGATCAAAGTAAAGATGCTTTCACGCTACGTGGTTTGCTTGAACTTAGCAGCGATCGCGCTTCAATTCCATTAAGTGATGTTGAACCGATTGAAAATATATTTAAACGTTTTGCCTCGGGCGCCATGTCATTTGGCTCAATCTCGTGGGAAGCACACACTACGTTAGCTATTGCCATGAACCGTATTGGCGGTAAGAGCAACAGTGGTGAAGGTGGTGAAGATCCTATTCGCTTTACACCAATGGAAAATGGCGACTCGATGAATTCGAGAATTAAGCAAGTAGCTTCTGGTCGTTTTGGTGTTACTAGTCATTACTTGGCCAATGCCGACGAACTACAAATTAAAATGGCGCAGGGCGCTAAACCAGGTGAAGGTGGTCAATTACCGGGTGATAAAGTTGATGCTTGGATTGGTAAAACGCGTGGTTCAACGCCGGGTGTTGGTTTAATTTCACCACCACCACATCATGATATTTACTCAATTGAAGATTTATCGCAGCTAATATTTGATCTTAAAAATGCTAACCGCGAAGCCCGCGTTAACGTTAAATTAGTGTCAGAAGCTGGGGTTGGTACTATCGCCTCGGGTGTTTGTAAAGCTTATGCTGACGTGGTATTGATTGCGGGTCACGATGGCGGTACGGGTGCTTCACCATTGAGTTCAATTAAGCATACGGGGTTACCGTGGGAGCTTGGTCTAGCCGAAACTCACCAAACCTTAGTACGTAATAAATTACGTAGCCGTATTACGGTACAAACCGATGGTCAGCTTAAAACGCCACGCGATTTAGCGATTGCGACATTACTTGGCGCCGAAGAGTATGGTATGGCAACAACAGCATTGGTTGTTGAAGGTTGTATCATGATGCGTAAGTGTCATTTAAATACTTGCCCAGTGGGTATCGCCACGCAAGACAAAGACTTACGTGACAAGTTTACTGGCCGTGCCGATATTTTAGTTAACTTCTTTACCATGATGGCAGAAGGTTTACGTGAAATCATGGCTGAGCTAGGTTTTAGCAGCATTGAAGAAATGGTTGGTCAAACTCAATGTCTTAAACAGCGCACTGATGTTGATCATTGGAAATACAATGGTGTTGATTTAACCCCATTACTTCATAAAGAAGAAGCTGATGCGGATCAAACGCTTTATAAATCAATTGCACAAAAACACTTGATTGACGACATTATTGATAGAGCAATGATTAAAGATGCTCAAGCAGCACTTGAAAGTCAACAAAACGTTGAGCTTGAATACGATGTTGTTAATACCGACCGTACTATTGGTGCGATGATTTCTAATGAAATTTCGAAGAAATATCAAGCAGAAGGTTTACCAGAAAACACTATCAAGGTGAAATTTAACGGCTCAGCAGGTCAAAGTTTTGGTTGTTTCTCAGCGAAAGGTTTACATTTTGAACTTGAAGGCGATGCCAATGATTACTTTGGTAAAGGGCTTTCTGGCGCTAACTTAGTAGTATACCCAAGCAAACAAGCGAAATTCTCACCGAGTGAAAATATCCTTATTGGTAATGTTGCCTTCTTTGGCGCAACCGCAGGCAGTGCTTTTATTCGTGGTGTTGCAGGTGAGCGTTTCTGTGTACGTAACTCAGGTGCAACGGCTGTTGTTGAAGGGGTTGGTGATCACGGTTGTGAATACATGACGGGTGGTAAAGTTGTTATTTTAGGCGCAACGGGTCGTAACTTTGCTGCTGGTATGTCTGGTGGTGTTGCTTATGTACTTGATACTAATAATGACTTTGCTCCTAAGTGTAATATGGAAATGGTTGCACTAGAAACAGTAGCAACAGACGAAGAAAGTCTTGAATTAAAAGCATTAATTACTCAACACTATACAGCTACAGGCTCAGACGTTGCCAGTGAATTACTTAGTGACTGGGACAACAATGTTAAGCGCTTCGTTAAAGTAATGCCAATAGATTACAAGCGAATGCAGGGTTACATGAATGATGTGCGTAAGAGTGGCAAATTAGCGTCTGAATATGACATTGCCGTTGAAGCATTCGACATCCATTTAAACAACATCGCTAGCGCTAAAGCCTAAGCTACTAAGGAGAATATATTATGGGAAATCCAACAGGGTTTATCAACGTACAACGTGCCTTACCAGCTGAACGTCACCCCAGTGATCGCTTAATTGACTGGCTTGAAGTATCACAAAAAATGGCACAAACAGATGTAGAGCAACAAGCTTCTCGTTGTATGGATTGTGGCGTACCATTTTGCCAATCAGCCAAGTCTGAATTTGCACCTGCCGTTGCAGGTTGCCCAGTTAACAATGTTATTCCTGAGTGGAACGAACTGGTTTACAAAGGACGCTGGAAAGATGCGGTAGATTTACTGCATAAAACCAACAACTTCCCTGAGTTTACTGGTCGAGTTTGTCCAGCACCTTGTGAAGGCGCTTGTGTGCTTGGTATCAATGCTGAGCCAGTAACCATTAAATTGCACGAAAAGTCAATTATCGACCATGCTTTTAAAGAAGGTTGGGTTGTTGCTCAGCCGCCATCAGCGCGTACTGGTAAAAATGTTGCCGTCATTGGTTCAGGTCCTGCGGGCCTTGCCACAGCTGCACAGCTTAATAAAGCGGGTCACATGGTTACCGTATATGAACGCGCCGATCGTATTGGCGGTTTGTTAATGTACGGTATTCCAAACATGAAACTGCAAAAAGAATTAGTACAACGTCGCGTTGATATTTTAGCAGAAGAAGGCATTGTTTTTATAACCAACACCGAAGTAGGTAAAGACATTAGTGTTGAGCAGCTTGAAAATGATTTTGATGCGTTAGTATTGTGTATTGGCGCAACCGTGCCACGCGATTTACCTGTTGAAGGACGTGAACTTAACGGCATTCATTTTGCCATGGACTTCTTGAAAGCGAATACCAAAAGCTTGCTAGACAGTGAACACAAAGATGGCCAGTACATTAATGCAAAAGGCAAAAATGTCGTAGTAATTGGTGGTGGTGATACGGGTACCGATTGTATTGGTACCTCATTACGTCATCAATGTAGCAGTGCTATTCAGCTTGAGATCATGCCGCGTCCGCCAGAAAAACGTGAAGAGAATAACAACCCTTGGCCACAATGGCCAAAACGTTTACTTGTTGATTATGGTCAAAATGAAGCTATTGAAATTCAAGGACGAGATCCACGTCAATACTTAGTGATGACGAAGAAAATTGAAAGTGACGGGCAGGGCAATGTTAAAGCGGTTCATACCGTTGATATTACTTGGGAGCGTAACGACAAAGGTCAAATGTTCCCGCAAGAAGTAGCAGGTAGTGAAAAAGTACTTGCTGCTGATATCGTGCTTATCGCGATGGGCTTTATGGGCCCTGAAGGTGGTTTGGTTAAGCAATTTGGTCTTGAGCAAGACAATCGCTCTAACATAGCGGCAGAATATGATAAGTTTGCTACCAGCAAACCTAGTATATTCGCTGCGGGTGATGGTCGTCGTGGTCAAAGCTTGATTGTGTGGGCAATTGATGAAGGTCGTCGCTGTGCACGTGAAGTTGATAGTTTCCTTATGGGCAAGAGTTATTTACCTTAAAAGATTAGTTATCGTTTATAATTTTATTTAATATAAGCCCCGCAGTAGTCATCACTGCGGGGCTTTTTTATTTGTTTATTATAAGGAATAAGGCTTAGTTGTTTTTAACTAAAATAGCTTGCAGTGCTGTGCGCATTTTCTCTGGAATGGGAACCGATTTATTGGTTTTACGATCGACAAATACATGCACGAAGTGCCCATGGGCACAGGCTTTATCAATACCTTGCTTAAATATTGCCACCCCATATTGCACCGAACTGTTACCCAGCTTATCTACTCTTAAGCCTGTTTCGATTTTATCTGGATAGGCTATTGCGCTGTTGTAGTTGCAACCAGAATTCACCACAAACCCTATGACAGGGCTGCTTTCAATATTTAAGCTACCTTCTTCGATGAGATAATTGTTGGCGGCAGTATCGAAGTAAGAATAATAGGTGACATTGTTAACGTGCCCATAAACATCATTATCACTCCAGCGAGTAGTGATATCATTGAAGACAAAATAGTTTTCCCGGCGCTCATTTTTACTTGCTGACACTTTACTTGTGGACATAATGTCTACATTCCTTAATGTAATAGTTAATAGGCTTAGTGTACTGGTTAATAGGCGGCCTGATAAATGGCCAGTGCATCTTGGTAAGAGACTTCTCTGGGATTGTTATCTAACAATCGAACTTGCAACATCGCATCTTCAGCAAGCGTTGGCAGAAAGTCTTCGGTTATGCCCAGCTCTTTTAGCTTCGAAGGAAGACCCAATTCACTAATTAATTTTTCAATGTGCTCAATTAATTGCGTACTAATATCGAGTGTAGTGCCTAAGAATTTTTCATTAGGAAAAATAATCGGCGCCAACTCAGCATAAAGATCAGCGGCGTTTGCCAAATTAAAGCGCATCACATGAGGCAATACTAAAGAGTTACTCAAGCCGTGCGGGATATGAAAATGTCCGCCCAAAGGGTAAGCCAAAGCATGCACGGCTGCGACAGGTGAATTAGCAAATGCTTGACCTGCTAACATGGCAGCCAATAACATCGCTTCACGAGCTTTTTTATCACTGCCATGATGAACTGCGGTTTGAATATTGCCTGCCATTAAGCACAAACTTTCTTTGGCCATGAGATCAGACATAGGGTTCTTTTTAACCTTACTGGTATAGGCTTCAATGGCGTGTACCATAGCATCTACACCAGTAGCGGCAGTTACATGAGGAGGTAGTCCCATGGTAAGTTCCGCATCTAAAATAGCAATGTCGGGCAAAAATAGTGGCGTCACCGCGCCCATTTTGGTGGTTGCACCAGAGGTCACTATAGCCACTTGGGTTACTTCTGAGCCCGTACCTGCGGTGGTAGGTACTTGAATTAATGACAGTCGTTCACCACGGGCATTATTCACTCCGTAGATGTCGGCTAATTGTTGCTTGCATGTTGGGTGAGCTAATAAGGCGACAATTTTTGCAACGTCCATGGAGCTGCCGCCACCAAAACCTATGATGGCATCAACATGGGCTGCTTTAGCAAGTTCAATGGCTTTTAAGACCACTGATTCTGGTGGATCAGCTTGCACATCACTGAAAACGTGCACCGCTATATTGGTTTTATTAAAACTGTTCAAAGCATTTTTATGCAAGCCTAATTGTTTAATGCCCTGATCGGTGAGCAACATCACCGATTGAATACCTTGCTGCTGACAAATTTCAGCCAGGCGTGACGCAGCGCCCATTTCACAAATGATACATTGGCTGGTGGAGAACGTGAAAGGCTGCATGTTTTTCCTTACCGTGCTTAACGGCTTGCTTGAGTAGAGTCTCTTAAGTCCAATACAGTTTTTAGTATTGGACTTAAAGGGGAGGGTTCAATAGAATAGTTTATCGCTATTTTAACTATTAATCTTTATTTATGTCTAGAACAACCCCTGTGCCATTATATCCAACATATATAGAGCTATTGGCATTAGAACTTAATGATTATCCAAAACTTAATGACTTTATAACCACGAGTTCAACATGGTCTGCAACACATTGGCAGTGGGGAAAATCGTTTCTTGAATATACTGGCCGAAATAAATCAGCTCACACCTATGATAGGTTCCGTAATGAAATTGAAAAGTTTTTATTATGGTCGTTTCTAGAGAAAAAAACACCAATAGATCAACTTCGTAAAACTGATATTTTAGAATATGCTGACTTTTGCTGGAAGCCGCCAGTCACTTGGATTGGTACCAGCAATCAAGAGCGTTTTAAACTTAAAAATAGCTACTTCAATGCCAATGAATTATGGCGGCCATTTAAAATTCAAGCGGCTAAAAGTCAGCGGTCAAAAGAAGTAGATAAAAAGAAATATCGACCATCACAACAAACATTAACGTCGACCTTTACCGCGATTATTGTGTTTTATAACTACTTAATGGGCGAAGAACTTTGTTATGGAAATCCGGCTCAAATAGCCAAAAAAGATTGTAAGCATTTCATTAATGACAGCCAAGTTAAAGAAGTTAAGAGATTGTCGAGCTCTCAATGGCAATACCTTTTAGATACGTCCGTTGACATGGCGAATGAAGATCCCATTTATGAGAGAAACCTTTTTGTTGTTGCTTCATTGAAAACATTATTTTTGAGAATATCTGAGCTGTCAGAGCGGGATAACTGGTCGCCAGTGATGGGGCATTTTTGGCAAGATGAAGATGACAATTGGTGGTTGAAAATATTTGGTAAAGGCAGAAAGCTTCGTGACACCACAGTGCCATCTGATTTTATCCCTTTTTTAAAGCGATACCGTTTGTATCGAGGACTTTCAGGCTTACCAACGAGTGGTGATAATAATGTGCTGGTTGAAAAAATACGTGGCCAAGGAGGAATGACAGCTAGGCATCTCAGGCGTTTAGTGCAAGACATATTTGATCATGCCTTTACTCGTATGAGACAACGTGAGGGAGAAAACAAGTCAATGAAACTCAAAGAAGCCACCACGCATTGGCTTAGACACACTGGCGCAAGTATGGAAATTGAACGTGGCCGAGCGTTAAAAGATTTATCTGAAGACTTAGGCCATGCAAGTATGGCGACCACAGATACAATTTATGTTCAGTCTGAGAATAAGAAAAGAGCTGAAAGTGGTAAAAGAAGAAAAGTAGA
>MAAC01013383.1_pt1 | contig 11456 bp, 8 predicted proteins | sample 1115981 | NCBI WGS metagenome assembly MAAC01 (sample SAMN04961126, study PRJNA320927) | seawater metagenome | isolation source: sample BD02T64 sea water enriched with oil for 64 days | place: USA:Gulf of Mexico | collected 2013-07-27 | reverse complement strand
GCATCTGCAGCAATACTCGCCGCTTTATCTATGCGCTTTTGTACCGAACCGGGAACAAATAAAACGGAACGACAAAGGTCTAAACTATTCTTCATATTTTGATCTTTTTTTAGTATGAGCGTGGCAAGCCTAGGCTCTTCTCAGCAACGTAGTTTAATAGCATTTCACGATTAATCGGTGCGGTTTTTAATAACCGAACCACTGAATACATATCATACAAACCATAATCATCCGTAAACCCATTACCGCCAAAGCATTGTAGAGCAGAATCCACCGCTTTAATGCCGGCATCTGCAGCCGCAATTTTGGCCATACTGGAAGCTTCGCCCGCTGACTTATTATTGTCAAATAACCACGCTGCCTGTTTAATCATTAGTGAGGCAAGTTCAATTTGTGTTTTGCCTTCGGCTAATGGGTGCTGTAAACCTTGATAAGCACCAATTGGACCATTAAACACAACGCGTTCTGATGCATATTCTGCGGCACGATTAAGCGCTAATCTACCCATGCCAGTACACATTGCTGACACCACAATACGCTCAGGATTTAACGATTCAAACAGAATATCAAAGCCTTTGTCGATAGTCCCAATCACATCGTCTTCGGTCAGTTCAATGTCATCAAAAAATAACTGGAATTGCTTCTCAGGTAATACCACGCCCATTTCCAATGGCGTCATACTCATGCCTTTTGCCTTCATATCAACAATAAACAAGGTAAAACCATCCGTTTTACTGGCCACATCCGTATGTGCTTGAGTACGAGCAACCACCAAAGCATAATCTGATTCGTCAGCACTGGTGATAAAAGTTTTTTGACCGTTTAAATAATAGCGGTCGCCCTTTTTCTTGGCGATGGTATTAATTTTAATCGTGTTGGTACCCGCTGTAGGTTCCGTGATAGCAAAGCAGAACAAAGTTTTACCCGCGCAAGCATCTGGCAAATACCGTTGCTTCATCGCCTCGCTACCGTGATCAGCGATCATTGGTAAGGTCATCGTGGAACCGACCACCATGGATAATAATGGAATCCCGTTATTTGCCATTCCTTCCATCAGCAAGGCCATTTCAGTCATACCCAAACCAGCGCCGCCGTATTCTTCTGGCACCATTAACCCCATAAAACCATCTTCACTCACTTGGTCCCAAAGCTCTCGAGGAAATTCGTTTTTACGGGCTTTTTCTAACCAGTATTTTTGATCGTATTTCTTTGCAACTTGATCACCATATTCATAGATCATTCGCTGCTCATCATTTAATTCAAAGTTCATAAAATCTCTCTTGTGTGATGCGGGATGCCGTTATTAGCGCCCTTTCCATTGTGGTTTTCTTTTTTCAGCAAACGATAGTGGGCCTTCAATACCGTCTTCACTGGCATAAACAACCTCATGTAGGCGTTTAGCTTCTTTAAGGCCCTCCTTACAGCCAAGGCTCATTGCACTCAATACGCTCGCCTTTGCTGCCACCACTGATAGTGGTGCGTTATCTCTAATAATTCCGGCTAGCCGATAGGCTTGCTCCCTAACTTGGTCGGGTGTTTCTTCCAAATAATTAATAAAGCCAACGTCATAGAAACGCTGAATGGGCATTTGTTCGCCCGTTAGAACTAATTCCATAATGAGCGGTTGCGGCAACATACCAAGTAATGGCACAGCCCATGGCGAACCTCTGCCAATTTTTGCCTCGGTGATCCCCACCCGCGTACCAACCAAACCAACCCTTAAATCCGAATTTAAAGACAGCAACATACCGCCAGCCATTAAGTGTCCAGTCATCGCTGCGATGATTGGTTTTTTGCAATCACGCATACGTTGATGAAATGGATCCTTCAGCATTGAAAGCACGTCATCGCCCGTGCGTTTTTTAATCTCAGCCGCCTCTTTTAAATCCATACCGGCACAAAAAACACCACAGTCCGATGATGTGAGCACTACTACTTTTACATCATCATTACTATCAACCTCTTCCCAAGCGTCAGCCAGTTTATTTACCAAACTAGTCGATAGTGCATTTTTTCTTTCTGGGCGATTTAACTTTATTGTCGCCACGCCTTTATCAAGCTGATAAATTAGCTCTTCATTTGCCATCACTACGCCCCCTGACGTTATTCATTTTTTACTTGTATAATTGGCTAATAATTTACCAAACAAGCGTTAGTTTGTAAAGTTGTTAGCAATAAACAAAATGATTGGTAAACTAACTTTTTATACTTAAATTTAATGTAAGGAATAACATGCCAGATCACTTATTTTCACCCATCACAATAGGCTCTCTTACATTGCCTAACCGCATCATCATGGGCTCTATGCACACAGGGCTTGACCACAGTGAAGATCCATTTGGTCGCCTTGCCGAGTTTTACAAAGAACGCGCAGAAGGTGGCGTAGCATTAATAGTAACCGGTGGTGTTTCTCCTAATGAGCAAGGCTTAATTAGCCCCGGATCTATGAAGCTGACGGACACTCAACAAGTGCCTGACTATAAGTTCATTGCCGATACCGTACACAAAGCCGGCAGTAAAATCCTATTGCAAATACTCCATGCTGGGCGTTATGCCAAACAGGAAAACCTCGTTGCGCCTAGTGCGATTCGCTCACCAATTAATAAATTTGAGCCTAAAGAAATGTCTGAAAACGACATTCAAAATACCATTAACGATTTCGTCAACTGTGCTGAGCTAGCCCATCAAGCAGGTTTTGATGGTATTGAACTATTGGGTTCTGAAGGGTATTGCTTAAACGAATTTACCGCCTTACGGACTAACCATCGTAGCGACCAATGGGGCGGCACGCTAGAAAATCGCGCACGTTTTCCGTTAGAAATTATTCGTGCCATTCGCAACAAGTTGGGGCGTCAGTTCTTTATTCAATACCGTATGTCAGTTTTAGAACTGGTTGAAGGTGGTTGGAATATCGACGAAGCGCAACAATTCGCCAAGTTCTTAGAATCAGCCGGCGTCGACCTCATTAATACCGGAATTGGCTGGCATGAGGCCTCTATACCAACCATTGCCATGCAAGTCCCCAGAGCCGCCTTTAGTTGGGCCACAGGAAAAATCAAACAGGCTGTCAATATCCCAGTTTCCGCCGCTAACCGCATCAATACTGCCGAAGTCGCGGACGCAATCATTAGCCAAGGTGATGCCGACTTAGTGTACTTATCTAGACCGTTTCTAGCTGACCCTGATTTTGTTATTAAAGCCCAACAGCAACGCACTGAAGAAATTAATACCTGTATCGCTTGCAACCAATCGTGCTTAGACAATTTATTTAATTTCAAAACGGTGAGTTGTTTAGTCAACCCACGCGCCTGCCACGAAACATTTATGTCAAAGAGCCAAACCGCAGCTTCCCCACAAAAAATCGCTGTTATTGGCGCGGGTGCTGCTGGTTTATCTTTTGCCATTGAAGCGACTAAATTTGGCCACGACATCACACTGTACGACGCTAACCCACACATAGGCGGGCAACTGACATACGCGCGTAACGTCCCCGGTAAAGAAGAGTTTGATGAATTACTTCGTTATTTCGAGGTCATGCTTAAAAAATATAAAGTAGATCTACGACTGAACAGCTATGTCACTGCAGAAGAACTCGAATCCGCTCATTACGATTCAATTGTATTAGCGTCAGGTATTAAACCGCGTCAACTCGATATTCCGGGCATTGATGGCCCGACTGTTTTCAGTTACGAAGAGGCTTTTCAGTCACCGGATAAAATTGGCCGGCGAGTCATCATTATTGGAGCTGGAGGGATTGGCTATGACATGGCTTTAACTCACCAAGATAACGACGCCGACCCGATCGAATCGTTTAATTCAAATTGGGGTATCGATCCCGAAGGCATGCAGTCAGGCGCGTTAGACTCCACCGCAAAACCCGCAACAAAGAGCATTCGTGAAGTGACCATGCTACAACGCAAAGCAGGAAAGTTTGGTCGCTCATTAGGCAAAACGACAGGTTGGATTCACCAAGCTGAGTTGCAAAAACGCGGTGTTAAATTATTAGGCGATTTAAATTACCTAAAGGTGGATGCTACAGGCTTACATATAGAAAAAGAAGGCGTTGCCCAATTATTACCGGCCGACAGTATTATTGTTTGCGCAGGGCAAGAATCACGTGATGATTTAGCTGACTCACTAAGTAACGTAACAAACAACTTATACAAGATTGGCGGTGTTAAAGAGGTGCGTGAACTGGATGCCGCACAAGCCATTAGGGATGCCACCAAATTGGCTTATAGTTTAAGCACAACATAAAAAACACATTATAAAAAAAGGAGAATGACATGCTAGATGCCTATATATACGATGGCGCAAGAACAGCGTTTGGAAAATATTGTGGTTCACTTGCCCACGTTAGGCCTGATGATCTTGCCGCTGCCGTTATTAAAGCACTGGTTGATCGTAATAATCTCGACCCCTTACTCATTGACGATGTTATTTTGGGTTGTGCTTGCCAATCCGGCGAAGATAGCCGCAATGTTGCCCGTTATGCCACCTTAGCCGCGGGCTTGCCCGTTGAAGTGAGCGCGCAAACGGTTAACCGACTTTGCGGTAGCAGCCTCGCAGCTATCATTGACGCCGCTCGCGCCATAAGCTGTGGAGAAGGCAGTTTATTTATTGCAGGTGGCGTAGAAAGCATGACCCGTGCGCCCCTCACCTTTAACAAAAGCAACACTGCTTTTAGCAAAGATATCAGCGTTTACGACAGCGCCATCGGCGTGCGTTTCCCAAACCCTGTCATTGGCGAATTATACGGCCATGAGGCCATGCCCGAAACGGCTGACAATGTTGCCAGAGCCGTTGATATTAGCCGTGAACAATGTGACCAATTTGCCTACAATTCACAGCAAAAATGGGCCAACGCGACCGCAAATGGATATTTTAAAGAAGAAATTATTCCTGTTAGCATCCCGCAAAAGCGCGGCAAGCCAGACGTCATTGTCGACATCGACGAACACCCTCGCGCGAATGCTACCTTAGACAAAATGTCCACCATGCGCCCTCTATACGAAGATGGCGTTGTCACCGCGGCCAACGCATCTGGCATTAATGATGGTGCAGCCGCCGTTGTGATTGGCTCACGTGAATTTGGTGAACAACACCGGTTGAAGCCTATAGCACGCGTTTTAGGTGGTGCTTCTGCCGGCATCGAGCCATCACAAATGGGCCTTGGTCCTGTTCCAGCTTGCCAAAAATTATTAAAACGGCTCAGCTTAAGCATTGATCAAATGGATGTCATTGAAGTGAATGAAGCTTTTGCCGCTCAGGTATTAGGCGGGCTAAAACAACTCGGCATCGCAGAAGATGACCCACGGGTAAACCCCAATGGCGGCGCAATTTCCGCCGGTCACCCTCTGGGGGCGTCTGGTGCAAGGTTGGCCTTAACGGCCAGTCGTCAACTTGAAAGGACCGGCGGTCGCTATGCCTTAATCACCATGTGCATTGGTGTAGGCCAAGGCATAGCGATGGTTATCGAACGCAGCTAATCCAATCATTGCCATATAACGCAACAACAGCTTGCTAAATAAAACAGGACGGCTGCCCTTTCTAACAAAGGGCAGCCAAATATGTAGCGAGTTATTTTCAGCTTTAGCCCTTCGTTGTCAAAGCACTTTTATATTGTTTGAATGCTGCGCTAGACAGTTTTTGGCATATTACTCAAATAGCCATTCCGCGTTACCGCCTCGCTTCAATAAACGAGACAATTGAATCAATCGCCCACTGGCAACTTGGAAGAATACCGTATGAACACATAAAACCATGCGTTTCACCTTTGGCTTCAAGGTAGTGAACATCAACCTCAACCTGCTTTAACTTTTCGGCGTATCGCTTACCGTCGTCGAGTAACACGTCATATTCCGCCGTAATAACAAGCGACGGCGGTAGCTGAGCTAATTTTTCAGATTGTACTGGCGCCATTTCTGTATCAGAACGATCGGCGGTTGTACCCACATAGTGATCCCAAAACCAGATCATGTCTTGCCTAGTCAACAATAATTGATTTTCTTCATTCAACGACGAAGGCGTATTTAAATCGGTATCGGTTGCCGGATAAATAAGCGCTTGCATGGCAACACGCGGCCCAGTTTCGGTTGAGCGCTGCGCCATAACCGCGGCCAGATTCCCCCCAGCGCTATCACCCGATACAATAAGCGGCAGGCCCTCTCCATTAAACTTTTCACGATTAGCATCAGCCCATAACAAGGCGTCCCAACAATCATTAACGGGTGTTGGGTAGGGGTGTTCAGGGGCAAGCCTATAATCCACCAGCACCACCACAGCGGATGCTGATACCGCTAATTGACGCGCGACTGCTTCATAGCCATCGATTGAGCCACACACCCAACCACCACCATGATAATAAATAATGATCGATGTCGGCGTTACATCCGGTTCAATCACACGTAACATGACACCAGAATCATCTAAAACATGGTTATTAATGGTCATGTTTTCCGGCCCTGCTGGGCCTTGCGACATCAACATATCTATGCCTAATCTAGCATCTTCTGGCGATCCCTCATGGAATGCTTTTACATCGGCCTCTGCCAATAAACCTAAAAAACTTAGCGTGCTTTCATTCAGTGCCATTTCCTTTCCCTCTTCCTATTTCTTATCGTTTAAGTCCTAGAACCAGTAAATTTAAAACCCTTGTAACTTTTTTCTGCCACCTCGGTAATCAACTTTTTATACGCTGGTCCACCCGCAACATAAACCATAAAAACACGTGGTTTACCAGGAATGTTGGCACCCATATACCAAGATTTAGCCTGCGGAAATAAGGTCATATCCGCCACCTCTCGTGTATGCTCAATCCAATCATCCTCATGCAGCAAGTCGACTTCGGCTTCCAAGAAGCTTTGTTTATCCATATGCTTAATACAAGCGGCAATCCATTCGCAATGCATTTCAATAGCCAGTGGCATATTAAAAAGAACCGAGGGACTTTGCGGCCCAGTAATCGTAAACATATTTGGAAAACCATGCACCGATAAGCCCAAATAAGTCCGCGGCCCATCTGCCCAGTATTTTTGCAAACTCAGTCCGTTACGCCCTGTAATCCCCATTTTAAATAAGGAGCCTGTAAACGCGTCAAAGCCAGTTGCGTAAATTAAAATATCAAACTCATAACTGTTTTTTGAGGTTCTTAACCCTTGAGCGGTTATTTCTTGTATTGGCGCACTTTTAATATCCACTAAAGTCACGTTATCACGATTAAATGCTTCGTAATAATGGGTCTCACAAGGCTGACGCTTAATACCAAACAGTTGATCTTCTTCAGGGCAAAGTAATTCGGCTACGTTTGGGTTATTCACCCGTTCACGAATTTTAGAACGCAAGAAGTCAGCTACCGTTTTATTGGCACCTTTGTCAGTGAGGATGTCTTGATAGCTGCCAAGCCAAATATTGAACCCTCCTTTTTCCCAACGCTTTTGATAGTGGTCTTCACGCTCTTCAGGTGAATCGGTCAAGGCTGATTCACGCTGTTGCATATACGGCATACCACCAAAAGAGTTCTGCTCGTCTTCCCTTAATTGCCGATAATTTGCCTTAATTTCCTGTTCATTTTCTGTTGTCATTGGCCCGTTACATAACGGGCTTGTATAGTTTGCTGTACGTTGAAAAACTATTAACTGCTCACACTCTTCAGCAATAACAGGAATGGCTTGAATAGCCGTTGCACCAGTCCCTATAATGCCAACTCTTTTACCTTTAAAATCAACACCCTTCGCCGGCCAACGGCTGGTGATATAGACATCACCCTTAAAGTCTTTTTGCCCTTGTATGACGGGAATGTTTGCAGAAGACAACGTGCCAACAGCCGGAATAAAGTACTGCGCACTATAGTCGGTACCTGCCTCTGTTTTAATTAACCAACGTTTTGATTTTTCGTCGAAAATAGCCGACTGCACTTTAGTGTTAAAGCTGATATCTGGTTTTAAATTAAAACGTGTTGCTACATACTCGAGGTATTCAAGTATTTCTGCTTGGCCCGCGTACTTTTCAGACCAGCTCCATTCTTGTTGTAACTCTTCTGAGAATGAAAAAGAATACTCATGACTAGCGATATCACAGCGCGCTCCTGGGTACCTATTCCAATACCATGTGCCGCCAACACCACTGGCATGTTCAATAGCGATTGCGTTTAGCCCAAGTTGATCACGTAACAAGTGCAACATATACAAACCTGCAAAACCAGCACCAACGATTAAAGCATCCACTTCTTTCACATTGCCCACTAACTTCTCCTGTTTATTTAAACTTTTCAGCCGTGTTATTCGCCTTTCATAAACATACAAGTTTATCAATTAAGCTAACTTAAAGCCCTCATAACCATTTGCGGCCTTTTCAAAAATAATATCTCTATAAGCCCCGCAACCGCCAACATACACCATAAACACCTTAGGCTTACCTGGGATATTTGCTCCCATATACCAAGAATCTGCTTGGGGAAAAAGTGTCGTATCGGCCAATTCCACGGTATGTTTGACCCAGTCATTTTCATGCACTAAATCTGCTTCAATTTCACTGATTTTTTGCTGGTTCATTTGTTCAATACAAGCCGCTATCCACTCACAATGACATTCGATAGAAACAGGCATGTTTGATAAGACAGACGGGCTTTGCGGTCCTGTCACCGTAAACATATTAGGAAACCCGTGCACCGTCAAACCTAGGTATGTACGTGGCCCATCTGACCAACAGTCTTTTAAATCTTGCCCATTTCGCCCCTTAATACCCATCTTGAACAAAGAGCCCGTAAACGCATCGAAACCTGTCGCGTAAATTAAAACATCAAACTCAAAACTCTGTTCTCCCGTGTCCAAGCCCGATTCTGTTAACGTTTGAATCGGCGCACGCTTGATATCAACCAAGGTGACATTGTCGCGATTAAACGCTTCGAAATAATTAGTTTCACATGGTTGGCGTTTTATTCCATACAGCTGGTCTTCTTGTGGGCAAAGTAACTCCGCAATTTGTGGGTCATTCACGCGTTCGCGAATTTTTTTACGAAAAAAATCAGCCGCCGTTTTGTTAGCCGCTTTGTCAAACAATATATCTTCATAACTAGCCATCCAAATACCAAACCCTTTGGTATCCCAAAGCTGTTGATAATGAGCGTCCCTGTCTTCTGCGGAGTCGGCCAATGCAGAAGGTCTTACCCCTTCGAATGACATCCCTGCATAGGAACTTCTTTCTACCTCACGACGCGCATCATAATTTGCCTTTATTTCACGCTCTTCATCGGCTGTCATTGGGCCATTATGCAAGGGGCAGGTGTAATTTGCCGTTCGTTGAAATACCGTTAAGCTGTCACATTGTTCTGCAACCACTGGTATAACTTGAATAGCTGTTGCGCCGGTTCCTATGATGCCAACTTTCTTTCCTTTAAAGTCAACGCCTTCAGCCGGCCATTTCCCTGTTATGTAAACATCACCTTTAAAAGCATCTTGTCCCTCTATGAAGGGGATATTAGCCGACGATAAGGTACCAGATGCTGGGATGAAATACTGCGCATTGAATTGCTGACCGTCCTTTGTTGCTATATTCCAGCGTTTTGTTTGCTCATCATAAACCGCCGATTCCACAGTTGTATTGAGCTGGATATCTTTGTTTAAATCAAAACGCTCTGCTACATGTTCTAGATACTGCAGTATTTCAGGCTGCGAAGCGAACTTTTCAGACCACTGCCATTCCTGCTGTAATTCCTTAGAAAAAGAAAATGAATATTCATGACTTGCAACATCGCAACGTGCACCGGGATATCTATTCCAATACCAAGTGCCACCAACACCACCAGCCAAATCCACTACAGCAACGTTTAACCCTTGCTTATCACGTAATAAATGCAATAAATACATGCCGGCAAAGCCAGCCCCAACGATTAAAACATCAACTTTTTTTATGGTCATTAACGCTCCCTATTATTGTTTGCCTGGTTTTCTGTTGTTTTAGGCACAGACTCTGCCAAACAGAAAAAAATGTAATTTTATTTATATTGCAGTGCTATCTTGCCTACTTTCTCACGAGAAATTACAGTTTTCATAATTTGCGCAGTACCGTCACCAATTTGTAAGCCCATCACATCTAACATCCTTTGTTGGTGCGGTAAATCGGTGGTATAGCCGTAGTGTCCACTAAGTAGCAAGCAGTTTTGTAAAATCTCTGTCGCGTACTTTGGCCCCATCCATTTCAATATAGCGGCTTCTTTAGTATGTTTATGTCCACCATCGCGTAGCCTGAGTGTTTGATACGCCAGCGCACGTAATACTTCCAACATGCTTTCATGCTCAGCCAACGGAAAGGAAACGCCTTGGAATTTCACCAATGGTGTGCCAAAGGCTTCACGTTGTTGAACATATTCCCAAGTTTCATCAACCGATACTTGCGCCGTGCCTACACACTGCAAAGCAATTAAGATTCGACTCAGGTCAAAACCCACCATTATTTTGGTGAAGCCCTCATTTTCATTACCGATTAAAGCCGATACCGGTATTTCAACGTTATCAAAAAACACCGAACCACGGCCAACAGGTTTGGTGCCAATATCGTCAAACTCGGTTCGCGTAATACCCGGCAAGTCTAAATCAACTAAGAATGCAGAGACGCCATAAGGGCCAGATTCCACTGTGCCCGTTCGAGCAAACATCAACACATTATCAGCCTGCGTCGCATAGCTCATAGAGGTTTTTTCGCCATTTAAAATATAACCGGTATCGGTACGCTCGGCTTTTAAGATTAAATTACCGGCGTCGGATCCGCCTCGCGGTTCGGTTAAGGCTAAACCGGTAATAATTTCACCCGACGCGATCTTTGGTAACACATCTTGCTTCATTTCTTCTGAAGCAAAGCGCATCAGTACATCACTCATCAGAGGGCAGGTCATGTTCATATAGCTCAAGTTAAAGTCACCATACGCGATAGCTTCACCAATCAAACCATTCACAAAACTTGATGCCCCGATACCGCCGTACTCCTCTGGTATATTCGGTGCTAATAAGCCCAGCTCACCCATTTCACTAATAAGCCCACGATCTAGTGTGGAGTTACTATCGATGGCTCGTTCACGATACCCTTCGTATAGCCTTTCTTTTGCGAAACGCTGAGCCATCTCTTGGATCATTTTCTCATCTTCATTTAGTAGTGCTGGGTTCATTCTTCTCTCCTTCTGTATCAGCTAAAAACTATAGTTCTTTAGCCATTTCTCTTAATTTAAATTTTTGTATCTTACCGCTCGCTGTTCTTGGCATCGCGTCAAGTATTTGCAAAGACTCAGGCCAATAACTCTTACTAATACCCTCACCGGCCAGGTAATTTTTTATCGCCTCTAATTCAAATAATTCGCCATCGCGTAAGGTAATAAAACAGCAAGCCCGTTCGCCTAAACGCTCATCTGGTTTCGCCACAACGGCTGTGTCTTGCACACTTGGGTGACGATAAAGTGCATTTTC
>MAAC01016151.1_pt1 | contig 11468 bp, 12 predicted proteins | sample 1115981 | NCBI WGS metagenome assembly MAAC01 (sample SAMN04961126, study PRJNA320927) | seawater metagenome | isolation source: sample BD02T64 sea water enriched with oil for 64 days | place: USA:Gulf of Mexico | collected 2013-07-27 | reverse complement strand
GTATTGGCAATCTCTAATAGCTCTGAATTAACGTTTTTTTCGATCATTTCTTCTGCCGTTGAGGCTCCTAATAAGTCGGAGTTTTCGCCGCGAATGATTAAAGTCTGCAGTTGAATGTTGTTCCATACCGGCCACAAATCGATATCTGCGAGCGGTTTGTTTGTGAAAGCTTGTGATATGTCGGGGTCATAATTGAGAGTTATTTGGCCGTTATCTAAGGTTCGCTGCCCATAGCGCAATATGTGTTGCCATTGTTCGTCTGTCAGCTTGCCAAAGCCGACATAAACGGCCCTAAGATAAGCCTCAAGTTCGGCTGCGGTATCAAAAGAAGGTTGTTTGCCAACGTAATTAGCAATGCGCATCAATGCAGCTTTAGGAATAAAAGGCCCCACATCATTTAGGATTAACCTCTGTATAGGTGACTGTTTTAAAGAAGCCAAGGCCATGCCAAGTAGTCCGCCCATTGATGTGCCCAACCAATCGACTGTCTCGGCGCCGGTTCTGGCGATAATCATTAACGCGTCGATGGTGTATTGGTGATAGTCATAAGCCATTTTATTCGTTAGCCAATCACTTTCACCGCGGCCTGGCAAATCAAAGCAGATAACGCGTCGTTTAGAGGATAGTTTTTTTGCTAACGCATCAAAGTCGTGTCTATTTCGGGTTAAACCGTGCGAACAGATAAGAATGTTTGGATTCTCTATATCTCCCCAATCAGTATAAGCAAGTTGATGTAACCCATCAGTTGAGCAGCTGGTAACGTATTGAGTTCTCATGTTATCGGGTGATTTATTGTTGCAATGCATCTATAATTATAGGCTTGGACTTAAAGAATAACCTAAAACTTGGAGAGAAGCATGAGTGGAGTAAGAGAAGTTGTCGTACTAAGCGCTGTTAGAACTGCGATTGGTGATTTTGGTGGAAGTTTAAAGTCAGTAACGCCTAGTGCACTAGCGGCTATTACGTTGAAAGAAAGTGTTGCCAGAGCTGGCGTTGCACCTGCAGAAGTAGGCATGGTGGTTATGGGAACAGTAATTCCATCAGAAGAAAGAACACCTTACACAGCGCGTGTTGCTCAAATCGACGCAGGTATTCCGTGTGAAACGTCATGTGTTACGGTAAACCGTTTATGTGGAAGTGGTATGCAAGCGATTGTAGATGCTGCTCAAGGCATTATGTTGGGTGATTATGATGTTGCTATCGGCGCTGGTGTGGAGTCTATGAGTAACTCATACTACGTATTGCCAGGTGCACGTTGGGGTCAAAAAATGGGCCACGGCCAAATGATTGATTTAATGATTTCTGCGCTAACTGACCCATTCGGCACAGGCCACATGGGCATGACAGCTGAAAATTTAGCAGATAAATACAATGTTTCTCGTGAAGATCAAGACGCTTTAGCGGTAACGAGTCATCAAAATGCAGCACGCGCGCAAGCAGAAGGCCGTTTTGATACGCAAATTGTTCCTGTTGAAATGAAGACACGTAAAGGTGTGACCATTTTTGATAAAGACGAACACGTTCGTGGCGACATCACTGTTGAGAAATTATCAGGTATGCGTCCAGCCTTCAAAAAAGGCGGTTCAATCACAGCGGGTAACGCGTCAGGTATTAATGATGCGTCTTCAGCTATCGTGATGATGGAAAAAGATGCGGCAGAAGCACGTGGTTTAAAGCCAATGGCACGTTTAGTGGCTTATTCACATGCCGGTGTTGAACCAGAGATTATGGGTATTGGCCCTGTTCCTGCTGTTGAGAAAATTCTTGAAAAGACAGGCTTAACCATTGCTGATATTGACGTGTTTGAAGTAAATGAAGCATTCGCAGCGCAGGCTTTAAGTGTGTGTCGTGAATTAGACCTTCCAATGGACAAAGTTAACGTTAATGGCAGTGGTATTTCACTAGGTCACCCTATTGGTGCTTCTGCAAATATTATCGTTGTTAAAGCGCTTCACGAATTAGAGCGTGTACAAGGTAAATATGCACTAGCTACTTTATGTATCGGTGGTGGGCAAGGAATTGCTACTATTTGGGAACGTATGTAATTTAATGCTTCTTAGATAAAAAAAGCGGGCTTTAAGCCCGCTTTTTTTATGGCTTAAATAACTGTTATTTTTTTAGCGCCTTTGGCAGAGAAAAAGTAACCATTTCTTGGATGCCATGGTTTTCAGTGACGGTTTCCCCACCCCATTCCATTAGTTGTGAAATAACACGTTGGACGAGCTCCTCTGGAGCAGATGCGCCAGCAGTAACGCCAATATTATTAACGCCGTTTAGCCAGCTTTTATCAATATCTTCAGCGCCATCGATAAGGTAAGCCTTTTTGCCTAACTTATCGGCAATTTCGCGCAATCTATTGGAGTTTGAACTATTGGGAGAACCGACAACCAATACTAAATCAGATTTTTTAGCGAGTTTTTTAACAGCATCTTGGCGGTTTTGAGTGGCATAACAAATATCACTTTTTTTAGGGCCGGATATATGTGGAAACTTTTTACGTAAAGCATCAATAATTGACCCAGTATCATCCATAGAAAGAGTCGTTTGGGTAACGTATGAAACTCCAATGTCCTTTGATAAGTCGAGTGCCTTAACATCGTCGGGTGATTCAACCAGAATAATGCTTACATTTGGATTTTGCTGTACATACCGCCCCATGGTGCCTTCTACTTCAGGGTGACCCTTGTGGCCAATCAAGATAACGCAGCGCCCTTTTTTGGCGTTACTAATCACTTCCATATGCACCTTTGTGACTAAGGGGCAAGTAGCGTCAAAGACATTCAATTGACGGCGCTTAGCCTCGTCTTCTACAGCTTTTGAGACACCGTGGGCGCTAAAAATAACGGTAGAATCGTCAGGAACTTCGCTTAACTCTTCAACAAAAACGGCGCCCCTTTTTTTAAGGTTTTCAACAACAAATCGGTTGTGCACGACTTCGTGCCGAACGTAGATGGGTGCGCCCAATAAATCGAGTGCCCTTTCTACAATTTCGATGGCGCGGTCAACACCGGCACAAAAACCACGTGGATTAGCTAATAATATTTGCATCTATTTATTATCGTTTGATGAGTGGCGTTTTTTATCCCAAAGGATCTCTGATTGACCATCTTGACGGGCAAGTACTCGGCATAAAACAAATAGCAAATCAGATAATCGGTTGAGATATTTTACGACGGGTGGGTTGATATTTTCTTCTTTTGCAAGGCTAACGACAATACGTTCAGATCTCCTACACACCGTTCTTGCGACATGGCAGCTGGCAGCTGGTAGGTTGCCGCCAGGTAAAATAAATTCTTTTAGCGAGGGTAAGTCAGCGTTGTGCTCGTCGAGTATTTTTTCAAGCTTTTCAATGTTGGCATCGTTAATTGCACTATAACCCGGCACGCAAAGCTCGCTCCCTAAGTCAAATAAATCATGTTGTATGTCGAGTAGCTGATCGGCTATTTTTTCATCGGTGCCAAACGCCATCACGAGACCTATTTGACTGTTGAGTTCGTCGACAGTGCCATAAGCTTCAACACGTAGGGAGTCTTTGTCGACACGGCTACCGTCACCTAACCCTGTTGTACCAGAGTCGCCTGTTCGAGTGTAAATTTTAGATAGTCTATGACCCATAAGATTAAATGATAGCTGTTTTAGATAGGATGATGCCGTCTTCATCGGCGTAGAGATGTTCGCCCGGGTTAAAGGTCGCGCCGGCAAACGTGACTGAGATGTTTTTATCCCCCCAACCTTTTTTAATACTCTTTAGCGGGTTGGTTTGTAGTGCGCGTATGCCAATAGGCATATCGTTTATATCAACTGAATCTCTGATGCAGCCGTAAACAACAACACCAGACCAACCATTTTTGCACCCCATTTCTGCCAACATGTCACCAAGCAGAGCGCAACGTAATGATCCACCACCATCAACCACTAAAACATCACCGTTAACTTTTTCAGATAGCATCTCACGAACTAATACATTGTCTTCGAAAATTTTAACGGTTTGAATGCTTCCGCTAAAACGGCTATGACCGCCAAAGGGTTGAAATAGCGGCGCTACAATTTGAAGCTTATCCGAAAAATCATCGCATAGGTCTGCTGTTTTGAAAGTCATGTCATTTGTTTTTGTTTAAAGCGTTTTATTATTATAAACCAGTTTTTTTTGTCGGCGCAGGGACTTTGCCTTGATTGCAAAGGCGGCAAACGGTATCTTAAATGGATAATAAATAAGGGGGAGTGGTGAGCTATGATTTATCGTTTAAGTAGTATCTTGATAATGGTGTTTTTGTCGGGCTGTGTGTTAACAGAAAATACGCGTGAAGCTGCGTTTCGTTTACCTGCTTTAGAGTTGCAAGGGGGTAGTTCTAACGCCGTTGTGGTGGGTGTCTTAGATGAAAGGCCATACGTTCTTTCTGGACAGAAAAAAGCAAAATATATTGGTGAATTTGAATTATCAATGGGTGGTCCATACGATGCTTTTACAGATTCCAAGCAGCCCATGGCGCATGAGTTTACAAATAAACTACCGCTATTATTGAGTACAAAGTTTCCTCAAATTAAAACGGTTAATTTAGCTGTTGGCCTGTCAAAGGGTGACGCCATTGACGAGTTATTGAAATTGGGTACGAATAAAGTCATTTTGATTACGCTAAAAGAGTGGAAAAGCCATACGGCGATTGATACCTCATTGTGGTTTGATGCACAGCTTGAAACATTTAATAGCAAGAAGCAATTACTCGCGTATAAACGAACACAAGGGCACGATACCTTTGGTGGCGCATCTATTGCGGGGCCAATTACTAATGCCAAAAGAACGTTACCGCATGCCTTTAGGCAGAAAATGCAAGCACTGTTCAGTGACCCTCTTGTGATGGCGTCATTAACGACAGAAAAGGCATTGCCTATATCAGTGCGTGCAATTGATGATACAACAGGGCCCGATGTGGACTCATTCAAGCCACAAGCGTGTACCGTTGAGTTGATTCTATATTGGAAAAATGCGGGTATGCCAGACCAGGAAATCCTAAGTAAATGTAACGCGGTTAAACAACCCTAGCCTGTAAGGTTATTGGTCGTGTTGTGTCCAATTGTCAGACCGTCGGTCCATATGTGAACGACGGTCAGATATTTCTTCAAACCTAATGCTGCCTCGTCGATCATTTGTTTTGCGCCGCTGAGTAAGCGGGGTTCTTTTTTCAACTAGACCGAGATGTTTGCATTGGCATCGGTTCTTAGTGCAATCATCTAACGGCAATGCAGGAACACTATTGATTGGGAAGTTTTTTTTCTTAAGATTCAGTGCCGCTTGGCAGCACTGCACTTCGTTGATGGAGCTAATTTTGAAGCCCCAGTATTTCTTTGAATCAATCAGCGATTGAAGCTGTTCTTGCTGAGTTTTAATCGAAGTATTGATGCTGCTTGAAGCCTTTTGAGAGTTTTTATGTTTATAGTAAAAGAATATTGAGACGACTAATATGAGTAGAATTAAAAACGCAAGCATTGGGTTTTCCCTTATTAATCCATGATTACTTAATTATATGTTCTTTGAAAAATATCGCAAATTCAACTGCTTGTAAGGAAGGGTTAAATAAAATATGAAGGCATTGAGAATTATATTGCTGCTATGTGTTTTTGGTTTCGTGGCTTTTTATACAAAGTTGCAACGCCTCGAAAGCATGGCTTGGACGGAAACACTAGCGGTTTTAATTTACCCCATCAATGGTGACGGAGCACCTTTAACAGAGCAATATATAGCGCAGCTATCTAAGAAAAACTTTAGCAGTGTGGATGAATTCTTCAAGAAACAATGGGGACTTTATAGTGAATTCGATTTTAACCCGGTTGAGGTAAGGTTGCAGTCCGCGGTAATGTCTCAGCCGCCAGAACCGCCAGTAGATGGAAACACATTAAAAGTTATTTTCTGGAGTTTACGCTTGAGGCTTTGGGCGTATCAAAACTCCATTACGAGTGATATGAGCACCGTCAATATTTTTGTGCGCTTTCACCAAACGGATAGCGGTAAGCGTTTGGCGCATTCATTGGGGCTTCAAAAGGGCTTAATTGGTGTCGTGAATGGCTATGCTTCAGCAGCGCACCAAGAGCGCAATAACATCGTTATCGCGCATGAGTTGTTACATACGGTAGGGGCATCGGATAAGTATGATTTAGTGACGGGGCAGCCCATTTATCCAAACGGCTTTGCGATGCCTAATAGCAACTATAACCAATCAAAGGCTGAAATAATGGCGGGTAGAATTCCGTTGAATAAAAGTGAGTCGGTGATGGCGCAGTCATTGAGGCAGTGTATGGTTGGTCATAAAACGGCCACAGAGATTGGCTGGGTAAGTACACTTAATTGATTCAAATCAATGATGACAGTCCGTTAATGCGTTAAAATAGATATAAGCTAATGATCTAATAGAATAACCAGGTGGATTTATGTTTTTTCAAGAACTTAACAATATTCAATGTAAGTCATATTTAATTGCAGATCTAGAGGCCGGGGAAGCGGCTATTATCGACCCCATAGAGAGCAATATTGACAGGTATCTTGCGGTGCTTGGCTACCATCGTCTAAGATTAAAATTTGTAGCCGATACGCATACCCATGCCGACCACCGCTCTGCCTGTACGGCCATTAGGAAACTCACCAATTGCAAAGTGATGATGCATGAGTTGTCGCCACAGCCGAGTGTGGATGAACGTTATACCGATGGTGATGAATTAAGCGTCGGCAATATTAAGCTCAAAGTGCTTTATACGCCTGGACATACACCAGATAGCGTTAGTCTTTATGTTAATGAAGACCGTGTTTTAACAGGTGACGTTATTCTAATTCAAGGAACGGGTCGATCAGACTTTGCTGGCGGTAACGCAGGTGATCAATTTGATTCAATCGTTAATAAGATATTTACGTTACCGGGTGATACGTTGATATTCCCAGGACACGACTACCGTGGCCATACACAATCAACCGTTGAACAAGAAAGGTTAACGAATCCGCGTGTGGCTGGAAAAACACGTGAAGAATATATTAATATTATGGCCAATTTGAATTTACCGCTGCCTGAGAAAATTCAAGAAGTGTTGCAAATTAATCAGAGTGAGGTCGATGATGACATCATTAAATTCCCAATGGTGGCGGAACTTAATCAAGTATTACAAATGGATCCGACAGCGGTAAAAAGTCGCATCGAGGAAGTAGGCCATGACAGCGTTATTATTGATGTAAGAGAAGAAGCGGAGTTTATTGGTGAATTAGGGCATATAGCCGGTAGTCGTTTAGTCCCATTAGCCACCATACCTAACGCATTAGAAGAGTTGGAATCGCTGAAAAATAAAGAGGTTATTTTGGTGTGCCGTTCCGGTGCTAGGAGCACAACCTCAGCGGCTATTTTGAAGGGGCTAGGGTTCCATGATGTTAAGAATATGAAGGGTGGTATGTTGCAGTGGAATAAATGTGGTTACTCTGTCGAGCGATAAGCGTTTCAGTGAAAACAAAAAAGGCGCCGATGGCGCTTTTTTATTACCTGTGAGGATTTAGGTTAGATAATAGCTCTAATTGTCCAATGCTGTATAAGGCCTCATTTTTCAATTTATTTTTTATTAATATTGGCCCGATAAGAGGCGGGACCCAGAAGTCTGGGGTGAGTTCACTTGAGAAAAGTATGACGCTATCAGCCTTGTCATCGGCTAGTTGCCATTTCATCGAGCCGGATTTGAAATCACTGTGTTCAGGGATAATATGTCCTACGATAGAATGCTCTGAGACGTCTAATGATAAGGTTTGCTGTTTATCGAAACAAATAAAGATAAAACAGACTTTCAGCCTGAGCAATAAATGCCCATTTGTTAATAGCTCACTTTTATAAATGAGTCGACTATATAAGTGCAAGTGATCGTAGGCTGTTAATAAGCTATAAACACGGTCGCGCGGTGCATGAATGGTCGTAGAGAGAGAGGTAGTATAAATGTTGTTATCGTACTCAACGTTGATAGTCAGTGGCTCACTCGCGGTGGAGTTGGTTGATACGAAGAGGAAAATAATAAGGCAGACAATACTCGTCAGTTGAATAGATTTTTGTAGAGATTGGATATGGTGTCGATTGTTTTTTTTAGGCATAAAAAAGCCCGATGATGAATCATCGGGCTGTAGTGTTTTTTTCATGCTTAGGCTGCTTGAACAGGGATCGCATTTTTTGTTTCTTTAACGCCGTTGTTATCATCGAGATAGATAAGGCGTGGTTTGAATGTGGCCAACTCAGCTTCGTTGTACTCAGAATAAGCGCAAATAATTAAGATGTCGCCCTCGGTCGCACGGCGTGCAGCAGCTCCGTTTACAGAGATGATACCGCTGTTGTTTTCAGCTCGGATAGCGTACGTTGTAAAACGCTCGCCATTATTAACATTATAGATATCGATTTGTTGATACTCTTGGATGCCTGAAAGGTCAAGGAGATTCCCATCAATTGCACACGAGCCTTCGTAATGAAGTTCACTGTGAGTCACAGTGGCTCTGTGTAACTTGGTTTGTAACATCGTTGAACGCATAAATATTAGATTGGTTTAACTAAACGGATGGGAATTATGCCTGATATGTTGTTTTTCATCAACATTTATGTGCAAATGCAATAATACGTTAGGAATCATACAGCTATAAATTTCAAATACGGCTTAGAATTTAACAGGCGGCGGTTTATTATCAAGGCCAGTTGACTGTGAAACGATATCTTTTGCGGTGTTTCTAAACTGCTCTGAAAGGGCGTCATTAGAGGGTTTGTGAGGCGCTGAAGCTGTAACATCAGTGGCGCTTTGCTGGTCGCTTGGTGTTAATAAATGTAATGTCTGCGTTGGGAATGCCATATCAATTTCTTGAGCTTTTGCGAGGCGTAGGATATCCAATAAAAAACGTTGGCGTTCACGTAATTCGGTACTCCAGTCAGGCGTCTCCCAGAAAACATAGACAAGAACATCTAAGGAGGAGGCACCCAGTGAGTTGAGGTAGACGTGAAAGTAGTCCTTTCTCATATAAGGGTGAAGCCGAACCAGCTCTCTAATGCCTTCACAAAACGCTTCAATTTTATCCGGAGGGGTGTCGTACGTTAATGAAACGTTGCATTTAAGGCGACGGTACCTACGTTGCCCCATATTATCGACTTTTGCGGTAATAAAAATGGCGTTGGGAAGCGTAATAAGCGAATCATAAAAGGTACGAATCTTAGTACTTCTTAAGCCCACCTCTTCTACGCTGCCTTCAATATCGTTAACGACGATCCAATCTCCGTTATGGAAAGTCTGATCTAAAATAACGGTGATTGAGCCAAATAAATTTTGTACAACATCTTTTGCTGCTAAGGCAAATGCTAAACCGCCTAAGCCAAGACTTGCGAGGAGGCTTGAGACGTTTAAATTTAAATTCGATGCAACAAAGGTGATGCCAATAACGGTGACGAAAACTTTTAAAGTTTTTCTGATTAAAGGTACCAAAACATCGTCGACTTTATTATCGGTTTGACTGGCTTGATAACGTAAATAAAGCGTGACTAAGTCAACCAACCGGTAAGCACCCCAAACACCAGCAATACCCGCTAACATTTTGACTGCAACGAGTAAAATTATCATCGCTTGATCCGGCAGAGCGAGTAAGTTCAGCCCAGCCCACCAAATACCCGCCATGACGAGCATAGCCAGTGGTCGGAGCATATCTTCAGGGGTATCTTTAAAGGCGGGCGTTTGAGTCTTGTTGCGGAATTTTTTAACGACAAGTTGCAGTATGAACGAGGCAACTTTATCGGCAATAACACCTAATGCAATAGTCAGTAAAATACCCAGCCACTTCCAGTTTTCGAGTAAAAAAGAACGGCTTCTAAGAGACTCTGGTAATTGCTGACGCAGTTGAATATGCCACGGTATGAACTGAGCATTTTGCTCGTCTATTTTCAGACTTTTTTTAGAGGCCAGTTCTTCAATGATGGCAGGCAAGGAAGACAAGCTGGCTTGGGTAAACAACCAACGACCATTGCTTGATAGCTGAATACTGATGATGCCATTTCGATATTGTGCAAAGACGTAAGGTTTGCCGGTTTTTTTAGAAGGAATTTTGCTGAGATTAACAATCTTAGTTTTATCGATTGCTTCCAATAGCATCCAGGCGAGGTCACGGCCTTTTTCTTCTCGAATAAGCGGGTTAATGGCGGATAAATCTAAGGTGCTTGTTGCGCTGTCTATACGCGCCGCCTTTCCCCGCTTAATGTCATTCATGCTGTGCAGGAATGTTGTCAGGGTATCCCGTGGTGAACTTAGACCGAGCGATTCAGCGGTTATGCTAGGTGCCAGCTCCGCTGTGGCTGTTGTTTCTTCTTGAGCAAGGCAGACGCTGATATTTAAAATTAGAACGAGGGCGAATAGTGTCTTCTTCATAATAAGTAGTAGTGGGTTATATGCGATCTACATTTAAATTATCAATCAGCCTAGTCGCGCCAAGAAAGGCCGCTACTAAGATAACAAGCTCAGTATCGTCTTCAGTCGCGGGTCGTAATTGATTACGTTGGTAAATATGCAGGTAGTCGGGTTTAAAGCCGGCCGCGCTTAACGTTGTTTTAGCGTTAATTTCTAAGGAATTGAAGTCGTCTTCGCGATTCAAAATAGCCTGTTTAATACGCTGTAATGTTTCCTGAAGGGTGGGCGCGAGTGTGCGTTCTTCATCCGTTAAATAGCCATTACGGGAACTCATGGCGAGACCATCTTGCTCACGCACAATGGGTTCGCCTACTATTTTTATGGGGATATTTAAATCGTCTACCATTCTGCGAATAACTGCGATTTGCTGATAATCTTTTTCGCCAAAAATAGCGACATCAGCACGGGTGAGGTTAAACAGCTTACAAACGATGGTGGTAACACCATCAAAGTGGCCGGGGCGAGATGCGCCACATAATACATTGGTGATACTCGGCACGTGTACGTGTGTTGTGTTGCCGCCACCGAGTGGGTAAATTTCATCGTTACTTGGCGCAAATAGAATGTTCGTATCGAGCGCCTCAAGTTTGTCACAATCGTCTTGAAAGGTACGCGGGTAACTGTCTAAATCTTCATTTTCACCAAACTGGGTTGGGTTTACAAATAAGGTGACAACCACGACATCGGCGTATTGTTGAGCCGTTTTAACGAGTTGAAGGTGGCCTTGGTGTAAATTGCCCATGGTTGGCACTAGGGCGATAGACTGTCCTGACTGCCTGTGTTGGCTCAGTTTCTCTTGAAGTTCTTTAACAGTACGTACTACAAGCATGATTAAAAAGAATGTTCGTCAGCAGGGAACTGCTTGTTTTTAACGGCATGAACGTAAGCGCTAACCGCATCTGCAACATTGCCGGCTTCAAGCATAAAGTTTTTACTGAATTTTGGACGTTTACCAAACGTAATATCTAACATGTCATAGCTTACTAATACTTGCCCGTCACAATCAACACCGGCACCAATACCAA
>MAAC01010266.1_pt1 | contig 11469 bp, 12 predicted proteins | sample 1115981 | NCBI WGS metagenome assembly MAAC01 (sample SAMN04961126, study PRJNA320927) | seawater metagenome | isolation source: sample BD02T64 sea water enriched with oil for 64 days | place: USA:Gulf of Mexico | collected 2013-07-27 | reverse complement strand
CGGTCCTTTGGCTGTTGTTTGTTATACTTTTGGTATAATATGACTGAATAAACGACCTAAAAAAGGTGACTTATGAAGTCAACACATCCCATTCTCGCCGATATTAGTGCGGGAATATCTGAGCTTAAAAAAAATCCGATGGCTATTATCGAACAAAGTGAAGGTGCACCTGTCGCTATTTTAAATCGTAATGAGCCGGTTTTTTATGCCGTTCCTGCGGCGGCATATGAAGCATTAATGGATCGACTAGAAGATATTGAGTTAAGAGCGATTGTTGAGTCTCGATTGGATCAGCCTGAAATAGAGGTTTCGTTGGATGACCTATAGGCTTTTATTTCGTGAGGATGCGCTGAAAGAGTGGGGAAAATTGGATGCCTCAATTAAAGCACAATTTAAGAAGAAGCTCGCGGAACGTCTAGAAAACCCTCGTGTAGAAAGCTCGCGATTGAATGGCTTAAAGAACTGTTACAAAATTAAACTCCGCAATGCTGGATATCGATTGGTATATCAGGTCAGGGATAATGAAGTTGTAGTATCTGTTGTTTCTATCGGCAAGCGCGAAAGAAATGCGGTGTACAAAGCGGCAGCTAAGCGTATTTAGAAAAACTCTCGAACCCAAAAACAAGGAATGAAGTGGTCAGTAAAACTGGCCACTGATTTGTATTCAATCCAGCATATTAGGTATAAGACATTTTTAACTAGCATTGCTCGAATTCGACTGCATAGTTGTGCAAGCTGTCAATTATACAATTTCTATGTCCAATACTGTAAGTATTGGATATAGATAGTTTAATGCTATGCTTAACAAAAGGCTTGCCTTACTCTTTCGCCTTATACTCCAGTTCGACAGTTTACGATTTATCAACTGCAGGAGGCATTTGAATCGACCTGCGAAAAGTCGGCGAAGATAAATCACATATTCCTCATATATTTTTGGGGTGTGATTCCTTCAAACTTTTTAAAAGCAAGATAGAAGCTGGCCTGGGAATTAAAACCAGAGTCCAGAGCCACAGTAAGAATCGAATGTTTAGTGAGCGGTATCTGTTGCAACTTCAATTTTGATTAGTGAATCCGATAGGAGTTGATCAAATCTCTGAAACTTACATTCAACTCATGGTTAATCACAAAGGACAAGTTGTCAGGACTGGTATTCAGCTCTACAGCAAAATATGAAAGAGATAAGGCAGGATTTAAATAAATTTTATCTGTCCTTAGCTTTTTAATGAGTTTATCTTTATTTTTTTGGTGTCCATAGCCCTCTCATATATAGATAGAAACCAATCCAAATTGGTAACCCGAGAAAAAATAATAGAAACTTATCTCTAGGCACATTGGATCTTATAAAGAGGGCTATTAGGCCCTTTCTTACGTCTTTAAGAAAGTGAATTAAGTCTGAAAGCTAGTAAATTAATAGGTATAATTAATAATATTACTCTATGTATCCGATTGATGCATATGTACTTATGCAAAATACAATTTTGAGTTGGATAAATATGCATAATACAGTTTTGAGTTGGAATTTATCGAAATCACTCTTGGTCTAGCACGTCTACAGCCCGCTAAAATTCGAAGTCGATAGTTCAGAAAAAGTTTGGAAACGACAGTTCCAAACTGTAATAGAAATGATCTCAATGACATGTTGGAGTTCACAAGAGCTATCGATAATCGGTTACTCAGTGAACTCTCTAAAAGTACTTAAAATTAAATTGAAGCTGGAAAGTGGTAACTTTTGATTCATCGCCAAAGGGCAGTATTCCAACACTCAATTTAACAGCACGATGGCCAAAGGTCAGTGTTGGTAAAATAGCGACGGGAATATCATTGCGTCTCTCGTACCCGCTAATCAGGAAAAGATTTATACCGGGTGCGACTGTCCAGTCGCCAAAATAGAAATCTCTGTGCCAGTTTAGCCCGACGTATACACTGTCTCTGTCGTAGCTGTTCTTAAACCCGCCGATACGTAAATCTAAGTTGTCACTAAGCCCGTAGCTAATCCCCAGGCCCGGGTTCGTCTCGTTGTATTTATGCGCAGTGCCATTTTCAATGTAAGTACTTTTACTGTGCTTGGAAAAGCCACTAATATCTAACGTGAACTCCCCCTTCTCTAAGGCAGAGGCACTGCTGGCAAGACAAAATAGTAAAGCCCCATAGAGTAACCGATACATCATATTTAAACTCCCTCACTTGATTACATTAAATTGAGTATAGACGATGATTCGTGAGCCGAGAGCCAGACTAAAAACTACCTTAAAAACAACTCTAAAGGTTGAATATAGGCGGACGTATTAATGCAATCGGGCAATGCAGGGAATATAGGTAAGGATGATAGGTAAGGATGATCGGTAAGCATGATAGGTAAGCATGATAGGTAAGCATGATCGGCAATGACTTTTATGACCTCTTCAGATATTTAACTTAATTAAAATATGCTGTCAATATAGCGACAGCGACTCTCGCATACTGTTGACCCCGCCAGTATTCATCTCTGGAGATAATCGCTTTTTACTCGGCAGTTCAACCTAGGGCATAAGTGACTAACTTGGCATCGCTGCCCACAATCAGATGGCGAGGAGTTACCATGGACAGCGCGATAGCAGCGTCGACTGCAACGACAACCGCGATCGTTTTAACACCCCCATTACGCCAGATAAGACTGGGTAGCTAGCCGATTTATCATCTACTACTTTTTGCAGTTGTGCTCAGACGCTCTTTTAAAATCAATCATCACATAGAGTATTGGGACAGCCAAATGTTGACGATCTTCATCAATATACTGATTGTGCTCAATGCTAGTTTGTGGACAACCCCTGGTTTTCTCAGCACTTGCTTGGGTCTTAAAATACTTTGCAGCCATTGTCATCACACTTAGTGGCATCAGCTGCTGTGATGATCTCGGCATTGACGCTGGTTGCTGCTTGTATTGGAGTGCGCTGCTCAGCGACGATTCGGCCGATGATACTGCCAAGGCGCAAGTCCGATATTTGCCCAAAATGTATCATTCTGATCTCGCCACTTTGATCGATGATCACTGTGCTGGGGGTTCCCTGTAACTTGTATTTACGCATTGTCAGTGGGATTGCGCCCCGCTCAGCGCTTTTATCAATAGCGATTGGGAACTTAATTCGGTACTCAGATAAAAAAGCGCGCAATGCGGCTTCATTCATCACACTGTGATGTTCAAAAACGCTATGCAGGCCTATTACTTGCACTTCTTCTGGGTCAAATAATTCATGGATTTGACCCGCTTGCGGCAAGCCGTGCTGGACACAGCCGGGGCAGAGCATTTGAAAACTGTGCAGCACTACCACTTTGCCACGAAGTGACTCAAGACTGAGAGGGGTTTTGCTATTGAGCCATGTGCTGACTTGTAGCTCAGGGGCCTTTTGGTTGAGTAAATGCATGTGCCTACCTATTAAGAGTTGAAAGAATTGTTTTGTGCCGCCTCTACCATCCTTGGTCAGGGGCCTGTCTAGGAAAAGTGTTTATTAGTTCACTTTTCTTTTTAAGATAAGTGTTTATTAGTTCACTTTTCTTTTAAAGATAAGTTTTTATTGGTTCACTTTTCCCGGAAGTGATAAATCACCTGAAGCGATGTCCTGAACATCTGTTACGCACAGCAGGGGAGCATGCACACTCTGATTGACCCTAAGTGCTGCAGTGACCCCATCGTAGCTGATTGTTTCTAAGCTGCTAATATCGGCGAAGGGTACTTTTACCTCTAGATGGTTACCGTGAAATGTTGGATTCCAGCCAGGGCTGTCTAATAGGATAGGCAGGCCAGGCCAAGTTTTGGGCAGTTTTGGTTGTACTCCTTTAGGGATGTCGACAACACCTAAAGCTCCGGGACCACATTGCTCGTTAGGCGCCAACACTATCCAATGGCTGTGCCATTCGTTTCCGTCATTGGCTAATTCTCCATCATTATTCTCATCGTAAAGTGGGGTGTCATCAAAATCCGGATGAGCGGTGACAGCCAGTGCTAAGATGCCCGTTTTTTCTTCAAAGCCAACGGTAGAAGGGTCCAGGCTGGTTGGCCAGACATAAGAATAGACAGAGCTTCCAGCGAGCTTACCTGTTGCCTTAGGTTTGCTGCTGCCGGCTTTTGCGGCGACAGCCAGGTGGAAAGTAGCAACATTACCACTGGTGCTTATTTTACTGTGGATGATATCGAAGGATGCATGAGTAGTAGAGCCACTATCGAACTTCGGGGCTTTAATGCCGCCAGTATGTTCTGAGTGCGCAGCAACTTGTGAGGAAAGGGCGATGCTGGTAGAGAGGATGCAGCTGGCCAGTGTTAGTTTTTTCATGGTTTATGTCCTTAGTGCTATTTGAGCATGAGTGAATTTTTGGTTGAAATTTTGAGTGATTATAAAGGTGTCGACTCGATACCTTTATAATATAGTACAAGTCATTCTCTCTTGTCAAACAAGTTTTTAGTCGATACTATATTTGGGTTGCTTATTCTCTGTAACAGTGCAGGGGCGGTGATAATTTTCGCAGATCTTTTAACAGTGGTAGTCCAGAGGGAGTAGCGAGTGGCTTCAACTAAAATTTATGACTATATAGAGCGCATAGCGGAGTTGCAGCGAGCAGACTCCAGACGCTGCACCGCCGAGTTTGGCTTGCAACCAGTACAGTTAGAAGTACTGCACTATTTGTCTATATGCAATCAGTTTTCCAATACAGCCAAGGCCCTGACTGAGTATCTAGGGCAGACCAAAGGCACTGTCTCTCAAACACTTAAAATATTAGAAAATAAGGGCTATTTGTCTAAAATTACCGACCTTAAAGATGGCAGGATAATCCATCTGCAAGTGACCGATAGCGCCCATCAAGTGCTGCAAAAAGTAATCCCCTCGCCGTTGTTTAACAGCGCTTTCAAGGGGTTAACAGAGCAAAAAAATGCCCAGATTGAAAGCTCACTAAGAGAGTTGTTGCAGGCGTTAATGGGATCTAGCAACATGAAAACGTTTGGGGTCTGTCACACTTGTCGCTATAACACCCACTTAGGCGGCAGCGAGTATTATTGCGAGCTGCTAAAGGTCCCACTGCAGCAATCTTCTGAGCAGTTGATTTGTATAGAGCACCAGTCGCCAAGTTAATAAAGTGTTTAGGCGCAGCCCCGTGGCGGCCAATTATTCTGATTTGTGCTCAGGGACAGTATTTATACTAAATCAGTAAAAATTAATAGCGTCAAAGTGAATGCTATTTGCTAACATCCACACAAGATTTTTAGTGAAGTTAAATGAGACAACAAAGATGACTAAGTTAAGCGTTAATTTAAATAAAATCGCTCTGTTGAGAAACTCCAGAGGCCGTGATTTTCCAAATGTTGTTAATTTTGCCAATAAGTTTATGGCGTTAGGTGTGCAGGGCATTACTGTGCATCCCAGACAGGACGAGCGTCATATCACCATGCAAGATGCTCATGATCTAGGTGAGCTGTTAAAAGATAACAGCGTTGTTGAATACAATATTGAAGGCTATCCCTCAGAGGATTTCCTGCAGTTGGTTGAGAAGATAAAACCTACTCAGTGCACTTTAGTGCCAGATACTCCCGGTCAGTTGACTTCGGACCACGGTTGGGACTTATCCCAGGACATGCAGTTGGTTCAGCAAACCTGCGCCAGATTAAAAAAATCGGGCATCAGAGCGGCGATATTTTTAGATCCCAATGTTGAACACGTTGCGTTAGCAGCTCAGTCCGGCTGCGACAGAGTTGAGTTTTACACAGAGGCTTTTGCTGCCAGCTACCATAGCGATAATGGCCAAGCAGTGTTTAAGGATTATCAGGAAGCCGTCGCCAAGGCGACTGCGTTGGGGATCGAAGTGAATGCAGGTCACGATTTGGATTTGCAAAACCTGGCCAAGTTTCTAAGTATTCCCGCTATTTTGGAAGTGTCAATCGGGCATGTATTAACGGTGGAATGTATAGAGCAGGGCATGCAGTCGGTTGTTGCCCAGTATTTAAAAATCTGTGAGGCCAGTGCTTAAACTGCAATGAGTGGGGGCTAAAAACTACCCTATCAGTTCGAAAGTATCGTCGATTCACTAATAGATTAGTATTGAATTAGAGTGCTACACTCTAATTCAGCGCTGGTTGAGAATTTGCGAAATGGACAAGGCAAAGTTTGTTTACAACCAGTGTTAAATCGATCGGGCGTGTTGGCGGTAATTAAATAGCAACAGTTGAAGAGAGGTGACATGCAAAGACTCAAGTGGTTTTTCCCGCTTCTCCTCGTTGTTAGCTTAAATAGCTTTGCCAGTCAAAGTATCAGAACCATCCCCCCGCAATCGAAATTTGATGCCAGCCACAGCTATTTCATTGGTTTACTAGAACTAGTATTGGAAAAAACAGCAGCAAAATATGGCTCTCTTGATATTTTATTTTCGATGCGCATGCAGCAGGGTCGGGCCTTTATCGAGCTAGAGAAAAATGGCGGGCTGGATGTTTACTGGGCCGGTACTTCTATTATCAGAGAGCAGCGCTTAAAGGCCATACGTATACCCTTGGTTAAAGGCATGTTGGGTTTCAGGCAGTTTGTGATCAGAAAAAACCGTCGCCAGGACTTTGCACAGATAAAAAACCTCAGTGATTTAAAAAAAATGGTGGCTTGTCAGGGAGCGCACTGGCCGGACTCAGATGTATTAGAAGATGCCGGATTACAAGTGATGCGCAACCCCATCTACGAAAATATGTTTAAACAGGTCGCCGCCGGTCGCTGCGATTACTTTCCAAGGGGAGTGCACGAGGGCAAGGCGGAAGTTGCAGCGCGTGCCCAGGCTTATCCATCGCTGATCTGGTATCAAGACATGGCGCTTTACTACCCTTTTCCTATGTATTTCTTTGTCGCTCCAGACAACTCAGTGCTTCATCTGCGGATAAGGGAGGGCTTGGAAACAGCAGTAGCTGATGGCTCCTTCAATCGGTATATGCAACAGGACGCTACAACCGCGCATTTATTCCCGTTGCAAAAATGGCTGAAAATTAAAACGATCATCATAAAAAATCATCAATTGGCAGAAGATACCCCAGTGCGCGATTTGCGTTACTGGGTGCAGCCTCCGCGTTAATGCAGTCATAAAAGGGGAGCAGATTGCGGTTAACATTTGTTGCTACAATCACTCCAATTGTAGTAAAATTCCTACCAAACTTGTACTTGTCTGTCTATTTTGCAGTGGTCGTGCGTAATTATACGTATTATTACCAAATAAAACATAATAATTTATAAATACAGTGAGCCTCGAAATGTATAACCTCAGCCAGTCGGTGACTTGGAATAAACTGCAACAGCTAGCAGAGAAAACTGAAGATCAACGCATTAGCGATGCCTTTGTAGAAGATCCGCAAAGATTTGAAAAGATGAGTTTGCGTTTGGATGGTTTGTTTCTGGATTACTCCAAAAATTTGGTCAGCGAAGAAGTGCTGGCGGCGTTGATGCAATTGGCCGAGCACTCGCCGCTGCGACAGCGCCGGGCGCAAATGTTTACCGGAGACATTATTAATGTCACCGAAAATAGACCGGTATTGCACACGGCATTGCGCAATCGCAGTGCTGACCCGGTTGAAGTAAACGGTCGCGACGTGATGCCGGAGATTCGCGCTAGTTTAGACAAGCTTAAAATATTCAGTGACAAAGTGCGCTCAGGTGAATGGTTGGGATACAGCGGTAAACGTATCCGCGATGTGGTTAACATTGGGATTGGCGGATCGGATTTAGGGCCGAATATGGTGTGCCGGGCTCTGTTAGAGCATCGCCACCCACAGCTGCGCATTCACTTTGTCTCCAACGTAGATGGCCAGCACATAAACAAGGTACTTAGCTCACTAAAGCCGGAGACAACCTTATTTATTGTCTCCACTAAAACCTTCTCCACTCAGGAGACCTTGCTCAATGCTAACAGTGCCAAGAGTTGGTTCTTGCAACAGGCGGTGGCGGGAGACGTGGCCAAGCACTTTGTGGCTGTTTCTACCAATCAGGCTGCGGCAATGGAGTTCGGTATAAAACGCGAGAACATCTTTGAGTTCTGGGCGTGGGTAGGCGGTCGCTATTCACTCTGGTCGAGCATTGGCTTGCCGATTGCGCTATCTATAGGTTATGACGGTTTTATCGAGTTGCTGGAAGGCGCCTATGAAATGGATCAGCATTTTCTGAATGCGCCCCTAGAGCAAAACATGCCGGTGATTATGGCGTTAGTGGGTATTTGGTATATCAACTTTCTCGGCGCTGAAACTCAGGCTGTCATCCCCTATGACCAGGCACTGCACCAGCTACCGGCTTTTTTGCAGCAGCTGGATATGGAGAGTAATGGCAAATCTGTGGATATGGAAGGGCAGCCGATTGACTATGCCACCGGATCCATTGTTTGGGGGCAAACCGGCTCAAACGGGCAGCACGCTTTTTTCCAGCTACTGCATCAGGGAACACGTTTTGTGCCTATTGATTTTATTGCCTCACTGCACAGTGATGAAAAAGCGGCAGAGCACCACTTTGCGCTGTTGACTAATATGCTGGCGCAGGCCAATGCCTTTATGGTTGGCGATACCTCTGCAGATACTAAAACCCACGCCAGCTGTCCGGGTAACAGACCCAGTAATATAATATTAATGGATGAGATGAGCCCGAAAAACTTAGGTGCATTAATTGCCTTGTATGAACACAAAGTTTTTGTTCAGGGCGCTATCTGGAATATCAACTCCTTCGATCAATGGGGTGTGCAACTGGGCAAGCGTCTGGCCACTGAAATCAGTGCCAACATCAAACACTCCAGCACCGATTACGATCCGTCGACGCAAGGGTTAATGTCAATCGTGCGCCAGCATTTGGCGACGACCACTAAGACCAAGTCGTAAGTAGAAAGTCGTAAGTCGTAAGTGGTAAGTGGTAAGTGGTAAGTGGTAAGTGGAAAGTCGTAAGTATTGAAGCTTCCGACTTCCGACTTTTTTATAAAGCCGCCGCGCATCCTAGCAATGCACTGTTATCAGAAGTGATCAGCTGGATGTTAAATGATTTCATCAGCTCACTCTGGCGTCCTTTAGCATGGAAAGTGTCGAGAAATGCAGGTTGCTTTAACAGTGGTGCTAAGCCGCGAGAGACTCCCCCTGAAAGGTAAATGCCACCAAAAGGCAGAAATGCCAGCGCCATGTCACCGACCACTCGGGCAAAAAACCGACTGAACAGCTCGCCCGCTTCTACACACAAAGGATCGTCGCCAGAGCATGCGGCTGCGGCTATCTGCGCCGGGGTTAGATCATCGGTGGCAATCTTCTTATCCATTCCAAGCCACTGATAAAGATTAACTAATCCCTGCCCAGAGAGTACTCGCTCAACCGATGCACGACTGTAAGAGGCGGCCAAATAGTCTCTCAGTCGCAGCTCTTGGGCTGATTCTAGTGGCAAGGTCATGTGGCCGCACTCGGCGCAGCTTACCTTGGCGGCACCTTTTAAATTGTTGTCCAGTAGCTGCGCTGCGTTAAAACCAGTCCCAGCACCGAGCACTATTTTTTTACCGCCGCAGAGCTTTCCTCGCGATTGGGAGATAGGTTGTAAGTGCTCTGCGCCAATTTCATTTAGCGACAGTGCCAGCGCCTCGAAATCGTTAATCAGTTTTACCGATCCACAGCCCAGCAGCTGCTGGATTGACTGTTGATCTATAATCCAGTTGCGATTGGTCAGGCGCGCTCTTTGGCCAGTAACTGGTGCTGCGATAGCAATGCACACAGATTCACAGCGCACCAGACCCTGGCTGTGATGGTAGTCCTGTAGCAACTGCTCAAAGGTTTGGAATTGGTCATTGGCATAATGCTGGATCGAAAACTCTTGCAGTACTACGCCTTGTGTCAGTGCTATGCGGGTATTTGTTCCGCCCACGTCAGCAACTATAGAGTAAGTTTTCCTATTAGATATGTGCATTAGGTGCTCCACAAATCAGTGCTATGCGGGTATTTGTTCCGCTTATATAACCCACGTCAGCAACTATAGAGTAAGTTTTCCTGTTAGATATGTGCATTAGGTTGCTCCACAAATCAGTGCTATGCGGGTATTTATAGCGCTTATGTAACCTGCATCAGCAACTATAGAGTAAGTTTTCCTGTTAGATATGTGCATTAGGTTGCTCCACAAATCAGTGCTATGCGGGTATTTGTAGCGCTGATATAACCTGCATCAGCGGCTATAGAGTAGGCTTGCCAGATAGATGAGTGCATTAGGTTATATCCTGAGTTGGCTACTGGGGTCGAAATAGGAAATATTACTGAGATCAAAGTGCAGTTGCTGACGATCACCTGCGCGCACCGATGAATCACCGTGCAGGCGACTGACGACATCACCGCCAGCTATTTTCAAAGTGGCGTACACATCGGAGCCAATGCCCTCTAAATAGTCGATTCGACAGTCGACACTGTGACTGCGCTGCGGATCCCGCGCTGGTAAATCACTGATAGACTCCGGGCGCAAACCAACGATAACACTCCGGTTGGCAAATGCGCGCAGTGCATCAGTGGCTGCAGGCTCGCTAAAAATAATCGGCGGCTCATCTTCTCGCTGGATCTGAATCTTTAGATCACCGGCTTCTACTAATACTTTGGCCTGCATTAAGTTCATTGCCGGTGAGCCCATGAATTCTGCGACAAAAGTGTTTGCCGGGCGTTTATAGACCTCATCTGGCGTGCCGAATTGTTGAATCACGCCCTGATTAAGTACCACTATTTTACTGGCTAAGGTCATCGCTTCCACTTGATCGTGGGTGACGTAGACCATGGTGCCACCGAGCCTCTGATGTAAATGTTTGATCTCTGTGCGCATTGTTAAACGCAACTTAGCATCCAGGTTCGACAGTGGCTCGTCGAATAGAAACAAAGTTGGATCGCGCACCAGAGCCCTGCCCATAGCAACGCGCTGGCGCTGCCCGCCGGAGAGCTGTGCCGGAGTTCTGTCCAGTAGCGGCTCTAAATGCAGGATTTCGGCCACTTGCTGAATTTTTTGTGTGCGTTTCGCCGCGGGAACTTTGCGTACTTCAAGTCCAAAACCTATGTTTTGCGCCACTGTCATATTGGGGAACAATGCATAGGACTGAAATACCATGGCGATATCGCGCTTGGCCGGGTCCAGCTGACTGATGTCTTTACCTTTGCAGTAAATCTCACCGGAAGTCACATCGGTTAGTCCGCCTATGCAACTGAGCAAGGTAGACTTGCCACAGCCAGAGGGGCCAACTAAGACTAAGAAATCGCCGCTGTTAATGTCCAGATTAATGTCCTGCAAAATACTGGCGTCGTAATAACTTTTATACAGTGAGCGAATCGATAAAATAGCCTCGTCTCTATTGGCGTTGTTGTAACTCTGCTGGCGTTGGCTGGCGTCTGTACTGCCGCTGACCTGTCCAGGGGGGGGATTACTCACTTGATTACTTATAAAGCTGCTGTTTGAATCACTCAAAATACATCTCGCTTGTCTGTTGTTTTTATAT
>MAAC01019260.1_pt1 | contig 11474 bp, 9 predicted proteins | sample 1115981 | NCBI WGS metagenome assembly MAAC01 (sample SAMN04961126, study PRJNA320927) | seawater metagenome | isolation source: sample BD02T64 sea water enriched with oil for 64 days | place: USA:Gulf of Mexico | collected 2013-07-27 | reverse complement strand
CCTCAAACCTGTATTTTGAAAACGACGGCAGCGGCAACTTCACCGAAACATCCGGCCCCATGGGACTGGAGGATTACCTGATGACCGCCGCCGCGCTGGCCTTTGACGCAGATGGCGACGGTGATCTGGATGTGCTGACCCATCCGGTCAACGGGCCGCTGGTCTTTTTCCACAACAATACCCAGACGCAGAACCGGCTGGTGGTGACGCTGCAGGATCACATCGGCAACCGCGATGGCATCGGCGCAATTGTGGCACTAACAGATGATCATGGTACCCAGCAGCGCCGTGAGATCCAGCTTGGCGGCGGGTTCATGAGCTTTGACGCGCCATGGGCTACATTTGGTTTTGACGCTGAGCGGGGGCCCAGCACACTCAGCATCCGTTGGGCGGATGGAATGGAAACCCAGATCAAGGGGCTGCAGCACGCAACTCAGTATCACGTGACACGGCGAGACTGAAGTTCCGCCCCAATAATAGAGCGGGAATATACCGTCTTACCCTCTTCTGCCCAACAGTACCTAGAACCAACGGCCAATCGCGGTGACCGTGACTGTCACCACGTCGCTAGAGGAAAAATTGGTCATGCCATTCACTCGCGCCACCCGCAGGGTGGCATCGGTCAGGCCTAGGCTGCTCACCCGGGGTGACAGCACCTCACTTTCTGCCGGCAGCGCCGCCAGTGCAGAGCGCAGCGCAGTTGTGACCGTTGGCTCAGAAGCAAAACCCGCCGGAAAACTCCAGTCGGCCTCACAGGCCCAGGCCTCTGCATAGGACAGGTTTAGATCCGGAATGCAGCAGACTTGGGTACCATCAGCCCAGCGTATGTAATCGCCCGTGGCGGTGCTGCCGCGTTCGATCACCGAGCCGGTCGGTGCCCCGGCCAGCTGCGACACCTCTCCCAGAAGATTGCCCGGTCCATAGCCGTAATCGGCCCGCATCAGTCGCCCCGGGGTGGTATCCGCGGCATCGGATTGTATTGCTGTCCCACTCAGCGGCACATCCAGCTGCAGTCCCCCTGCGCTCAGCGACATCTGCACCGTGCCCGACGCCGCCCAGTTGATCCGCTGTGTGGCAGGATCGGCGCGCAGCATTTCCGTCCAGCTGGTGCCATCAGAGCTGAGTTTCAGCACAAAGGCAGTATCTCCGGCCAGCCCCAGTTCCGCATGGCCCGTCCAGTTGGACTGGAACAACAGGCTGGCGGTCTCGGTATCGCTGGCCTTGTTGATTTTCAACTGATGGCCGCCACCATCATGGGTCAGCAGCGTTTCCGGGGCAGAAACCGCCAGCCGGTTCACCGCATCTGCAGAGGTGGCAACCCCCAGCTGCGCCAGCTGGGTTGGCTCCAGCCTGGCCCAAGCCGTCAGCGTCGCACTCCAGACCCGCAGTTTCGCCGCCGCCAGATCCCAGGCCAGCCAGCCCTCGTGTGGGGATAGAAACTGCCAGGCCGTGCCATCCCAACTGGCCAGTTGATCCCCCTGCCCGGTCCAGACACCGGTCGGGCTGGCGCCCAGGGCATGCATGTCCCCTGGGTCCGGCAGCGCCGGTGGGGTCAGCGCGTCCACACTGTTCAATCGCAACTGGACCAGCTGATCCAACCGCTGCAAGGCTTGGTTATGGGTGACATGTTTCTGGGCTTGTGAGGGCCGGAGATAGGGCAGGCCCAGCCCGGGGGACAATTCGGTCATTTTGGCTCCACAACTGATCAAATAAAGGACCACAGCATGGGGTAAAACCCTGCCAAAAGCCTGAACCCAGCGTCCGCCCTGTTTAGGAACAGTTCATCCCCCCACATAGAAAAAGGGCAGGCGCCAAGGCCTGCCCTTTTGAATGCCCCTGATCGGAGCGAAGAACTTATCAGATCAGTTGCTGTCACCAGAGGACGTTGTGGTGCCCGCGCTGTCATCATTCACAATGGCGCCCAGCACCCCAAGCCCGACCACAGCAAGACCGATGGTCCCGGCTATGCCCAACCCGCTTGCGCCCAGAACTAATGGCACTTTGTTTTCAACTTCCGGATCCACCAGAGCCATAGATGGGTTACCAGCATAAGCAGTGCTGGAAATTCCGATCGCAGAAATGGTCAAGATTGCAATGATCTTTTTCATTAGTCAGACTCCATGGAATGTGTATCTCATGGTATGCGAAATTCTCTAAAAATTCAACGGTTCTGGCCCTAAACCGGGGTTTTGATCGTGGGTATAGTACGCAATCCGACTTCGTGCCAATCGTGTTCTTCAAGGCAAGATCGCGCATCTGCTCAGGCGCCCAGTGAGTCGTCCGCCAAAAGTCGTGAAGCGTATCTATGGCAACCTCGAGTATCAGGCGGTGTATTGGGATGAGCCCCGCCGTGTCATCGTCAAGGCCGAATGGCATCCTGGCGAGTTCTTCCCACGTGTTGGCTTTGTTGTCACCAACCTGCCAATGGAACCCGATTGGATCATTCGGTCCTACAATCTGGGTGTCTTCTTGCAAGGAACTGATCAGCCTGCATAGATGGTCAACTGGTCGCTGACCATCTATTCAAACGCGGTTGATCAAGATTGGCGCGAGGGTCGTCCGCCACGCCCGTGCCATGACCTTCCAGTTCGCCCAAGTGGCCGTCAGAGGTGATCTGTTCAACCGCATTCTTGCGGCCATCCAGCGGCTACGAGGACCTCCGGCTCCGACGTGAGGCAGCTAGAGGAAAAACTTAAAGGAAAGTGGCTCGACGGCCTGTCCAAACGGGTGTCGATCAGGTCAAGTGTCGGGCTAAACCTACCGACGGGACCCGCAATCCCGCTCTGATGCCGAACCACGGTACAATTTGGACAAGAGGCTTGATTAGGGCCCAAAACAACTACAACATACTCAAGAGATAGCATTCTACTTGGGGAATGTCGGTTGATGCATCTGCCCTGAATGTGGGGGAAAGCATGCATGCTTATGGCTTGGCAATTTTCGCATGTTGTGCAATTAGATCGGCTCTGAACCATCCAGCCAAGCCAGATTATAATTATATGTTATTTATCAAGGATATCTGATGTCGATTTCTGATAGAGACCTCTTATTCATTTCAAGCAGCCCTCTATTTGACGAAGACTGGTACACAAGCGCCTATCCTGATGTTCCACTATCCGGTCTCAGCCCGGCTGAACACTATATTCGCTTTGGGGCAATCCTAGGCCGCGACCCGAGCCTTGATTTCCACGCCGTCGATTACCTCGAAATGCATCCGGACGTGAAATACGCACAAATGAACCCATTGTTGCATTTTGAAAAATATGGCCGCAACGAGGGGCGTTTGGCGAAAAAGGCCGCGGCCACAACCGGCAGCAGCGACATGTTGTTAACCACGCATCGAACCCGTCCATTTAAGACCTTTACCTCGACCGATGAAGCCCGGTCTGTAATGCAGCATATCCTGTCTGCAGAACTCGATGGCAAACCCCAGAGGTTTTTTGCTGATTTTGACCTTGAGTTGGAAAATACAGTACTGAGTGCAACTAAGATGCTGTACGATGAAGACCCCTCGCACTATGAGGCGATCAAAGTGTCCGTGATCATGCCCGTCTACAACCGTGCGGACAGTATTCGCCTCGCGCTCCAGTCGATTCAGGCCCAGACACATAGAAATTTCGAGATTCTGGTTGTTGATGATGGCAGCACCGATGATCTCCGCAATGTACTTGAGGGGTTTTCCGGAGATCCCCGCATCCGTACATTTTGGAATAACCATCAAGGGGTCAGTGCTGCACGCAACACCGGGCTTAAGAATGCCGGTGGCGAGCTAATTTTTTATCTCGATTCCGACAATGTCTGGACGGAAAATTTTCTGTCCACAATGATCGTTGCCTTTGATTTCAGCGAAAGCCCTTGCATTTATGGGGCGTCTAAATTGCAGAACTCACGCGATGGAGTGCTGGGATATCGTGGTGAACCATTCAACTGGGATCACTGCCTAGCAGGCAATTACATTGACATGAATGTGCTTGCACACCGTGCCAATTTGGTGGCCAAATACGGACCCTTTGACGTTACACTGGAGCGGATGGTCGATTGGGACCTCATTCTTCGCTACACGCGCCAAGGCGGCGCTAGCTACTGCCCTATACTGGGGTGTATCTATTTTGAAGATAGCGAAGATACCCGGCGCATCACCACATCCAAACCCTATATCTATCGCAAAATCGTACATCAAAAAAATGAGTTGGGCCTTGCAACCACCGCTGAGACTTTCGGCAAGCTGTCGCTCAAGTTTGCCATCAAAATTGCCGCCCCACACAAGGTGCGTCACGCTTGGGGCGATTTTCACTATGCTGAATCGCTTCAGGCTGCATTGAAACGACTAGGTCATGAGGTGCGCATTGATTTCCTCGAAGACTGGGACAAGCACCCTGTCAATTCGGCCGATGTCACACTGGTTTTACGTGGGTTGTCATCTTATAAACCCAAGCCCAACGAATTCAGTATCCTCTGGAATATCAGCCATCCCGACCAGATACCCTATGAAGAATATGGTCTTTACAGGATGATTTACGTCGCCTCCACCTCATATGCAGCACTGCTGTCCAAGGTGCTGGAACGGCCAATACATTCGCTACTGCAATGCACAGACACTGACCGCTTCAGCTTCCGAAGTCATAGAAACATTTCAGATGCACATGGCGTTTTTGTCGGTAATTCCCGTAACGAATACCGTGACATCGTGCGATGGTCGGTAGAAATCGGAGCGGCTCTGGATATCTATGGACAGCGGTGGAAAAATTTCGTTCCCATCCAAATGGTCAAACAGGAAAACCTGCCCAATGATGAACTGGCCGATGTCTATGCCAGCGGTAGGTTTGTCCTGAACGACCATTGGGCTTCCATGCGCGATTTCGGAATTATCTCAAACCGCATCTTTGACGTGGTCGGCTGTGGTGGCCGGCTGGTGTCAGACCGCATTGCGTCAATCGAACACGTCTTTGGCGGCACTGTAGAAATGGTCGACAGTGCTGATGATCTGAAAACCGCACTCAGCAACGACCCGCCGGTATCGCACGCGCAACGGCGGGCCGCCTCAGCGCTTGTACACGCCAACCACAGCTTTGATGCACGCGCAGCACAAATCGTCGATCAAATTGGCTCTATGCTGGTTCGTGGACCGGTAAAAGACGAGACCACTCCACAGACACAATTGACACCCAACCACCGGAAACGCGTGGGACTATATCTTCAGCAGGGTCACGCCTGGCCGACAAGTTCTGCGTTTATTCGACTGATTGCGCCACTCACCACCGACTATGCCTGTAGCAAGCTCGACCTAGTCTATCTAGACGATGCACAGGATCCGCGTCTGAGTGATTGTGATATCTGCATTATACAGCGCATTGCTGTGCGCGAAGACAAAGATGCACAGACATTGCTTGATCGGCTTCAGGCTATGAGCATTCCGCTTTTTGTTGATACAGATGACGCTTTTTTCTTTCATGACCAGCACAAGAACGACGATCTCGTGCTGCAAAAGTTCATGGCCGCAGCACAAGAAACCTGGTTTTCAACACCAGACCTGGAACGCCTGTATAAAAATGTGCCGGGCACAAAACGCGTGCTCCCCAACAATCTGGATCCACGGTTCTGGCGCAATTACCGCAAATCGGTAAACACATCTTTCGACTCCCCCAAAGTACGGTTCCTTTATATGGGCACTGCCACTCATGACGCTGATTTTTTCGATATTCTACCCGCTTTCGAAAACCTGGCACGGGAAATGCCTGGCAAGTTCGAACTGACTCTCGTGGGGGCTGTGCGTAAACCACCACAGCACTCTTGGCTCAAATTCCTGCCGCCGCCTGCAGAAAAAGGGGCCTATCCGCAATTTGTCCGCTGGCTGGTTGAAAGCTCCAACTTTGACGTGGGAATTGCCCCACTGGTCGACAGCAAATTCAACCATGCCAAGTCAGATATCAAAATTCTCGATTATGGAGCACTGGGGCTACTCTCGCTGGTATCCGATTGCCCTGCTTATAAAGACGCCATCACAGCAGGGCTGGCGATAGGTTGTAAAAACGCAACCGATTGGTACGATCAGGCCGCCCAAATTGTGGACAACCCGGGCAAATTTGAAGACATTCGTCAGCGGGCGATGGCTTATGTCTGGCAGCAACGCAACACATTGAAGGAAAGCCCTGTTATCGTGGATATCTTATCGAATTGACCCCATTTTACGCGACGCAGCGAGCCCTTCGGGAAATTTGGAATAAAGACCCCATTGCAATGGGGTCCATATCTCCTGCACAAATCAATAAAATTGCAAGGATAGTCTGACGGTGGCACTGAAAGAGTACGGCAAAGTAGAACGATGCGCAGTCGTGGTGCTGGGTATGCATAGGTCCGGAACATCTGCACTTTCAGGGATATTGCACCTATTGGGTTGCGATGTGCCCAAGACACTCATGCCTCCGCGCGAGGCCAATGAAAAAGGCTTCTTTGAATCCTTAGCTTTATACGATTTCCATAATAAATTATTGGAATCTGGTGGGTCTTCCTGGGCGGATTGGCAGCCGTTCCACGAAGGCTGGTTTCCCTCGCCACGTGCGGCAGAATTTCAACAGCGCGCTACCGAAATACTGCGCGAGGAATTTGACGAATCCCGCCTCTTCCTTCTCAAAGACCCGCGTATATGCCGCCTCGTGCCATTCTGGGTCAAAACACTTGAAGACGCGCATATCCGGCCCCTAATACTTCACACCCATCGCAACCCGGTGGATGTGGCCGCCTCACTCACCCGCCATCACAACATATCATCCGAACTTTGTGTTTTGTTGTGGTTGCGGCATGTGTTGGACGCTGAGCGCAATACGCGTAACTTGCCACGACATTTTACGAGTTATCCCCGGCTGCTGAACGGATGGAGGGGAGAACTTAAACGAAGCCAAGAGACGCTAGGGATCAGCTTCCCGCGGCAATCAAGCCGCGTACAAGCCGACGTTGGAAATTTCTTGGAAACATCACTACAGCATTTCAGTGCAACCGCTGATCAATTAGTCGACGATCTCAAATATCCGGACTGGGTTCGCACCACTTTTGATATTATGGAACGCTGGGCTGAAACAGGCGAAGACCCCGCTGACCACACCACACTAGACCAAATAGCCAAAGAATTTGATCAAGCAGGTCCTGCCTTTGCCCAGTTGATCTCCGACGGTGAAAACTCCCGGAAAAAACTCAAAACACGTGGAGCAACAATTGAGACCCTGGGCGCAAATCAGAAGGCTCTTATAAAACAGTATGATGCATCCTGCGAGAATCTCAGTGCTGCGAAGAAAGAACATGGCGAGGTTCAAAGTCAGCTGGCCGACCTCAAAGGACTTCTAGAGGCCAAAGAAGAAGCCGAACGAGAAACTGCGCTCCAAATGAAAACCGTTCAAGGCAAACTGCTAAACCTGCACGAGGAACAGGCCTTGTTGCAAAGCAGGTTGCGGCAGCGCGAGATAGAACTGTCTCAGGCGACAAGCGCACAAGACCAAACCGCGCAAAAACTGGCAAGCAAGGAGAACAAACTTTCCAAACGCACAAATCAGATCGCGGATCTAGAAGAGAGCCTCGCAGCTCGCTTTGGTGAAGTGGCCAAATTAACCCAAATGGTAATCGAGGCTGAAAAGAAGACCACAACTAAACAACAAGCAGAGCTGCAAAGTGACAACGACCGGCTCAAATTCGAGAACATGGCACTAAGATCCAGCTCATCCTGGCGCTTGACCGCCCCACTACGGAAAATTAGCACGCTTTTAAGGCCCCGCTGAAGAACACGCACCGGGTTTGTTCGCCTCATAATAGTCAACACCATTTTTTTTGCAGGGCGACCTGTTGCCCTGATGGTCAAATTTTTGCCTTTGTAGCCAACGCCGATACCGTATCGTCCAGGTTTTGGGCCGATGGTAGATACGCCCACACCGTAGGTGAAGCCCTGCCTACACTGGTGGGGACGTGCAAGCTGTCCTTGTTCTGCTCCGATCGGCTAGCCCCGCCTTACGTGGTCGCAGCAGGTAAGGTGCGTGGACAAGGTGACATTCTGCGTTGCGAGCGCTTACGGTAACAACTAACCTTGCCTTTGGACCGAAAACTCTGCCGTCGCACAGTTTGGCCACCCGATCCCATTAAGTCATGGGACACTATACATAAATGTGGTTAGCTAGTGCGAAATGTTTGACCGGTCACAAAATGAGAAGGCCCGAAAATGAGCGACGATGTGTTAAGAGATAAAGCGAAAGCGGCGAAGTATTGGGATTCAAAATCTGCTAAAGTAAGCCCTGGTGCTGCTATTGCTTGGTGGCAATCACCATCTGTAGTCCGCCACCTTAACAAAAAATTGTGTGGCCAAGAACTCGATGGATTTGCAGCAGGACTACGAAAATGGTACGAAGCTGAATCTAATTCTCAGGTATTAGAGCGTGGTGTTTCAGTAGGTTGTGGAACAGGCGGAAAAGAGCTCCAGTTTCTTAGAGAAGGTTTAGTAAAGCACTTTGATCTTTATGAGATTTCGGAAGTAAGAGTAGCGCAAGGGCACAAAATATTTAAGCAGGCCGAGCTTCATGATCGGGTAAATTTTTTTCTTGAGGATGCGTTTATCGATAGAACTCCAAACCGTTATGATCTTGTACATTGGGACAACTCACTTCATCATATGTTTGATGTTTACGATGCGGTTGAATGGTCGAAAACAGTTCTTAAACCTGGTGGCTGGTTGGTCATTCACGATTTCATTGGTGCCTCGCGTTTTCAGTTCTCTGAACGGTGTTACGGCTTTGCCGGTCGCGCAAGAGAATCTTTACCACATAAATATCTTGAAAGTGGGTATTCTCCCGGTACGTTTTTACCGACGACTCTGCCGAAAGTTAATAAAGATGTATTGATCGCTAAAGATCCTACTGAGGCGGCAGACAGTGAACGGATAGTTGATGCTGTATCTAAGCATTTTCCAAATGGTACCTGGAAAATGTTGGGAGGTGCAGTTTATCATTTGGGTTTGACCGGCCTTCATTGGAACTTCATTCGCTTTGAAGATCGTAGCCGATTAGATGCTTGCCTGTTCATGGATGATATGGCGAGTGATCTTGGTGAGAACCTCTATGGAGCATTTGTAGGAAGGCTCTCTGGTTGATACTAATTTCGGAATAGATTGGTTTCGATATGGTCCATCCGCCCTGATCTGCTCCCCAAAGCTCCCTCATTCATAACGAGAGTCTGCGGTTCTGGATTTCATAATCTGTGGCTTCGTTTTGGGCAAGGTCATCTCCGGTGTCCTCACATTGCTCAAGTGCGCACCAGAGATACTGGTGTCAGCCACCAAACACAGGTTCTCACGGCAACAATCGTCGCTCACGGCTAACATGTGGAACTTGCGGGGTGCGCCGAACGTGTCTGACACAAAATCCAAAGACCTACGCTCACCTGGGCGCACAGCCACGGGCATAGATGTTCGTGACCCACGTGCACGTTTGCGATCCCTTCGTCGCCTGAAGCCATCGTCCCGAGTCATGTCAGGATCGAACCAAATGCCGGTATAAAAGAAAAGCCTCATTAATGCGAGAGTAGATAATCACCCTTCTTAATGCGAAGCACAGTACTTCCATGAAGCCCCCGCCTCTCCCTTTCAGGAATATTATACTTAGTTAATAGCTCGTCGGAGAAGTCTAGGCTCGCGTTGAAATTGGGGTCAAATCTTATTACGCTACCCAGGTGCTTTTCGTAGTCCTCGACCCCGTAGCGACGGACGTGATCGTTTTGACCAAACCGTAGGACGCGATCTTCATCAGACATTTCTTGGAATGATTCATCCCACCGCCCAGGCATGAATGGTACTACGCATAATTGCATACCATTTGCACTCATCATTCGATCTAGATGAAAAAATGTATAAGCTATGTTGCATGGGGTGTGTTCTAAAATGTGAGAATGTATAATCAGGTCAAAAGATTCACTGCCCCAACCGCTTAGATCACATAGATCGATATGTTTACATTCTGGTGTGAACATAAAACCATTGGGGTCAAAGTCTGCGACGACATAATTCCCAGGAGTAATATTTTTTTTCAAATGAGCATAAAGGCCGCGCTCCGGGGCTAAATGTAGTACTTTTGAATGAGAGTTAAGCGGGATTTTGTCTAAATACATTTTCAGTAGACGTGTACGTTCCATCGAGCCACAGTGAGCGCATTTCACTCCTTTGCGCTTATTCACATCGACGAAAGTAGTGTTTTCACAAAGATTGCATTGAATCGTCTGCACGAGGCTCACCGATAGTTCAGAAATGTTGAAGTGGTATTGCTTGGGTTGTACTTAACCCACATCCCCCAAGTCAAGCAATGTGACGATTCTCCACCTCTGATCCCGGACATTTGGGTGCTTTACCCCTGCCCATGAAAGGGGCACCACCTGAAACAACATGGCCGGAAATATACGGGCGATTATAAGACTGCGGCAGTTGAACAGCTTTATGCGCCAGTGGCGACGCAGGGTAGCGTATCGAGCGAGTTTGGGGGGGGCGATACACAACTGCAGACGTCGGTTTCCATGAGATCAAGGAGGCCGCCTTCCGCCAAACACAAAAAGGGCAGGCGCCAAGGCCTGCCCTTTTTTAACGCCCCCGGTCAGGACGCAAAATCTATCAGATCAGTTGGTAGTGGTGGTGGAGGAGACAGTATCGTCGTCGTCAGAAACAACGACGCCCACGACTACCACTGCAGCGATTATCCCCCCCACTATAGCACCTGTGGTCAATCCACCGGCCCCAGCTAGAGCCGGCGCAACTGTATTGGTAACCGTAGGATCTTCTAAAGGGGCGCCCGCGCCACCAGCATGGGCCGCACCAGAAATTCCGCTGGCGGCGATGGCCAGTACTGCAATGATTTGTTTCATTATTCAATCTCCATGGAAAACTCTGCTAGAATACTACGCGGGATTGCATATTATTTCAACGTAGCTTGTTGCCCTGATATCCTTACCATCCGGTTTTCAGGGCTTCGTTGCATAAAAATCGCTCAGGTTGTCAATTGTCGAATGCGCAAATAGCCAATTGTCGGCCCCGCCCATTGCCGCGATTGCCATATCCGCCCCGAGCGCGAATCAACCCAATAGTCATTGACCACCACGCCGCCTGCTCCCTCACAGCGTTCCTGCATGTGGCGAGTGGCATGGCGTTGCTCAACAATCTCAACCGTCTCGGCACCCAGATCTGTCAGGCTGCAGGCCAGCGTCAGCGACTGGGTTTGATTGTCCAGCCCACGGATATGGTAGCGCCGTGCGCCCCCCGACACCGGTCCCACACGCCCTGCGGCCACCAGCGCTGAGGCGGATAGAATGTCATCGCCCAACCCACGGGTGGCAATCAGCACCCCACTGCGCAGCGCCAGGGTGATATGGTCCTCGGTGCGCCAGACCACGATCTGGCCCGGCGTGTCATCGCGGCGCACCTGTTGCTGCGTCAGATAGGCAGAGATGTCGCGGTTCTC
>MAAC01000905.1_pt1 | contig 11476 bp, 14 predicted proteins | sample 1115981 | NCBI WGS metagenome assembly MAAC01 (sample SAMN04961126, study PRJNA320927) | seawater metagenome | isolation source: sample BD02T64 sea water enriched with oil for 64 days | place: USA:Gulf of Mexico | collected 2013-07-27 | reverse complement strand
TGAATGAATATTGTTACAGGTTCAATCGCAGTTTTATGAAAGAAGGAATCTTTGAAAACTTAATGATCAGAATGATTAAGGCAGAACCTTGTTTAATAAAAAATATTAATAGCTAAGTGTCTAAGCCGGTAATTTTCTTTGCCTGTCGAAAGGATAACAATGCTGGGATGTGATTCCATTTCTTGTAATAGGTACGAAGCTTCCTGATTTATTGTTTTCGGCCATTTCGTTAATCTCTTATTTACTTAAGTAATAGTGAGGTCTTACTACCATATTAAAAAATTAAAATTTTACGCTATAGAAATGATTTCTAAAAACGATATTAGAATCCGTTGCCAATAATTTTATTTTATCAATACTTGTTTTAAAAGTATTTGAATACAACTCGCATTATACTAATCTTTTACTTCGTTTTAAGTAAATAGAATTTCTAGTTATTTAATAGGGAAAAACCTCTTTTAACAGGGTTTTTTCCCTGTTTATTTTCAATTAATGCTTTTTTTACACTTCAATTTGCTTAACTTAGGATTCTAGGAACCTAACTAAAATATATTATGGCAGTACCAGCGAAGTGTGTTACCGAATCTGTAGCAAGACAATTACAAGACAATTGGAAATCAACAAGAGCGGTTGAAATTGAAAGAGCAATGGGAGCAGTAGATACTCGAGAGGTTTTCTTTACCGTAGCTGAATTGGAAGAATATCTAGAGCATGTCAAATCTGAATCTGTGAAACAAGGAATTCTAGCGGCTGGCGTTCGAATTTACTTTGGAGCCTATGACAATGATTTGACGGATAAGGCCACGGTCTTCTTGGCGCCAACAATAGGCAATACTCAGGCTGCCGCGAATAATTATAATATACAACCGTTAAATCAATCGACTGGCGGGATTCCTCCTACGAACTATTAGCTTTGGAGTTTAGTGATTTAATTGTTAAGCTCCTACCAACCTATACCTTAGAGTTTTTGGCGGCGCTTACCGGAATTTATTATTTGAATAAAGTTGGTTCAAATAAGATTACGAGGAGATTTGCAATTTTTTTATGGATCATCTTTTCCGTTGAGATATTTGGCTTATACCCTGCTTTGGGCTATTATACGGACTACGAGTATTTATCCTTTATTGAAGGAACTTGGTACGTAAGTAACTATTGGTTGTATAATCCATTTTTAATTTTCAGCTTTTCGTTTTACATTTACTATTTTAGATCTTATATTGACGACAAATTTTGGCGGCAACTAATTAAGTATTTGACAATTGCGTACATATTCATGTCAATTTTTAATTTATTTGTTTCCGATGTTTTTCTTGAAGGTTATTCTCAGTTCACTACAATAGGAGGGACGTTAATTTTAATTTTTACTATCATAATTTTTTATTTTGAACTGTTGAAGAGTGATGTTTTATTAAAATTGAAATATTTTTTGCCTTTATACATTTCAGTAGGAGCTTTTATTTTTTATTTATGTATTACCCCAGTGGATATATTTTCTCGATATTTCGGAGGACAAAATCAATTTTTTGTTCAATTTAGACTAAATATTTATCAATATTTAAACGTTTTTCTATATTCGACCTATATTTTAGGTTTTATTGTATGCTCGAGAAAGAAGAAATCTTATTAATAGGTTATTTTATTGCGGTCATCTTTCTTCTGGTGCTTTTCGTGGTGGTGTTTTTTATTGCCTTTCAGAAAAGAAAGAACAAATTTCTAATAGAACGTTTTGAAGCAAAACAGCGGTTTGAAAAGGAAATTGAAAAATCCAAACTCGAAATTCAAGAGCAAACCTTTAAAAATATTGCTTGGGAGCTACACGATAATATAGGGCAGCTGTTATCGGTTGTAAATATTCAACTCAATATGCTGATGCATAATACACCAGATAATTATCACGAACAAATTGGAGAGACTAAGGGAGTGGTTAAGGATGCGGTACACGAAATAAGAACTTTATCAAAAACGCTAAACAATGACGTGATATTAAAAAACGGGTTGGTAGTTTCGCTTAGTTTGGAGTTGGAACGATTTAATAAATTAAGTTTTTTAGAGGCAAAGTTTAAGGTAGACAGCGAAGAACAAACAATTAAGAGTTCTGATGAGATAATTATTTTTAGAATTTTACAAGAGTTCCTTTCAAATGTTATTAAACATGCGAAAGCAAAGAAATTATTTGTACATTTAGATTACAAAGAGAACGCATTAGAGATTCTTGCTAAGGATGATGGAGTGGGCTTTGATTCCAACCAAAAAACGGATAGTTCTGGAATGGAAACAATGAGGAGTAGGGCAGAGCTCCTTAACGCGGATTTTTCTATCACTTCAAATATTGGAGATGGTACAACATTAGTTTTAAAATATCCATATAAAAATGAGTAACTCCCCTAAAGCCAATATTGTTATTGTAGATGACCATTTGCTTTTTGCGGAATCCCTAGAAAAATTGTTACATTCCTTTTCTGGATTTAATGTTCTTTATCATGCACTGAACGGCATGGATCTTCAAGAGAAAATAAAGGTTGAGAGTCAATTGCCAGAGGTTATATTACTTGATATAAATATGCCGGTCATGGATGGTCATGAAACAGTGATATGGCTTACCGAACATCATCCTGAAATTAAAGTATTGGCCTTATCTATGGATGATGATGAAGGTGTTATTTTGAGGATGTTATGTAATGGAGCTAAAGGGTATCTGCTCAAAGATATTCACCCTGACAAATTAAAGGAAGCACTTCATGAAGTAATGGATAAAGGGTATTATCATTCAGAAAAAGTGGCGGTAGCACTATTACATTCTCTAAATGGGGAAAATAAGGCAGATGCCCCAATATTTAGAGACAATGAGATTATTTTTATGAAATTGGCTTGTAGTGAGATGACCTATAAAGAAATAGCGGATGAGATGCATTTGAGTCCTAAGACAATTGATGGCTATAGACAAGAGTTGTTTAATAAACTTCAAATAAAAAACAGAGTCGGTTTAGTTTTATATGCCCTTAAAAATGGCATAATGATGCTTTAAACACAGGCATTCCAGATTGCATCATTTGGAGGTGGGGCTACTATTGTCAATTGTTCTTTTTTAACCGGATGGACAAATGTTAGTTTTCTTGCGTGTAAATGTATACTGCAGTCTTTATTACTTCTATTGAAGCCATATTTTAAATCTCCTTTAATAGGACATCCAATTGTTGAAAGCTGTGCTCGTATTTGGTGATGTCTTCCCGTCTCTAAATTAATTTCCAATAGTACATATCGATCCAATTTTTTTATTAAAGTATAGGTTAAAACCGCTTTTTTACTCTCTGGCACCTCTTTAATATGAGCGTAAGATTTGTTTTGTTTTTGATTGCGTTTCAGAAAATGCGTTAATCTTTCTGAAGTCTTTTCCGGAAGTTGCATCGTGATTGCCCAGTATGTTTTATGTGTTTTCCTTTCAGAAAATAGTTTATTAAGCCGTGTTAAAGCTTTTGAAGTTCTTGCAAAAACTACAATACCACTAGTAGGACGGTCAAGCCTATGGACAACTCCTAAAAATACAGCTCCAGATTTCTGATATTTTTCTGCAATGTATTCCTTCGCTACTTCAGAAAGTGGCAAATCTCCAGTTTTATCACCTTGAACAATATCCCCAGGGCGCTTGTTTACAATCAGTAAATGATTATCTTCAAAAAGAACTTGAAGATTTTTCTTAGTACTATATATTTTTGAAGCTTGAATTTCTAATATTGTTCTTTGTCACTTGGAAAGTCACCGTTTTTTACATCCTGGATATACTGGCTGAAAGCATTGGTCATCTCGTTATAAAGATCTAGATAACGTCTTAAAAAACGCGGATTGAATTCGTGCGTCATTCCAATCATATCATGGGTAACCAGCACTTGACCATCAACACCATTTCCAGCACCAATTCCAATTATAGGAATGGTTAGTCGGCTGGCGATTTCTTTTGCTAATTTTGCTGGAATTTTTTCAATGACAATGGCAAAGCATCCAGTTTTTTCAAGTAATAGAGCATCTTCTATAAGCTTTTCTGCCTCCTGTTCTTCCTTAGCTCGAACTGTATAGGTTCCAAATTTATAGATAGATTGAGGTGTAAGCCCTAAATGTCCCATTACTGGAATTCCAGCGTTTAATATTCGCTTAATAGATTCTTTTATTTCTTTTCCACCTTCCAATTTTACGGCGTGAGCTCCGCTCTCTTTCATAATACGAATAGCAGACCGTAAGGCTTTTTTTGGATCACTTTGATAGCTTCCAAACGGAAGGTCAACAACAACCAAGCTGCGATCAATTCCACGTACCACAGAGGCAGCATGGTATATCATTTGGTCGAGAGTAATTGGTAAGGTAGTTTCGTGCCCCGCCATTACATTGGAAGCAGAATCACCAACAAGAACTACATCGATACCAGATCCATCAACTATCTTAGCCATGGTATAGTCGTAGGCAGTGAGCATAGAGATCTTTTCGCCTTTATTTTTCATGTCGACCAAGGTCTTTGTTGTGATCCGTTTGTATTCTTTTTTTGCTATTGACATATTTTATCCTAAATTGATAGGGTAAAAGTACTAAATTCGACATTCAATTCTTTAATAAATGTACCATGAAGTTATTCGCAATATTGTTTTGTTTGGTAATTAATGTAAACTGTTTTGCTCAAAACGAATTTTTTAATACCGAAGGAAAACGAGTAATTGGAACTTTTTTTGAAGGCTTTCATAAAGGCGATACGGCCCAAATGAGTTCGGTAATGACTAACTATATGCGTCTAACAAGTGCTTTTGTACTTAAAAATGGAACCAATAATGTTAGTATTAATTCGGGAAAAGACTTTCTCGCTGCAGTTGCGAATCGACCTGTGGATCAAGTTTGGAAGGAAGTGCTAAAGGGATATAAAGGTAAAATGGATGGAAATCTTGCCCATATTTGGGCACCCTATGAATTTAGAATCAATGGAAAATTGAGTCACTGTGGTACCAATTCCTTTACACTCGTTAAAACGGACGAAGGTTAGAAAACTGCAGATATTGTGGACTCAAGAAGAAGAGAAGGTTGTGAATAACCTATTTGCAAGGTCTAATTTTGAGGAAAATTCTGAGCAACTGAAATTATCGTTGAATTTATTTTCTTGCGATAGGCAGGGGATTGTTCGAAAAGAATTTTTACTTGATTTTCCCAATCGTTGGCTATATCAAAATAGCTTGTATTAACAACGGACATAATGATTCCGCAGTCCTGACAAACATGTTGATCATATTCTAGGAAATAATGCCCGAATTCATGAAAAGCTACAATTTTTAATATTTCTTGATCTAACATCGCCATCCAGTTAACAACAATGTTTTCTACCTTTTGATATTTATCCCTTTGAAGCATTCCAAGGGTAGACCCGTGAGAAGACGTGTTGAGAGTATCTACGATTGCAATTTTCTTAAGGACAAATAGCTTCTCATTATATGAAATATCGTATTGGTCACATAGTTCAAAAAAGTTATCTAAATACGGTTTTAATCTACCATCTATGCTCACCTCTTGGGAAGTAATCGGATTCGAAAAAAACAAGAATAGAATGAAAAGCAGAATCAGGGACTTCTTCATATAAATAGGTTTAAAATTGCGATAATAGATTTAGGGCAAAATATAAAATATCATTTTATCGATAAAAATACACATTTTATCGATAAAAACCACGTTTTATATGTTAAATTTTACTATATAAGAAAAATCTTACAAAATAATTGAATGGAAAGAGAATTGCTAACTATTAGATAACGGGCTATTTCAAACGTTATTATGTAGAGTGTTTACTTAGAGGAGAGAAGTTTTTCTAATATTTGTTTGCAGGAGCAATTAACAATCACTCATGTTCACGTTAACGGCGAGTCCGCCTTCACTGGTTTCCTTGTATTTTGTGTTCATATCTTGTGCCGTTTCCCACATCGTTTCGATTACCTTGTCAAAAGGCACCTTGGCATTTTTTGGATCGCTATCAAGAGCAATTTCACAAGCATTAATGGCCTTTATTGCTCCCATGGCATTTCGCTCAATACAAGGGATTTGTACCAAACCGCCTATAGGGTCGCAGGTGAGGCCTAAATGATGTTCCATTGCAATTTCACTTGCCATAAGTACTTGCTCCGAAGTTCCTCCCATAAGCTCTGTGAGAGCTCCAGCTGCCATTGCAGATGAAACTCCAATTTCTGCTTGACACCCACCCATTGCAGCTGAAATCGTTGCACCTTTTTTAAATAGACTTCCAATTTCTCCACTCACCATCAAAAATTTGGAAATGTCTTCAAAATTTGCATCGTGATTTTCGATTACCATATAGTACATCAATACAGCCGGAATAACCCCTGCGCTTCCATTGGTTGGTGCGGTTACCACGCGACCTAAAGAGGCATTTACCTCATTAACCGCCAATGCAAAACAAGAAACCCATTTGAGAATTTGTCTAAACTTTACCTTTGTATTTCGAATGGACTCGATCCATTCTTCTGCATTGGTGTATGAAGCATCACCAAGTAGGTTTCTATTCATTTCGAAAGCTCTTCGCTGTACATTAAGACCTCCAGGAAGTTTTCCTTCCGTATGACAACCAACATACATAGAATCTAACATTACAGCCCAAATTCCTTTGAGTTTTTTGTACACTTCGGTTTCAGGACGCAGAGACTTCTCATTTTCCAATACAATTTCACTAATCGATTTATCTTGAGCGTTGCAATAAACAAGAAGGTCGGTTCCTTTTTCAGTTGGAAATGGAAATTGTGAAAATTTTTCTATCTTTTTTTTAGCGCGTTTACGTTCCTCTTTTACTACAAATCCGCCACCAATAGAGTAGTAGGTAGTTGCTATTTGTTTTCCATCTTTTAACTGGGCTTGGAACGTAATTCCGTTGGGGTGAAAATCTAGAAATTTTCGGTTGAATTTGATATTTTCCTTCTGAAGGAATGGTATTTCTAATTCATTATTCAGTTTTAGAATGTTTTCTGAAGTAATAGAATCGATTGTCTCATCTATTTTTTCTATTGGGAAAGTAACTGGGTCGAAGCCACAGAGTCCGAGCATAACTGCAACATCGGTAGCATGTCCTTTCCCAGTTAAGGATAACGAACCATAAAGATCGACCGAAACAGAGACAATAGTATTAAAATAACCCTTGTTTTTTAGTTCTTCAATCCATCGTCCTGCAGCACGCCATGGTCCTAAAGTATGGGAACTTGATGGCCCTACACCAATTTTCAACATATCGAATACGCTTATACTTTCCATAGATAAATTCTTGGCATAAATATATTGTTTTATTTTTCTGAAAAACTACAATTTATTTGAAAGCTGCTCTACCAACTCATTCCTTTTAGCGGTTAATATTTCAGAATTAAATTCAGCGATTTTTAATAATGCAATACATTCCGAAATTTGCCCTAAATCCAAAATAAATTTAGCTTGCTTTACTTTTCTAGGAACTTTACCTTCTTGTTGTTTTGTCATAATTTGTTGTTTTGCGTAGCTATCGAGTAACTATAGTTTATATTTTTTTATTAATTTTAGAACTCATTCTATTTTTATGGAGAATCTATTTACAACTATTTTTTTTTTGTTTTACTGTCTATATTGATTTTAGTATTATATCTACTCGCTACTAAACAGAAAAAATTTTATCACAATCAACTGGATGTTGGCTTGTTTAATGATGTTTGTTGCAGGCTGGAATATTTCTTCTTATTTAAATGGATCCAACTTATTCGTTTTCCCTTTTCTTTGGACTTGGTTTCCAACTTTCGTAGTTCTCATTAACTTTTTTATTAAGTTTAATTTTTTGAAAAAATAATTCCTTCAAATCCTACAGTTATTGATCAATTTATTTTTCTTTAATTTTGATATACTTTTAAAATTTCTGTTATGAAAAACTATTACTTTTTCACCTTATTATTTTAGGTGCTATTTGCCCAGCGTAAATTGTAAACATTCCTGATGGAAATTTCAAAAATGCCTTAGTAAATACTGATTGTGTAGATATTAATGGAGATGGTATTGGTGATTCTGATGCAGACACTAATGATGATGGGGAAATACAAAAGAGTGAGGCAATGACAGTTATAGGGTTATACGTTATAGATCAAAACATATCATCCTTAGAAGGAATTCAGAGTTATACAAATTTAGTAACTCTTGACTGTTGGCAAAACCAATTAATTAATTTAGATGTAACTCAAAACCCAAATCTTAAAAGATTAATAGCCTATGAAAATCAATTAGTCAATTTAAGTGTAACTGAAAACACGAATCTAGAAGAGTTGATCTGTTATATTAGTCAAATAGTAAGTTTAGATATTTCAAATAACTCAAATCTAGAGTTCTTATCGTGTTATGAAAATCAAATTAGTTCGATTGATGTTACACAAAACCCAAATCTAACCGTACTTTTTTGCCCCAATAATCAATTATTAAATTTAAACTTAAAAAACGGGAACAATCACAATATGATAAGAATGTGGGCTTCCGATACCCCCCTAATCTTACATGCATTCAAGTAGACGATGAAACAGCTACATATCCTATCTGTACGAGTAATTCAGGTTGATGTAAAGATAGTACAGCTAACTATAGCGAAGATTGCGAATTAGGAGTAGAAGATTATAATTTCATAACCTACACTTTATATCCAAATCCTACCCAAAAAGTGTTAAACATTGAGTCTAAGGAACAAATACAAAGTATAAAAATATACTCTATGCAAGGACAACTTGTTAAGGCGGTTTCTAGTTCTTCGGTAGATGTTTCTTCACTTACTAAAGGATTATACTTTGCACAAGTTTCTATTGAAGGTAAAACACTTACCAAGAAGTTTATAAAATCTTAAAAGGATATCAAAATTTCAAAGAACGTTTATACTCCTACTTCGGTGGTAGTTTACTATACTACTGTTTTTAATACTTTTAGCACCCATTCCCGAGGCTTTTATAACGGCTCTGTCTCCATAGCGTTCCCGCATTTTATCCATTGCTTGGTAAAGATTTATGATTTTATCACAGTCTTCAAATAAATCGATTTGTTGCCCTCCTTCTACCAAATGGCTATATCGAACACCAACCAATCGCACCAACAGCCGTCTTTGATACAATCTTTTATAAAGCTCCATGACTACAGGAAGGATTTTATGATCTGATGAGCTATATGGTATTTTTTTCTGAAGGATATACGTCTGAAAATCGGAATATCGAATCTTAAAAGTGATACAGGCAGTTAGTTTATTACCTCGCCGAAGCTGATAGATTAAGTTCTCAGCCATTGCAGTAATTATTCCTTCTAACTTCTTTACATCTGTAGTGTCCTTGTCAAAAGTTCTTTCTGTAGAAATGGACTTACGTTCTGTATATTGAACTACGGGAGAGTTATCAATACCATTGGCCTTTTTCCAAATACCAAGCCCATTCTTACCAAATACCTTTGCCATCATCTCCATAGGCATTTTTTGGATGGTCTTAATCTGCTTGATTCCTAAATCACATAACGATCGATAGGTAACTTCACCTACCATGGGTATTTTGCGTACTGATAGCGGTGAGAGAAATGGTTTTTCATCACCTTTTATAATTTGGATTTGATTGTTAGGTTTTGCCTCTCCAGTTGCTATTTTGGAAACGGTTTTATTTACTGAAAGCCCGAAAGAAATGGGTAATCCAGTTTCTTTAATGATACGTGTCCGTAATTCTGAAGCTAATTGATGACATCCAAAAAAACGATCCGTTCCAGTAAGGTCAATATAAAACTCATCCACAGAAGTCTTTTCGTAAAGCGGAACAGAATCTTTAATTACATCGGTGACAAGGTTTGAATACTTACTATAAATCCCAGAATTTCCACGTAGAATAATAGCTTCTGGACAGAGTTGTTTTGCCAACCGCATAGGCATAGCAGAATGTATTCCAAAACCTCTGGCCTCATAACTACAGGATGCAACTACGCCGCGATCACTTGTACCGCCAATGAGTACGGGTTTGTTATTAAGTTTACTGTCGAGTAAACGTTCACAGGACACAAAGAAGGTATCGAGGTCCATATGTACTATTGCGCGAGTGTTCTTCATTTTTTCTCCTCATTTTCTTTGCTTGTCCAAAGAGAACAGAAGCAAAAGAAAAGACACTTTTCTTAGGAATTTTCTAGCTATGCTAGAAATCATCTGGCCAACTCTGCGTTACTCCTTCGTCGCTCCTGGATATCAGAGCTTGGGTGCGGTCATTCTGAAGAAAAGGAATTAAGACCGTTGCAATATAAATAACTTTATATAAAATCTAAATTTTCTAATTATTTTTTTGATTCCAAATTATTTTCCGAGTCGAATTTCTATATTTTGAACTATACCTTCCTATTTTTAGGGTTGTTTTGCTTTATTTTGAGAATTAAGCGCAATTATCCCTGGACTTCGATATAAATTATAACACATCGCCTCCATTAAATTTTGAGTATGCATTTTTTTATTCCTCTATACCTTGCAATTCCACCTTTAAACCATAGTTTTATTCCTCCAAAAGTACGTTCTACTTTAAATCTTGTCTTACCAATTAATTTATTAAATCGTTTTTCCCATTTTGTTAAAGGTTTATTTTTTACTGCCTTTTTTAAAATATGATTTTTAAGTTTTCGTTTTTTTAATAATTCAGCATTTTTCTTTGATTGATATCCTTTGTCTGCTTTTAACGGAATACCTTTTGGTAACTCTACCGTTAGAGTATCTAAAACATCTTCTAAATTTGATATTTCATTTTTATTTGCTGTTGTGGTAAGAACACCAAGTACCAACCCTTGATTGTCGGTTAGATGATACTTTTTATAACCAAAATGATATTTACCCCTTTTCTTTAACCAAGTTGCATCTTTATCTACACTATCAGCGTAATCTTTTTTAACTTCAATGGTTTGTTCTGACCTGTCTTGTGTAACTTTATGATTGGTTTTTCCTTTTGGACGTAATGGAGTATCAACAACACTTGCATCTACAATCACTCCTTTTTTTACAATAATGTTATGTGTTTCTAATTGTGAATTTATGGATGAAAATAACCTTTCAAAAGTTTGTGTTTTTGTTAATGCAGTTCTAAATCTACTCAAAGTACTATGGTCTGGTGCAACTTGTTCTATGGTCATTCCACAAAAATAACTAAAGGATAGACTATCATTTACTCGGTCTTCTACTTCATAATCACTTAATCCATACCAACTCTGCAAAAGACACATTTTAAAAAGTAATAAACCATCGTATGATGGCTTACCAACCGCACTTTTTCCTTTAGAATAATCGGTACTGATTATTTTTGAAATCTCACCCCAATCAATAAGGATATTTAGGCTCTATGTTGTTTGTAGTGGGTAGTAGAATTAGTTTTTATGATAATGGTTGGCTTAACTCAAAATATGAATAAGAGTTTTAGGGGTAATTTTATAATGTATACTAATCAAACTGAAC
>MAAC01020119.1_pt1 | contig 11481 bp, 8 predicted proteins | sample 1115981 | NCBI WGS metagenome assembly MAAC01 (sample SAMN04961126, study PRJNA320927) | seawater metagenome | isolation source: sample BD02T64 sea water enriched with oil for 64 days | place: USA:Gulf of Mexico | collected 2013-07-27 | reverse complement strand
AAAAATTTAAATCATTAACTAGAATCAGAGAGCAACTTAATGAAAAAAATAATATTTTCACTATTGTTAGTGCTGGGCGCTATAAATACTGCTAATGCAGTAGAAGGCGATGCCCAAGCAGGTAAAGATAAGTCCAGCGTATGTGGTGCTTGTCATGGTGCTACCGGTATTAATCCTAACCCAAATTATCCTGATCTAGCGGGGCAAAATGCGGCTTATGTAGTCAAGCAATTAGCTGATTTTAAATCGGGTGCTCGTACAGACATGATGATGGCGCCAATGGCTGCTAACTTGTCTGAGCAAGATATGGCTGATTTGGCCGCATATTTTGCTAGCCAAAAACGTGCTAGTGAGCGTACCGAAGCGGCAGCTGATAACGCTGCTCCTGCAACCGTTGCTGCGACTACTGGCAGCGCAGAAATTGTTACTTCAACACCGGCAAAAGCCATTTATGCTGGCGATGTAAAATCAGGTCAAGAAAAATCAGCCATGTGTGTTGCTTGTCATGGCGCTGATGGTAATAGTCTTGTTGCTATTTATCCTAAATTAGCGGGTCAAAGTGCGAGTTATCTTACTAAGCAATTAGCTGACTTTAAGTCGGGTGCACGTAAAGACCCTGTTATGGTTGGCATGGTTGCGGCATTATCTGAAAAAGATATGCAAGACTTAGGTGCTTTCTTTGCTGTACAAACATCAACAGCAGGTGTTGGGACAGCAAGTGATGCAGGTCATCAATTATATTTTGGTGGTGACGCTAAAAAAGGTATTACCGCTTGTGTAGCTTGTCACGGTGTTAAAGGTAAAGGTATGGCGCAAGCTGGCTTTCCTGCACTTGCTGGCCAAAATGCAGATTACTTGAAAAAGCAAATTGCCAGTTTTCGTGACGGAAGTCGCGGCAATGACAGAAATGACATGATGCGTAATATTGCTATTAAATTATCAGACAGCGATGTTGATGAATTAGTGAAGTATATGTCGTCACTTAAATAGTTGGTTATATAGTTAGGTATATACTAACTTGATGAAAAGCAGCGTTTATCGCTGCTTTTTTGTTTTTAGAGTGTTATAAATATTAATAATCCTAATACTTAAGTGATAATTTTGTGACTCAGCATAAACAACTAATCGCCTGCCAACAGTGCGATGCTCTTTATGACAAGCCTGAATTAAGGCAAGGACAAAGCGTAAAATGCCTACGCTGTGGCAGCACTATGGCTGAGCATAAAGTTGACTCAATTGAACGCAGCTTTAACTGGTCGTTGGCGGGAATATTGTTGTTAGTACCTGCTATTTTGCTGCCGATTATGGGCGTTACTTTAGGTGGGCAATATCACCATGCCTCATTGCTTGACTGCATTTTAGTGCTGATTGAGCGCGAATTTTTTATGATTGCCACACTGGTGTTTTTGTTTGCTATTGCCGTGCCTATTGTGCGCTTGTTTGGTGCTTTTTATATTACCTACAGTTTTAAATTTAATAAATTAAAACCCTCGCTATTACACTTCTTTCGTGCTTTTCATCATTTAGATCATTGGGCAATGCTAAACGTTTTTATGTTGGGTATTGTGGTTTCTATGTATAAATTGCTTGATGATACTGAGTTGTCGTTGAACATGGGCTTGCTCGCTTTAATTCTATGGCTTATTAGTTCCACCATGGCAGCGAGTGCTTTAGACCAAGACTATATTTGGCAAAAGTTGGAGGATGAGTTTGTCGATTAACACCGCGAAAGAAAGCAAACTAGCACTTTGTCCTAAATGCCATAAATTGAATAGCTTGCCAGATGAATCTGCCCAGCGCAGTCAAATACAATGTGTACGTTGTCACGGATTTTTTTACCAACGTAAACCCCATAGTTTGCAATATACTTTAGCGTGGAATATTGCCGCACTCATAGCTTTTATTCCCGCAAACCTTTACCCTATTATGATCATATACTCATTAGGCATTGGTGAACCATCAACCATACTTTCAGGTATTGGCCAGTTTGTTGATGAGGGCTTATATCCTATTGCGGTCATTATTTTTACCGCGAGTATTATTGTGCCCTTGTTGAAAATTATCGGTTTGTTTCTATTGGTATATCGGGTACATACTGGCGTACGTTTGCGGCCAGACAAGCACAGTAAATTTTATCACGTGTTAGAGTTTTTAGGCCCTTGGTCAATGCTCGATGTTTTTGTTGTGGCATTATTAGTGGCGGTGGTTGAACTGGGTTTTGTTACCTCCGTTGCCGCAGGGCCAGCGATAAATTATTTTACCTTAACGGTAATTTTTACCATGATAGCGGCAAACAGCTTTGACCCTAGACTTTTATGGGATAAAAAGCAAAATAACGAATAAATTTGTATTTATTCAGCTTAAAAAGTATTACCACAGAGACCACACAAAGATAATAAAGCCTCTGTGTAGGCTCGAAGAGCCCCCTGTGAAGCATAGCGGCTCGGTGGTGAATAGTTAAAAGTTTATAGGCTAAGGAAGAGAATGACTATTGATAACTCATCGAATAACAAGCAATTGAAAAGCAATGCAACTTCAGCTGAGGTTGTGCCTCGCCAAGGTATTTCAATTGTTTGGTTTGTGCCCTTTATCGCCTTGATTTTTGGTGCTTGGTTGGGCCTTAAAGCACTATCTGAGCAAGGCACGTTTATCACCATTGAGTTTGATCATGGTGCCGGCATAGTCCCGAAAAAAACGGAAGTACGGTATAAAGGTTTGGTCACCGGCATGGTGAGTAAAGTTGTGCCATCGGATGATTTACAGTCGGTTATTGCCGAAGTTGAAATGTCTAAATCTTTCGCTGATTACTTAACGGTTAATACCCAGTTCTGGTTAGTGAGTGCTGATATTTCTTTACAAGGTGTTTCTGGTTTAGACACTTTATTATCAGGCAGCTATATTAATATTATTCCAGATACCGACGAAGACGCTGAAAGCCAAGATCATTTTGTTGCCTTAAATGAAGCGCCACAACTTGATATGAGTACACCAGGGTTACACCTTATTTTACAAACTAAGGTACTCGGCTCGGTTAGTGAAAATTCACCCATTACCTTTAAACAAATCCCCATCGGCCATGTAACTGGCTATCATTATGTTGAAGCAAACCAAGCAATAGATATTAATATTTTTATCGAGCAAGAATACGCACATTTAGTCAAAGAAAATTCACTTTTTTGGAATACTAGTGGCGTGCAAGTGACCGCCTCTATCTCTGGCGGAGTAAAAATTAACACCGACTCTTTAGCCTCTATTATTGGCGGTGGCATTGCTGTTGATACGCTCAGCTACCAAGAAAAATTAGCCCCAGCTGAAAATGGTGACAGCTATGCTTTGCATGCTGACTTTCAATCAGCAGAAATGGGTCATGAAATTGAACTGACTTTAGATTGGCATTCAGGTATTGATCACAATGCGGCTATTTTGTATCAAGGCTTAACCATAGGGACGATAAGCTCTTTTAGTAAAATAGACCCTAAAAGTAGAAAAATTACTGCTAAAGCAAAAGTTAATCCGCGAGTTGTGCCTTACTTAACCGAGCAATCGCAATTTTATGTGGTGTCACCGCATATCGACCTTACTGGCGTGTCGAATGCTAAAACACTGCTCACGGGTACTTACATTAGTATGCGCCCTTCATTGCAAGGTGAGCCCACCGACAAGTTTGCTGTTTTTAATGCTAAGCCGCCATACCGGTATACTGAACCGGGTTTGCATCTCATTATAGAAAGTAATGATCGACATTCATTGCAAGTGGGCAGCAATATTTATTTCAAGCAGCAAGTTGTCGGTAGTGTTCAAGCCCTTGAAACGGTTGGCGCAGAGCGGCATTTAATTCATATTCATATTGAAAATGAATTTCAACATTATGTTACGGTTACGAGTCATTTTTATAATAATTCAGGGCTGAAAATAAAGGCTAATCTTCAGGGGGTCAATATTGAAGCGCAGTCGCTGCAAAGTATATTAACGGGGGGGATTTCGTTTGTTAATCTTGATAGTGAAACCTCAGCTAGCGATGCAACTAATGATATAAGTAACGTGGTCACTAATGGCGATAAATTCACTTTATATGCCAATCAAAAGTTAGCTAAGCAACGCACTAATTTTACCTTAGTTATTTCTGCTAATGAGCAAATTAATACCAATACCCGCGTGTTACATCGCGGCGAAGAAATTGGTGCTATTCATAGTATTGAAGTACAAGGGGACAAAAGTAAGCTCTACCTTGGTTTGTTACCTGAGTACAAGTCAATATTGCGAGAGGGCACTCAGTTTTGGTTAGCCAAACCTAACTTAAGTTTGTCGGGAGCAACCGATACTGATGCTTTATTAGGCGGCGCTTACATCACCTTTAATCTTAATAAAGAAAACCAAATTTCGAAAACTGATTTTGTTTTATTAACTGCGCCACCCGCTAAACATGCCAGTGCAGCAGGTTTGCAGTTAAGCTTGGTTACTGATAGTGCTAATGTGGCTAGTGCTGGCAGCAGCGTTAGTTATCGGGGCGTTGTTGTAGGGCAAGTGGATAATGTTGCCTTAGATAAAGCAGCCGATAAAGTACGTATTAACATCACTATTGATGATGAGCATACATCGTTAATTAAAGCAGATAGCCGTTTTTATAATGCCAGTGGTGTCATGGTGAGTGGTAGTTTAGGTGATTTTGTTGTTAAAACTGAATCTTTAGACACTATTTTACGTGGCGGCATTAGTTTTTATAACCCCAGCACCGTTAAGCCGTCCCAAGCCAACGTTAAAGAATTAGACAGTTTTACCTTGTTTGAGCATTTCGAACAGGCAGAAAGTGCTGGCTTAGCGATTAGCATTCATTTTAATGGCTATGCGGGTTTGAAAGTAAACACTAAAATTGTCTATCAAGAGCAAGAATTAGGCGCGATAACCCGATTAATTTTTAATGATAATGAAATAGGCGTTACCGCTTTAGTTTTGTTAAATGACCTCGGGGCAAAATACGCCAAACAAGGGGCTAAATTCTGGGTAATAGAGCCTGAGTTTGGTTTAGTAGGCTCAAAAAATGTCGCTTCGTTACTTGAAGGGGCTTTTATTGGCCTACTGCCGAGTACGTTGCCGAGTACATTACCTAGTACCAAGGACGGAGAGCAACAAACCGTATTTGAGGCGCTTGAATTACCACCAACAGTTAAGCAACGCCCCTTCGGCTTAAATGTTAAATTAACCGCTTCACGTTTAGGCTCAGTACGGGCTGGTAATCCGGTGTTATATCGGCAGGTCAAAGTGGGTGAGGTGATTGGCATTGATCTCTCGGCTGAAGCCGATAAGGTTGATATTTTTATTAATATTGCTAAACGTTACGCACCACTTGTTAATAATGGTAGTAAGTTTTGGAATACCAGTGGTATTAGCATCGAAGCAGGTATTTTCTCAGGGGTGAATATTGACTCTGAGTCCATCGAAACCTTGATTGCTGGCGGTATCGCCTTTGCCACCCCAACACTGGCAGAGCCTGAAAACCAAGCTAAAGCGACAAGCTTTATTTTGCATCAAGATGTCGATAGTGATTGGCTTGAATGGCAAGCTAAAATTGCTATTGGCCAGTAAAGCTAATATCGTGAAGTAAGCCTGAGCAGCTAAGTTAAATTAAGTTAAGCCAAGCTAATCAGTTGCTTGAGCTTTGCCACTGCAAGTTCAGGCTGCGTGGCTTCAGTAATGGCGGTTACTACGGCAATACTATCAACATTCGTTGCCAACACTTGTGATGCTCGTGCTAGGTTAATGCCACCAATAGCCACCACGGGAATATAAGCGTTATCGCTATAGCCGCTTAATTGCGTGGCTCGAATTTTTGAGCGTAAAGTGAGCAGCTGTTGTAAGTTTTCAATGCCTTGAATTTGCCCTGTCATGTCTTTGGTTTTAGTGGGAAAAATTGCTCCTACGGCCAAATAAGAGGGCTGTAATTGCTGAGCCAGTAAGAACTCATAGCAACCATGAGTACTGATCCCTAAACGCAAACCTGCTTGCTGAATTTTGGCTAAATCGGCATCGGCTAAGTCTTCTTGGCCAATATGAACACCATAAGCGCCATGCTTAATGGCGAGTTGCCAGTAATCATTAATAAATAAACGGCAATTATACTCTTTAGCGAGTTCAATCGCCTCTTTAATAGTTTGCTCTAACTCAGCTAAAGGGGTATTTTTCACCCGCAGTTGAATAATATTTAAACCCAGTGGTAATAGACGCTGTAACCAATACAATGAGTCAATAACTGGGTAAAGCCCGAGCTTATCAGCAGATAAATTGAGCGATTTAAAGGTGGGTAAGTGTTGATATTTTTGATTTAGTTCATCAACAACGCGTGGAAAATTATTTGTTGAACCAGCCACTGAATGTGGCCAAGCTAATTGCTCAAAAGCGCCATAATATTTATGATGTTGAGCAGTGCTTACTTGCTGCGTTGCCGTTAAACCTTGGTTGATAAAGGCTTTGGCTAAAGTGAAGGCATCACGTACCAAATATCCTAAAGCTAAAAATGATGCCAAGGCAGTGGCAAAGCTACAGCCGCCGCCATGACTATAATTGCTCGCAAGTCGCGGTGAGCTAAGTTGATAGCTAATGGCTTGATGGTCTTTGTCTTGGTTATCTTGCTTCTCGTCATTTAGCTGATTCAATTGGTGGTAACAAAAATCAACGCATTGCTCGCTATCGTCGCTATGACCACCTTTAATAATAATGCTATTAATGGCAAAATTTTGATAAATATTTTGAGCAAGTAACTTCGCATTGACTGGCTTAAGTTGTTTGTCTTGCGTTGGCAAAGTAGCATCAACTAAGCTCTTCGCTTCCATTAAATTGGGGGTGATGACATCAATCAGTTGCAATAACGGCGTTAAATCCGTTAACGAAAGCGCGTTAAAACTGCCACCGACACTGGCTTGACCGACGGGATCATAAACAACAAGTAACTTAGGTAATTGTTGTTTTAGCTGCGCCAATGTAGAGGTTAACCATGCAACTTGTGCTAATGTTGCTAGTAAGCCAATTTTAATAACCGCAGGCGGCTTGTCGCTAATAAGTACTGCCACTTGCTGTTGTAAAATATCAACACAGACAGGATTCACTGCAATTAACTGCTGTGAATTTTGTACGGTATTGGCAGTAATTAAGTGACAAACTTCTACCCCTAAACCATGAGCCGTTTTTATATCGGCGGCAATGCCTGCTCCGCCAGAGCAATCGCTACCAGCAATGGTCCAGATTATCGGTTTTTTAGTGGTGTTCATTGCTATGCCCATTTAACTCTTCTTATTTTTTAAAAGTCTAATCATTTAGTATTTATTCAACTCAAAAAGTATTACCACAGAGAGCACTGAGACTACAAAAAGATAATAAAACCTCTGTGTAGGCTCGAAGAGCCCTCTGTGAAGCATCGCGACTCGGTGGTGAAAAGTTATTTTATTTTAAGCCTTGATCAGTTGTTTTGATGCCAGAAGGGCGTATCTAATGTTGGCGTTGATGGATGAGCCGTTTGTCTTTGCGCCATGATACCGGCAACATAAGCATGTTCGCCTGCTTGCAGTGCTTGCCCAAAGGCTTTTGCCATCAATACAGGATTGTCTGCTAAGGCAATAGCAGAATTGAGTAACACGCCGTCATAGCCCATCTCCATGGCTAAACAGGCATCTGATGGCTTACCGATGCCAGCATCTAAAATAAGCGTGGCATGGGGTAAGCGCAGACGTATGGTTTCTAAATTATAAGGATTCATCAGTCCTTTTCCTGTGCCAATCGGCGATGCCCATGGCATGATCACTTCGCAGCCTAAATCATATAAGCGCTGACACAGTACTAAGTCGTCTGTGCAATATGGTAATACGTTAAAGCCATCTTTAATCAGTTGCTCGGCGGCAATTAACAATTCAATAGGGTCGGGCTGTAAATTGTAATCGTCGCCAATGACCTCTAATTTTAGCCAATTAGTTTGAAAGATCTCTCGACTCATTTTGGCTAGCGTTACTGCCTCTTTTGCTGTTTTACAACCAGCGGTATTCGGTAATAACTGACCATTAACTTTTTGAACAATTTCTTGTAGATAGCGCCAAATTTGTTGACCCGATTGCTCGCTTGGGTTTTGCCTTTTCAGGGATAAGGTAATGACCTGCGAGCCACTGGCTAAAATAGCTTGCTTCATTATTGCGGGTGAGGGGTAGAGGGCGCTGCCAATTAATAAACGGCTATCAAGGCGTTGTCCATAAATACTCAATGACATAATGATTAACCTCCTTGAATGGGTTGCAGTACATCTAAACTATCACCATTTTTTACCATGGTCTGCTCATAATCGGCTTTGCCAATAAAATCGCTATTTAATGCGACGGCAAAAGTACTTTGTTGTGGCTCGGTAAAATATAAAGCCAATGCTGCAGTCACGCTAACAGGGTTTTCGTCGGCAAGTTTATAGGCTTGACCATTAATGTGAATGTTCATGTAGTCCCTTTTGCGGTAAATAGTTTACGGGTAACAAGTTGTTATAAGGTAAATTTTGGCTGTTGCGGTTATTAATAGTGCCATTTTTGATGTTGGCAACGAGCTGTTGTACTTGTGCCAGCACCACGGGGGCAATTAAAAAACCGTGACGGAATAAGCCGTTAACTTGAATCAGGCTGTCTTGCACGGTTATTTTCGGTTGATTATCACTAAAGGCGGGGCGGCGCTGGCTAATATGTTGACGAATGTTAGCCTCGGCAAAGCCAGGGTGAACACTGTAAGCCGCGCTAAGTAATTCCATGGCTGAACGCACCGTCATCGGTGACTCGTCATCACTTTCTATTTCAGTGGCGCCGACCACATAAAAGCCTTTTTGTTTGGGGGCAATATAAAGCTGATACCTTGGGTGCATTAATCGAATAGGGCGGCTTAAATGCACCTCGGGGGCGAACAACTGAAATAGCTCACCGCGTACCGAGCGTAAATCAGGTAAGGGTGCACAAGCTTTACTACTTTGTTGAGCAGATGCGCCCGTACCGCGACAATCAATCACTAAATCAAAGCTTTGTTTTTGCGTGGAGCCTGCTTGTTGATAGCTAACTAGGCTACTTGTTTCGTGTTGTGTTATTGCAGTCACTAAGCATTCGCTGCGCCAGTGCACTATTTGCCCTTGATAGCTTTCTTGCTCAAGCTGTTTACGCAGCGCCACCAATAAGCGACGGTTGCCCAGCTGACCTTCTTGTGGCAAATACAGCCCTTGATTAAAGCTGCGGCCTAATTCTGGCTCAAGCTTAGTTAACTCGGCTCTGTCTACATGCTGGCAGGCATGCTCTTTATAATGCGTTTGTAAATGACGAGCAAAACGTTGGTAGTCGCCTTTATCTTGCTCATGGCTAACCATAATGGCGCCAGTTTGCTGAAAAAAGGTGTGCTCATGCAAACTTGCTAATATGTCAGGCCATAATTTTAGCGACTCAAACCCCATGGCAACAATGTTAGGCTGACAATGCAACGACTCGCCTAAAGGAGTGAGCAGTCCAGCTGCCGCATAAGCGGCGCTGTTATGGGCTAATTTATTATCTTTATCAAACAGCGTTACTTGATAATTTTGCCTGTGCAAGCTTAAGGCGACTAAACGCCCCATTAAGCCAGCACCAACAATGGCAATATTCATGCGGGCAATTCTCATGCAAGGAAGTACCTATGGTGCGCTGTGATAAATTTTACTGCCAGTGGCTTTAAATTCAGCCGACTTCTCTTGCATGGCTAGTTCACGCTCTTTTTCTGAGCTAAGAGTAATGGTTTCATCAAGCAGCTTTATTTTAATGCTATTTTTCTCTTCAAGACCTGCGGCATAGTCGCGTACTTCTTGTGATATTTTCATTGAGCAAAACTTAGGGCCACACATAGAGCAAAAATGTGCGACTTTTCCTGACTCTTGCGGCAGTGTTTCATCGTGATAGGCTCTGGCGGTTTCAGGGTCTAAACCTATATTGAATTGATCGTACCAACGAAACTCAAAACGTGCTTTACTCATGGCATTATCACGAATCTGTGCGCCGGGATGGCCTTTTGCCAAATCGCCAGCATGGGCGGCAATTTTATAGGTGATCAAACCTTCTTTTACATCTTCTTTATTGGGTAAGCCTAAATGCTCCTTTGGCGTAACATAACAAAGCATAGCGCAACCGTACCAGCCAATATTTGCAGCACCAATGCCTGAAGTAATGTGATCGTACCCTGGGGCAATATCAGTAGTTAATGGCCCAAGCGTATAAAATGGTGCTTCACCACAATGCTCTAATTGTTCGTCCATATTGGCTTTGATCTTATGAAGGGGTACATGGCCAGGGCCTTCAATAATGGTTTGTACATCATGCTGCCAAGCAATTTTAGTGAGCTCACCTAACGTGCGTAATTCAGCAAATTGTGCTTCATCGTTGGCATCGGCAACTGAGCCAGGGCGCAAGCCGTCCCCTAATGAAAATGAAACATCGTATTGTTTTAAAATTTCACAAATATCTTCAAAATGCGTGTATAAGAAGTTCTCTTTGTGATGCGCTAAACACCATTTAGCCATGATTGAACCGCCACGAGAAACAATACCTGTCACTCGCTTGGCGGTCATAGGTACATAACGTAATAATACGCCAGCATGAATAGTGAAATAATCTACGCCTTGCTCCGCTTGTTCAATTAAAGTATCGCGGAAAATCTCCCAAGTTAGGTCTTCAGCAATGCCGTTAACTTTTTCCAAAGCTTGGTAAATGGGTACTGTGCCAATAGGTACGGGAGAATTACGTAAAATCCATTCACGGGTTTCATGAATATTACGGCCGGTTGATAAATCCATGACCGTATCAGCCCCCCATTTGGCAGACCATACGAGCTTTTCAACTTCTTCTTCAATGGATGAGGTCACGGCTGAATTGCCAATATTGGCATTGACTTTAATTAAGAAATTTCGGCCAATAATCATAGGTTCACATTCGGGATGATTAATATTGACTGGAATAATGGCGCGGCCACGAGCAACTTCGTCACGCACGAATTCTGGGGTAATTTGCTCAGGAATGCTGGCACCAAAACTTTCACCCGCATGCTGTTGTAATAACACTTTATCAGTTACTTCTTGGCGTTTTAAATTTTCACGAATGGCAATATATTCCATTTCGGGGGTGATTATACCTTGGCGAGCGTAATGCATTTGAGTAACATTTTTGCCTTTTTGGGCAATACGCATTTTAGGTAAGTGTTCAAAGCGAATATGGTCAACGCCTTCATCGGCTAATCGTTGTTGGGCATACTTTGAACTATTTGATTGTAGAAACTCAATATCGTTACGGGCATCTATCCATGACTCGCGTAAACGTGGAATACCTTTGTGTACATCAATAGTAATAGCATCATCAGTATAGAAACCTGAGGTGTCGTATACACATAAAGGCTCATTCTTTTCATATACTGGCTTGTCTTTAGCACCACTATTCCCAGAAGAAATAAGGGTGTCTGATA
>MAAC01017107.1_pt1 | contig 11486 bp, 9 predicted proteins | sample 1115981 | NCBI WGS metagenome assembly MAAC01 (sample SAMN04961126, study PRJNA320927) | seawater metagenome | isolation source: sample BD02T64 sea water enriched with oil for 64 days | place: USA:Gulf of Mexico | collected 2013-07-27 | reverse complement strand
TACTGGTGAGCTCTTACCTCACCTTTTCACCCTTACCCCGTACGTACGGGGCGGTTATTTTCTGCGACACTAGCTGTATCCTGAAATTCAGAACCCTTCCCGTTAGGAAGCATGGCTCTCTATGCTGTCCGGACTTTCCTCTTTGCCTAAGCAAAGCGATAGAGCGACTCGATTTGCTGCAAATATACTGAAAGCTCCATCAATACCCTAAAAAACAACAAAAGAGCTATATTATAAAGGTAGTCTAATCCAGGTTACTTAGTAACGACCATTGGCTTCGCAATCAATCTGAAACCTAATATACAGATAGTTGCATTCACCAATATCAGTGCAAAACCGATAGAACCGCCGGTAAAATAATTAATTATATAAGTCAATATTGGAGCAGCAATACACACAACCAATATCCACTGCCCTCTAAGTTTCCATTTAGTATACATTCCTGTAAAATACAGGGCCAATAATGGTCCATAGGTATACATTGCAAAAACAAATAAGTCTGTTATCAAGTCTTTATTATTGATAGTCTTATAGGATAATATAACTAGGAAAAGTAATATACTAAATCCGACATGCACCTTCTTTCGAATTCTTTTCTGCTTGGATTGTGACATCTTTTGCACTTCCAAAAAATCTACACTGAAGGCAGTTGTAAGAGAGGTCAAAGCCGAATCAGCACTAGAATATGCAGCCGCAATTAATCCCAAAATAAATAGGACAGAAATACCAAAACCACCACTTCCAGACATGGCAATAGTAGGAAATAGGTCATCTCTAATAGCAGCTATCCCATGCTTCTCTGCATAGAAATACAAGAGCGCACCGAATAATAGGAAAAAGAAATTAACTATCAGCAGTACCATCCCAAAGGATATCATATTTTTCTGAGCCTCCTTCAAGTTTTTACATGACAAATTTTTCTGCATCATATCCTGATCCAATCCAGTCATCGTTAAGCAAATAAAAATACCTCCTACAAACTGTTTTACGAAATGTAATTTATCACCGGCAAAGTCGTCCCAGAAAAATGTCTTCGAATAATCCGATGCTTGTACATTATTCCACAGATCCATGAATCCCCAATTCAAACTATCACACATCCAATAAAAGGTAAAAAATACCGCCAATAACATGAAAGTAGTCTGTAAGGTATCGGTCCAAATAATGGTTTTTATCCCACTTCTAAAGGTGTATAACCAGATTAACACAATGGTTATTGCCACTGTTACTTCAAAGGGTATCCCCATTTCATCAAAAACAAACATCTGGAAAATACTGGCCACCAGAAAAAGTCTAAAAGATGCCCCTATCAATCGAGAAATCAAAAAGAAAAAAGAACCTGTTTTATAAGCTTCTGTTCCGAACCTATCATCTAAATATTGATAAATAGAAACCAGGTTCATTTTGTAATATATGGGCAAAAGCACCTTGGCAATAATAAAGTAACCCACCGTAAAGCCCAAACACATCTGAAAGTAGGAAAAGAATTTACCCTCTACCATTCCAGGCACACTTACAAAAGTAACTCCACTCAGACTGGCACCTATCATACCAAAGGCTACGATATACCAGGGAGATTTTCGATTACCAAGAAAAAAGGTATCGTTATCATCCTTTTTACCAGTAAAATAGGAAATTGAAATAAGTAATAGAAAGTAGGCAGCTATTATGCCCAGAATTAACATGGGTTCCATTCAAATATATTTTGATCTAAAATAGAAAAATAATCAAGGATTATACTGTATCCCAATCCATTTTGAAAAGAGTTTGTTGTTAATCTGCAATTTAGTTCGTTGAACTTTGGGCTAATGTTGGATTGTTGTACTTTTGCGGCACTAGATACAGATCATGTCAAGATTAAAAGAAATAGATCGTCGGAAGACTTTCGCTATTATATCCCACCCGGATGCCGGGAAGACCACTTTGACGGAGAAATTATTGTTATACGGTGGAGCCATCCAAACCGCCGGAGCAGTAAAATCCAATAAAATTCAAAGAGGAGCTACTTCCGATTTCATGGAGATTGAAAGACAGCGTGGTATATCCGTTGCCAGTTCGGTAATGGGATTTGAATACCGCGACTATAAAATCAATATCCTGGATACTCCCGGTCACCAGGATTTTGCAGAGGACACCTTCCGTACGCTTACAGCTGCAGATAGTGTAATTGTAGTAATTGATGTTGCCAAAGGGGTAGAGATACAAACCGAGAAGCTAGTTAAGGTTTGTAAGATGCGTAAAACTCCAATAATGATTTTCATTAACAAGTTGGATCGTACCGGAAAGGATGCCTTTGATTTGTTGGATGAAATAGAACAAAAATTGGACATTAAAGTCCGTCCATTGTCCTGGCCAATTGGAATGGGACCTCACCTACAAGGAGTCTACAGCATCTACCGCAAACAGCTGGATTTATATTCCGGTAGTGTAACGGATAGAATTGACGAAAAAGTAAATATCCAGGATATCTTCTCAGAGGATATAGCGGAATATATTGGTGAAGATGCACAAGATACACTTCGTGAAGAAGTTGAATTGGTAGAGAGTGTATACCCTGAATTTAATAGAGACACCTACCTTAAAGGTGATATCTCTCCTGTTTTCTTTGGATCTGCCATTAACTCTTTCGGTGTTCAAGAATTGTTGGATTGTTTCTTAGACATTGCACCTAAGCCACAAGCTAAGCAAGCAGAAGAAAGATTGGTTGAGCCACAAGAGGATCAGTTCAGTGGATTTGTATTTAAAATCCATGCGAATATTGACCCGAGACATAGAAATAGAATTGCCTTTGTAAAAGTCGTTTCCGGACAATTCAAAAGAAATACGAACTACAAGCACATACGACTTAATAAAAATTTAAAATTCTCTAGTCCTACTGCCTTCATGGCTGCCAAAAAAGACATTATTGAAGTTGCCTACCCTGGAGACATTGTAGGTTTACATGATAGTGGGAATTTTAAAATTGGAGATACACTTACGGAAGGGGAAATGCTTCATTATAGAGGTATTCCAAGTTTCGCCCCTGAAATGTTCAACTATATTGAGAATGGTGACCCAATGAAGTCAAAACAATTGGCTAAGGGAATCGATCAATTGATGGACGAAGGTGTAGCTCAATTGTTCATCCGTAAGCTGAACGGTAGAAAAATTATCGGTACAGTAGGTGCGCTTCAGTTTGAGGTAATTCAACACAGACTGAAACATGAATATAATGCTACTGGTATCTACGAACCGATTCAATTATATAAGGCTTGTTGGATAACTTCAACGAATAAAGAGCAATTGAAAGAGTTTATCAAATTGAAAAGCCGTTCAATGGCTGAAGATAAATTTGGTAGAGATGTATTTTTAGCGGACTCTGCTTTTACCATCCAAATGGCGGAACAAAAATTCCCGGACATTGTATTCCATTATACTTCCGAATGGGAGGATCAATAAAATAAAAAAGGCTATCCGATTGGATGGCCTTTTTTATGCAGTAATTATAATTTGAATAATTGCTCTTTCCATGGGCCTTTTAAAAGCAGAAGACCTGCTTCGAAAAAGCCGGGATTGGAAGAAATATCGAACAATTTCAAACTACTATTATCAAAATTTTTGGTGTTTCTTGTCATTTGACCCATGTCATCCACATCGACTTTTACAAACATCAAATAACGGTTCATTCTAAAGGGTTTCAGTTTATCCAACTCTCCCCGATTCTCATTCTTTGAATTATCATTATATAAAATGGAAAGCCCATTTTCCGTTGGGACACAACTGAAAGAATAGTATGGACCATTATACATTGAAGCAGTAATTCCTTTCCTTTCAATTTGCTTCTCCCAAAGAACCTCTCCAGAAAGTGAGGCCTTTAGAATATGGATATTTCCATACCTATATTTAACACTACATGATACAATTTCATTTGTAAAACTATGATAAACATCTGAATTAAAGTCTATTTCCAAATCTTCCATTACCATAAAAAATTCATCATTATCATTAAAAATGATATCAAATTTAGCAGTGTTCATTATTTTATCCGGAGATGGAAGATCTAATATTAGATCCTGGCTTACCAACTCTTTTGCTTCTTCCTTTATGGTACGAATAATTACTTCCACCTTGTTTGAATCTAAACCAATAATGCAAATCCCGTTATCCTTATAAGGAAACACCTTCAAACCTGAAAAAGCGTTTTTATCCAACAAAGTGGTGTTTTCTTTATCCTTGGATAATTGATAGGTCCATAAATAGGATTCACACTCTTTGACTGAAAAGGAAGAAGATAAACAATTTAGATACCCTAAATAGACATTACCCAAATCATCTACCATTAATTGGTGAATGAACCAACCATTCTCAGTATAATCGAAATTCTTTCTAAAAAGCAATTCAAGCTTATCAGAAAACACATGTAAATCCATTTTATAGGACTGCCCATGAACTTTAGCATATTTGGTATGTATCATTAACTTAGTACCATTTGGAGAAGCCAAAATTTCAAATGGTGAACTATTGAATACCCCTTCATATTGACCAATCGAACGAACCAACTCTATTTCCTTTCCGACAGGCTTTAAGCTGTTTTTATCAATTATTCTGGCAGTTAAAATATTTACATTTTTCGAATTCTCATTATAACCTTGTCGTGTAGAAAATTGGTATATTTTTCCACCTATGGCAATGACTGTATTGGGCTTTTTACCTTTCGTCTTAATTTTTGTAGATTGAATCAATCCTAAATCTTTTGAATAATGTTCTATTCTGGATTCCTTTGTACCGTTTTTGCTATTTCTTAGCATATAATATCCAGAAATGTCTTTCCATAACATTTTTGAAAGGCGCGTAGAACCATTTACATTATACACCTCTCCAAAATCGCATGATTTCATGAAATCCGTTTGGGCCAGCAAAACATTGGTCACTAGAGTAAATAGAACAGTTAATATTCTCATTATTATTTATTTAATTCTTCCAACATTTTCTTAGCCAACTGATGATGTTCATCTCTTAACAAGACTTCTTGTAATAACTTTTTGGATTCTTGAATAGCTCCCTTCATATAATACAATCCTGCCAAATTTGTTTTAGACTGAAGGTCATTTGCATTTAGTGCAATTCCTTTTTCATATAAAGATTCTGCCCGTTCAAGATCTCCAGTCCGTGCATAACTATAGCCCAATAAGGCATAGGCCTTCTCATAATTCGGATTTTCTTCCAGTATATTTTCGAGTATAACAATAGCCCTATTAAATTGGGACCAACGAACTAAATCATCCGCATATTCAATGTGAAAATCAAGCATATATGGCGCAAGACTCAATGTCTTCTCATAATATTTCTTTGATAAGCTCCTTCGATTGAGGTGTTTTAATGCTATAGCCAAACGATACGCTGTCCAGGCATCGACATTCTCATAACTCGTATTATTTAATTTTCTGTAAACCTGAGATTCCCCCTGATTGGTCAAAAATTTAACCATACCAGAATAGTCTTGAACCAAATAATAATAATGAATCCATTCATGAATATAGTCCGAGTAAGGTTTAGATGCCTTTAACATGTTAAAGGCATCAGTCAATAATTTCGGTTCCTGTTCAAATCGCTCAAATTGCTGTAAGTAGGCCTTTATCAAGATAGCATTATCTGGATTCTTTGCATTTACACAATACAGGTTCAGAAATTCTTTTAATCCCTTATTCTTTAAAACTGAATTGGACTGTGGTACTGCAATCTTATGATCAGTAATTCGTACATGCGGGATATCTATACTTCCAGATTTTGGCATATGACAATCTGAACAATAATTAGCTCCTCTATTTTCAATAGGCTCTGTACAGCCCTTTTCTACATGACAACTTTCACAGGTCTTTTGAAATTGTTCTTTCGGGGTCACTTGAACACTTATATGAGGATTGTGGCAGGAAATACAGGTCAGTGCTTGCTTCGATTCTATAAAGCAGGTACTCATCTTCAATCTATCCACATGTGAAGCCATGATAAACTCATCCTCCGAATTGCTGTAGCGTGGAAGGAAGGTATACATTACCTCCGATAATTTCATTCCGGGTTTATAGTCAAAGAAGCTCTTATCTTCCTTTAATACTGTATTTCCTTGAAGGTGACAGCGAGAGCATAAGTCAAACTGTAATTCCGGACTTAACTTATTTGGATTGACAATTGTATTGTCAATATACTTTGAAGTATCCGTAAGCTCTCCTTTCATGACCTTAGCAACATGCAATTCTCCAGGACCATGGCATCGCTCACAATCAATTCCATTGTGTACTTTTTCAAACTTATTAGCAGAACCTAGCACAAATTCAGGCAATGCATTATGGCAGGACATACATTCTAAGCCAATTTTTCTAGAGAAGCGACTATTTGAGCCATTGTCAAAGCCAGGCGGAAAATCTAACTTCCCATCCTGGGTATAATAGGTAAATGGTGCCTGTGTAATATAGCCCTTACTATTCACCATATGAGAGTTGGTATGTTGACCAGAACCTACAATATAATCTATACTTTGAATTCTACTATGTATAGTATCTCCTTGTTTCGATAATCTAAACTCCTCTAAAACTAAAGAAGAATCTCTCCAATATGGACGATAGTACAAATCTAAATCGGAATCGTATAAAATAGAATCTTTGTGAAATTTGGCAGAACTATGTGTTTTATTAGCCGTGGAGAAGGACATTCCCATTCCTGTATGTGAGAAGGTCTCATATTTATCGTAATGACAATTTCTACAGGTTTCCTTACCTACATAATTTACGGAATCCGCGTGATTCAAATACGCTACTGTTGCAGATGTAGTTGCTTTTGAATCCGTTCTATTATCAGAACAAGATACAATGACCAAAAGTATAAAAAGCCCAAAAATCAGAGGAGAGGGTTTAGTAAAATAGCCAAGCATAGGTGTCTAAGTAAATAATCTTATTCAATGAATCAATCCGTATTCATTTTTATACAAGTCCAAGTCGCTTCAACAACTGGCTCTTCATTCAAATATACAATTCCGGATTGTTTAATTATCCTTTGACTTAATTTTATATTCTTAATTACAAATTTGACCGTATCTCCAAACTTAACATCCGATTTAAAATTGGCATTGTCAATTCTTGCCAAAGCAAACAATCCTTCTGTAATTCCCAGTAGTCGAACTCCAGCCCCTCCACATTGAGCCATTGCTTCTAATAAAATTGGACCGGGTACTGATCCTACAGCTGGTTGGTTGATGGCATACATGCCTTCAGAGCATTTAAATTCTGTACTACCCACAACTTCACACTCATCCACATGTAGTATTTCATCTACAAATAAAAATGGTTTACGATGTGGTATTAATTCTTCTGGTTTTTTCATTACTAAGCCTTCAGGATAGCCTGAAATACTAAAACATTAATCCATTTTTCGCCTTCTAATTTCCAGTCCTTTAATATTCCAGACTGTTCAAATCCAGCTTTTTCAAACAAGGATATGCTTGCCGTATTACTTTTGGAAACATGACAATACAGTTGTCTTAGTCCAAAACTTTCTTTTACAAACTTTTTACCCAGGTTTAAAGCTTCAAGGGCAAATCCTTTTCTTCTATATTTCTTATCTCCTATTAAAATCCCAACAGCCATTCTCCTATTCATTGGATCGAAATCAAAGAAATCTAAAAAGCCAATACAACTTTTAGTTTCATTTTCTTCAATCACCAGTCTCAATTGCTTTGAACTATAAATACTTTCTGAAGCTTGCTGAATGTATTTCTCAAGAACAAATTTCGAAAAAGGAATCTGGTGATCCGAATATTTCCATTCTTCAAATTTATTTTCCCAGGAATATAAATTATCCAAATCTTCTGGTTCCAATGCACGAAGAGTAATAACAGAATTAGATATCATTATCTAGATCAATTTCACCTTTATATACGAAAGTAGCAGGCCCTTTCAACCAAACATTTGTAAAGACCCCTTGGTTATAATCAAAACTAACGTAGAGTTCTCCACCTTTGGTAACCAGGGTGATATGGTTGTTGTTGGTCATTCCTTTTAAGAAGACACTTATCGCTACTGCTGTAGCACCTGTTCCACATGATAAGGTCTCGTCTTCCACCCCTCTTTCGTAGGTTCTTACGATAAACTTATTGCCATCCTTCACAACAAAATTCACATTTGTTCCTTCGTCCTTATACTTATCGTTATAACGAATTTTATGCGCATCTGTGATAACATCCAAATGCCCCATATCATCCAGGAAAGTAACATAATGAGGAGAACCTGTATCTAAAGACACATAGTTGTCACCCACTTCGTAATCCTTAACATCTTTCATTTTCACACAAACCTTTTTCCCTTCAAACAGGACTTCGTGTAAACCATCAACAGCTATAAATCTACCTTTATAATCTATACACCCCAATTCATGAGCGAATGCAGCCAAACAACGACCACCGTTACCACACATAGTACTTTCTCCTCCATCGGAATTGAAATAGACCATTTTGAAAGCCTCTTCCGCATCGTTCTCCAGGATCATTAGACCATCAGCACCAATACCATAACGTCTATCACACAGAAAGTTAATTTGATTTTTGCTTAATGTTAATTTGGCCTCTCTATTATCAACAATAATAAAGTCGTTTCCAGTACCTTGGTATTTATAAAACTCTAATCTCATTTTCCTCTACTTAAACTGCTACCTCTCGGTAAGGATTATTTCTTGGTCCTTATATAATTAGAACGAATTTACGCAAATTCTACCTACTAAATACATCCACATAAAAAAATGCATTCGCAAATCAGATATTAAACAACAGTATCCTTGCTGAATTGAATTTCATATAGCTGAGCGTAATATTCTCCCTTTTCTAAAAGCTCTTCATGCGTACCAACTTCAACAATTTCCCCCTGGTCCATCACCAAAATTTTATCTGCATTTCGGATGGTACTTAATCGATGAGCAACCACTATAGAAGTCCTATTTTTAGTTAATATCTCAGTAGCCTTTTGTATTAGCTTTTCCGTTTCTGTATCTATGGATGAAGTAGCTTCGTCCAAAATTAAAACAGAGGGATTGGAAACATAAGTTCTTAAAAAGGCTAGTAACTGTCGTTGTCCAGTCGATAACATAGCTCCGCGCTCCCCAACATTATAATTAAACTTTTCAGGTAAACTTTCTATAAATCCGTCTATACCAATTTCACTAGCTGCCTTCATAATAGTGTCTTCATCAAGTTGCTGTTGAATATTTACATTATTCATTACTGAATCTGAAAAGAGAAAAACATCTTGCATCACTATAGCAATACGCTTTCTTAAATAGGCCTTTGAATAAGTCTCTATTGGTTTGCCATCAATCAGTATTTCCCCTTCCTGATGATCATAAAATCTAGTAATTAAACTAAGAATAGAACTTTTCCCAGCTCCTGTGGCACCAACAATAGCCACCATTTCTCCAGGTTGTAAATTAAAATCTACACCTTTTAATACCCAGTTATCTTTTTTATATGCAAACCAGACATTGGAAAAAGAAATACTTCCTTTTAGCAGTGTCTCGGGAATAGTTTGATGCTTATTTGTTTCTTCACTACCATCAAAGTCTAAAAGCGTAAAAACTCTTTTCGAGGCAACTACCCCACGCTGAATCGTATTTATCCTATCTGCAAGTTGACGTACTGGCCGAAACAACATATTGATTAATAGAATAAACAATATAATATCACCCAGGATAATTTTAGACCCAATAGCTACCATTATTCCTCCCTGCCATACCAAAAGGCCTAAGGCGATGGCTGAAAAAATTTCAATTATAGGTAAAAAGATAGAAAAATACCAAATAGACCGAATAGTGGCATCCCTATGTTCAGCATTTATACTTTTAAACTTATTTAATTCAGCCTCTTCCCTATTAAATATCTGAATGATATTCATTCCTTGAATATGCTCTTGAACGAATGTATTCAATTTAGATATTGCAGTACGCTCATCCTCAAAAGATGCTTTCATGAATTTCTGAAAAAACTTAGTTGCCACCAGTAGTAGAGGAAATACAACTAAACAAATGAGCGTTAATTTCCAATCAGTATAAAACATAAATCCTACGATCAGGACAATCTTAGATAGATCACCAATAAAGGTAAGTACACCTTGAGAAAACACTGCAGCAATAGCTTCAATATCGGATACTATACGAGTTACTAAAGTTCCAATAGGTGTATTATCAAAATAATCCATCCTAAAACTAAGTAAGTGTTTCTTGAGATCTAGTCGTATATCTTTAATAACCATTTGTCCCAACCAACCAGCATAATAACTGAATAAAAATTGAAAGATGGATTCAACAATTAAAAAACCAATCATTACCATAGTATAAGTATACAAGGCATCCATATCTGGTTCGACAATAGAATAGTCAAATGCGTATTTAACCAAGTAGGCCCTTACAACGGCCAGAACAGCAAGTAGAAATGTAACTAGTCCACAAGCATGAAAAACCCATTTATAAGGTTTAACAAATTTGAACAACCTACCGAGGAATTCCCATTCAAAAACTTTATTTTCTTTCTTATTTGCCATTTATTCAAAAATTGAATCTGGATATTTCACTTCACATAAATACAAAGCATCCCCAGGAACAGAGGTACCTGTTTCAGCTCTATCTTTGGCAGCTATTGCATTTTCAAACTCTTTCATACTCATCTTACCCAATCCAACATCCACTAAAGTTCCTACTATAGCACGTACCATATTTCTCAAAAAACGATTCGCTTTTATATGGAATATATAATAATGTCCATCTACAACCCAATTAGCCTCCTCTATGGTGCAAAAGAAGTTATTTACATCACTATGCGTTTTGGAAAAAGATTCAAAATCATGGCGCCCCAATAATAAAAACGCAGCCTTATTCATCTTATCCACGTCCAATTGTTTATAGAACATCCAGGCCTTGCCTTGCATGAATGGATCTTTCTTGTTACTTATCCAATATTCATACTTTCTGATGGTTGCATCAAATCGGGCATGTGCGTCCTCTTTAACTTTTTGTATCTCGTAAACGGCGATATCTTGGGGTAGAAAACTATTTATTTTGAATATGAAATTTTCGTCGGGAACAAAATTCTGAAAATCGATATGCCCGTACATCTCTTTGGCATGCACACCGGTATCGGTCCTTCCTGCAGCCACCACACAAATTTCTTCTCTGGATATAATAGAAATAGATCTATTGAGAACTTCCTGAACAGAAATGGCATTTGGCTGCAGTTGCCAGCCGTGATAATTTGTGCCATTGTACGAAAAACGTATAAAATACCTAGCCAATGTTTTTTTTATCAAATGTAAATATTTCCATTGATATTTGGCTCTAGAAAAAAGCTGATAAATAGTTTAAAGCAAAAAAAAGGTCCTGATTCGTTAGAATCAGGACCTTTTAATAAGAATGGCGGCGACATACTCTCCCACATAAATGCAGTACCATCTGCGCTGGTAGGCTTAACTTCTCTGTTC
>MAAC01018108.1_pt1 | contig 11508 bp, 8 predicted proteins | sample 1115981 | NCBI WGS metagenome assembly MAAC01 (sample SAMN04961126, study PRJNA320927) | seawater metagenome | isolation source: sample BD02T64 sea water enriched with oil for 64 days | place: USA:Gulf of Mexico | collected 2013-07-27 | reverse complement strand
CCCTGACTTAGGAAACGGCACTGCATGAGCAATAAAGAGAAGCAAAAATCACTGTTAAAACAACTTATTGCACATGGAAAGGAGCAAGGCTTTTTAACCTACGCTGAAGTTAATGACCACCTGCCATCAGATATCACTGATCCCGATCAGATTGAAGATATTGTTGGCATGATCAACGATATGGGCATCCCTGTACACGAGACAGCCCCTGAAGCAGACGACCTTCTTATGAAAGACGGCTCTGACGGCGCAGATGAAGATGCCGTTGAAGAAGCCGCAGCGGCACTTGTATCAGTAGAAACTGAACCCGGCAGAACTACCGACCCTGTTCGCATGTACATGCGTGAAATGGGTACTGTTGAACTGCTAACACGTGAAGGCGAAATCGTTATCGCCAAACGCATTGAAGAAGGTGTACGCCAAGTTCTTCACTCGTTAGCGTACTGGCCTGGCGCTGTGCAACACATTCTTACAGAATACGACAAAGTTGAACTCGAAGAGCGTCGCTTAACTGACATCATCAATGGCTATGTTGACCCGAATGAAACCGATGCGGTTGCCATTCCTGCACCACACCAGCCAAAGACGGAAGAAGAAAAGAAAGCTGCTGAAGAGGAAGAAGAGATTGATAACTCTCTTTGTCCTGAAGAAGCTAAAGAGCGCTTCGGGGAGCTTGCCGCACTACTAGCAAAAGCCAACGCCGTTGTAGAAAAGCACGGCCGTAACTCCAAGCAAGCAGAAAAAGCCTTCCAAGCCCTTGGTGATATCTTTATCACCTTCAAGCTTGTACCTCGTATGTTTGATACGCTGGTACACAAGGTTAGAACCACTCTCGCCACGATTCGCAAGCACGAACGCTTTATCATGAATAGCTGTATTCGTATTGCAAAAATGCCCCGCCCAACCTTTTTGAAATCATTCCCAGGCAATGAAGTAAAGCTTGAATGGATTGATGCAGAAATCAAAAAAGGTGAAGCCTACGCAGAAGGCCTTATGGAGCTTCGCCCTGAGATCTTACGTGCACAACGCAGACTGCTTGCTATTGAAGAAGAGTTCACGCTAACAACGCCTGAAATCAAAGAAATCAACCGTCGCATGTCTATCGGTGAAGCTAAAGCTCGCCGCGCCAAGAAAGAAATGGTTGAAGCTAACTTACGTTTGGTTATCTCTATCGCCAAAAAGTACACCAACCGAGGCCTACAGTTCTTGGATCTTATCCAGGAAGGTAACATTGGTCTGATGAAAGCGGTTGATAAGTTTGAATACCGTCGTGGTTACAAATTCTCTACTTATGCAACCTGGTGGATTCGACAGGCAATCACCCGATCTATAGCGGATCAGGCGCGAACCATCCGAATTCCAGTACACATGATTGAGACCATCAACAAACTAAACCGAGTTTCTCGACAGATGCTTCAAGAAATGGGTCGCGAACCCACGCCTGAAGAGCTCGGCATACGTTTAGAGATGCCAGAAGATAAGGTTCGCAAGGTACTTAAAATTGCCAAAGAGCCTATCTCTATGGAAACCCCGATCGGCGATGATGAAGATTCGCACTTGGGTGATTTTATCGAAGACACCAATATCCATTCACCAATGGATACAGCAACAACGGAAGGTCTTCGTGAAGCCACTCGTGACGTACTATCTGGCCTAACGGCTCGTGAAGCTAAAGTACTGAGCATGCGTTTTGGTATTGATATGAACACTGACCACACGCTTGAAGAAGTGGGTAAGCAGTTCGACGTTACTCGTGAACGTATTCGTCAGATTGAAGCAAAAGCACTACGTAAATTACGTCACCCAAGCCGCTCCGAGCACCTTCGTAGCTTCTTGGATACGGATAAGCAGTAAGAAAACGGCAAGGATAGAAAGAAATCTAGCGATTTCAGCCTGTTAAAGTTGTTTTAGACGTAGTATTTGTGATAAAAAAGTGGCGCCCATTATCTGTGATCAGTATAATGGGCGCCTTCTTATATGGCCCCTTAGCTCAGTTGGTTAGAGCATCCGACTCATAATCGGCAGGTCCCCTGTTCGAGTCAGGGAGGGGCCACCATTTTTTCTTTAGTTTTCAAGCAGTTACCGAAAACCCAGCTTTCAAACCCAAGCAAAATCTTCCTCGGGTTACTTCAGGGTTACACTCAAAAGAATTTTAATTATTTTTGTAACAAGCCCAGCTATTTTCCGCCAACACACGTTTTATCGCCAAAAACCAACAAAAACCAATCAAATCCAACCGGTAGCAACCAATTGACCCCATGCGGCGGCGAAAAATATCACTCTCGCCGCACTAACCTGCACCTATTAATTTTAGAAAGATAAACCCGCCACCACATCTCGAAAAATCTTAGCCAACAAAGCCACATATCTTTTATTTTTCAATCACTTAGATAAACCCGAACATTAGCAGGGCTTAGAAAACCATTGATTATTAACGCTGCTACCACTATAGTTACGACAGCTCATCCACCAATCAAATGCATGCATTTGATGTAAGCGTTGAAGGAGTTACGGCTCCGCTCTTTTCGGAGGGCGAGGCCAGCCTCATTTCAATAAGCGCCATACCTCTTCCAACGCTTAATATACTTCTTTCGTCGATGCTCCTTTTCCACATAATAGGCTGTCCAAGGCAGTATATACTTACCCCTATCCTCAAGAATTACGAGATACGACTCCTCTTCAAACCAAATAAATATTCTCTGATTACTTCCACTTGGCTCAGCCCAAATCTTTAAATTTTCATCCTCACTGTTATTAATAACCGGGGCAGGCCAGCGAATTCGCTCACAACGCCTTAAATCAGGTGTCCTTTCATCTTCAACCTTACCCTCAGAAATGAAATGCCAAAATGTGGCTTCTTTTTCTTCAATAATAGGGTGGCGCTTAAGCCCTAATCGCTTACCACGAAAGTGCGGTTTCATATCAACAAAATCATCACAAAAAAACCGATAAATTGCCTCAAAGTACCTATCCCAATCTCCAGCGTAATCACCCAGCGGCTCTAATTCAGGTAGCCAATCTACATCACTCATTATTGACCACCATTCCATATCAGTAAATTCATCTTATTTTCACGCAACAAGGTATTTTGCGTTAAAGAATAATGGCTACGTGCCTTAATCCGCTCTATCAGTGCCATTTTGGCCCTACTTTCAGAAAGCCCTCGATGCAAATATGACAAGGCCCCAATCAATAGATCTGCTATTTGCAACTGCTCCGACTCATGGGAATGCACTTGCTGAACCCGCTCAATCATCTTTCTAGAAAAATCCAGTGCATTGTTACAAAGGACATCCTGTAGCTTGCGAACTTTCTCGCTCCCTAGAGTATCTTTGATGTCGATATACACACGATAATGCGACTGTGGCTCCAATATGCTTTTCAGCATCGTGAAGTACATTTTGTAATACCACTCATCGTGCGTTTGAGCGTATTGGTTATGATCCAGCACATTTTTATTCGGAACGACTAAACCGCGAAAATGAAGATCGTCATCATCAAAAAAGTAATCGATGACATCCATATAAAATGCTAATTTGGATGGACTGACCTTAGTCCACTTTATTTCAAACGAGCGGCCTAACCCGTGCTTACCTTTAATTTCACGAATTCGCTCTGAAATCTCAACTCTTTTATCTACGGGGCACCAGATAGCACCAAGCACCATAGCAACCTGACCATCATTTTCCAGATGACAAGATTCATCACAATAGAGGTTGTAAGTCTCACTCATTAAATAGCCCCTTCGTTACTTAATGCATGCTCGGCCATGGCGTCGGCTAGGTGCAATTGTGTGGATTGTGATTCGTTGATACGGACTTTTAGCTCGTCACATAGAATCATCAGCCCTTTGACTTTTTCGACAATCCGATACTGTTCGGCCAGAGGAGGGACGGGTATAGGAACTCTTTTCAGCTTACTTGCCTTTATTCCTCCGGCCGCGGAACCTGTTTGATTGTCTCTTATAATATTTTGAAACTGTTGCGACATTAGCGCATACAGAAAATACGACACATCGAGCCCTAAAAAAGGTTGAAAACATATTGTTCTTTGGGCTAACGCAAACTCATAATTTAGTGCTACCTGCGCAACAAAGCCCATTGTATGGCCTTCAGTAATAAACAGAATATCTCCAACTTTAGGAAAACCTCTAACCATCCATGTTTTGTATAACTCTTCACTGATATATTCTATTGGCTCCTCTTTAACAAACCCCATTCTTATATTTTTTGCAGTTATAATTCGCATTCCTTTGTCTGACTTTTCTGGGTTTTTTCCACGATAGTCTATAAATTTAAACAAGTTTTGAAGCTCAACTTCTGACCATTGCCGAGGACACGACCAATCACAATTCTCTCTAATTATGCTATCAACAGAGTTACTCCTCTTAATCTTCTTATCTTTAATCAACTGCGCTTTCTCGGCAGCGATTTTCTCTAGCAACACCCTGGCCGGTTCGTCATTTGGGTCTTGTGGTACGAGCTTTCCCATCACTGCGAGTTGCAGGATGGTTTGTTTAAGTTGGTCGATGCTGTGTTCGGTGGTGAATAGGGTATCGAAGTGTTCGGCGATTCTGGCCCAGGCTTGGTTGAACTCGCTCTTTTTACCTGCGCTAATGAGTGCAGCTAGAAGGGCTTCTACTAGGGTTTGGTGGGCGCTGATGCTGTTTTCTTGTTGTTGTTCTAGTTGGTCGCATAGCGCCATGAGTTCATGGACTTTCGCGACGACCCGATGCTGCTCAGCTTGAGGGGGGACCGGTATATAAGCGCTTTCGAGTTTTCTTAAGGTAACTCTAGTTATTGCTACGCCTGTCATACCAGCCCTCATCTCTTTATAAAATAAAGGTGAACGCAAAGATTGCAGTACAAATTCGCTGCTTAGAAGTTTTGAACCTTTCAGCAACGCGACGCTCGACAGCATTGAGAATGGTTCATCCAGATTATTGATGGTAGCAATACCTGTAGTTGCCCCATCTTTAATATAAAGAATGTCTCCTTTTTCTGGATCGCATCGGGAATAAATCTCCTCGTGTACCAGCCTAGTGACATAAGTGGCATTACTGAGCTGCACACCGCTGTTTTTAATATTCTTGGCGGTAATGTATAAAAACTCACCAGCATCTCCGTTTGGTGGTGAGTGGTGAGTGCCATCTGTTATCTTATTGAGCAACACTCCTAGCCTGCACCACTCCCACCCTCCTGGCAGGCTAAACAGTTTTTCACTTTCTCCTATTGGAGGTAGTTTTTTTTGCTTTCTGATTTTACCTTCTTTAATGAGCAGTTTTTTTTCGTCAGTGATTTTTTTCAGTAAGGCGCTAGCAGGCTCATCATTGAGATCTTGTGGCACCAATAGCCCGCGCACAGCCAAGTCCAAAATCAATCCGCGAAGTTTTTTAATACCATACAGGTCTATCTTTTTTGAGCTGCCACGACCCCTAGTGGATTTACGCTTAACCGCCGAGCCCCAAACATCCACATTCTCAGTAATCAGTTGTTCTACATCAGTCATTGGTTACTCTCTGGTGCAAGCATATTCATTATCAAACGGATTAAGGTTTCTTTCTGCGTGGGCGCTGACTCAGCCACCAGTAACGTCAGTGCGGCAAGGCCGGTATCATTAATAATGGGCTGGCCTTGTTCGTTTATAAGGTGGTTATTTCTATGCAGAAAATCGACAAACAAAAACGCGCCACTGCGTTTATTGCCGTCTGAAAATGGGTGGTTTTTTACCACAAAATACAGCAAGTGAGCCGCTTTACTCTGAATGGTTGGGTAAGCTGGCTCACCAAACACGGTTTGATCTAAGTTACCTAACAAGGCACCCAAGCCATCCCCTCTTGGTTGGGCAAACAGCTCGGTGGCTTCGCCTCGTTCAATTAGGTTCTGTTTTAGCTGTGCCAGTGATTCACTGGCTTCTTTGTGTGTGGCTAACACTCCGCCACTATTACCTTCTGGCTCATCCAGCAGGCCTTCATCGTAGCGCTGTAACCATAGGAAGGTCTGCGTATAACGGCTAACGATCTCTACCAAGCCCCGGCCTGTATCGAGCACCAACTCAGGGCTGGCGGCCGTTTTGCGTATTAGCTGTAAGGCGGCTTCTAGCTCTTGGGCATTTTGTTCAAAGCGCTGTTGGTTGAGCGTGTAACCTTGGGTCAGGTGCTCATTGAGTAACTTGGTGGCCCATTGGCGGAATTGGACGCCTCGTTTTGAGTTAACCCTATAACCCACAGAAATAATCGCATCTAAATTATAATGTTTGAGGGTTCGAGTAACATTCCGTTTACCCTCTTTTTGAACTACCGAGTAATCCTCGGTAGTTGCACTTTCGCTTAGCTCATTCTCGGAATAAATGTTTTTCAGGTGCAAACTGATGTTGTCAGTCGACGTATCCAACAACAACGAGAGTTGCTTTTGTGTAAGCCAAACCGTCTCTTTCTCTAGCTGAACCTGAATCTCACCGCTATCACTTTCAAATATCACTATATCATTCATAAAACGTTCCTTGTTTTAATGACTCAGCGCTTCACTGAGAATATTTTTCAATTTATCTCGTAGCTTTTTGATATCGTCTTGCTGCTTTGCGTAGTCTGCCAGTAGCTCTTCTGGGTCGTGGCTAATGACTTCACCCACATGGGGGTTTTTAATATCCAGGTTGTAGTTACGGGCGATAATGTCTTCAATACTGACCTTCCACGCAAACTCGTTCTCTTGACGCTTTTTGCGCTTGGTTTTGGCCTTAATAGATTTACCGTCACCCCACCACTCGGCACAGGCTGCGAAGTCTTCTAACTTCATAGGTTTGGTTTTGTTAAAGGCTTTCACCCCAGTTGGCAAAGGTACTTCGTAATACCAGACCTCTTTGGTGGCGCTCTTTTTGCCCGCAGCGCTTTTCTCAAAAAACAAAATGTTGGTTTTAATACTGGTATAGGGGGCAAATACGGAGTTCGGCAAACGCACCACCGTATGTAGGTTACATTCGTCTAATAGTAGTTTTTTGATTTTGGTTTTAACGCCCTCACCAAACAAGGTGCCATCAGGTAAAACCACTGCGGCCCTGCCCTTATCGTTCAAGACTTCGATTATGTACTGCAAAAACAGGTCGGCTGTTTCACGGGTTTGATATTCTGACGGGAAGTTCTTTTCAATTCCGTCTTCTTCGGTACCGCCAAAGGGTGGGTTTGATACCACCACATCAACCATATCGTCTATATCTAGGCTGGATAGCGGTTTATTTAAGGTGTTACCGTGGCGAATCTGTTGTGGCACTTCGATTCCGTGCAACATCATATTGGTGGTACATAACAGGTGCGGCAGCTGCTTCTTTTCCACTCCATGCACCGATTGTTGTAGGAGTTTCTCTCCATCGGTGTCTTTGACTTGCTGTTTTAGTGTATCCACCGAACAGGCCAAAAAACCACCCGTGCCACAAGCCGGATCTAGGATGGACTCGCCCAGTTGCGGGTTGATCATCTGCACGATAAAACGAGTCACCGCTCTCGGGGTGTAAAATTCACCTGCATTACCAGCGCTTTGTAAATCTTTTAGAATTTGCTCGTACAGATCACCAAACAAATGACGCTCTTCGGAGTTATTGAAATCAATCTCGTTGAGCTTGTTCACTACCTGGCGCAACAGTGTGCCGTTTTTCATGTAGTTAAAAGCATCACTAAAGGCTTCTTTCACCACATAACCCCGCGGATTACTCGCAATGGGTGCACTTAGATCTTTGAGTCTGGCAATCAGCTGGTTATTGATAAAATCCAATAATTCATCACCGGTGATACCTTCATTATCTGCCGCCCAGTTGCGCCATAAGTATTTCTTGGGGATAGGGGATTTGTAGTTATCCTGTTCAAACTCTAATTCTTCTTCTTGGGCATCAAATATTTTAAGGAACAGTAACCAAGAAAGCTGCCCTAAACGCTGAGCATCACCATCGACCCCGGCGTCTTTTCGCATAATGTCTTGAATGGATTTTATTACAGATGAAATGGACATGGGGTTCTCTATTTAACGTAGATATAAGGTTTATTTAGGCGCTGTGCTGATCGTCATACAACGCTTGCTCTAATTCGCTCACCGCTTGTTTGTAGGCTTGTGGGCTACCGAAGGCATTTTTAACAATTTCTAGGGGGCGGCCCATTTGGTTAAACGGTGCAATTTTTAATACATCACTTGATTCAATTTCGGTTACACCGATATCAGCATATTTATCCAACAAGGTGCTTAAAACGGTTTGCGCCGTTTCATTGTATTTGGTGAAGTAATTGCGCTTTTTGACGTTGTCGGCACGTTCCTTTCGAGTTAGCGGGGGCTGATCATATACGACATGACAGATGAGGTCGAATGGCCCCATCTCTTTGCTAACGTCTTGCTCTAAGGCTTGCCAAATAACACCATGATTGGCCAATTCATCTATAACAACCTGTTTTCGCTCGGCGCTGTTCCAGGTCTTTACAAACTCATCTAAGGATTCAAATTGTTTGAGTACGGTATTGCGGGTGTAGTCTTTGAAGGATTCAGTAACCAGCTTTCCGTCGGTATCATAATATTGCACTCGCTCAGCAATCTTCTTAACGGTAACACCGGACACATGGAATTTAATAAAGCGATCTTCTTCGTCGTCTCCCCACTCTTTTTCCCAATCGGCTTCGCTACCTCCACTCCCACCTAAGGGCCCATCCGGATCTTGCCCACCGGGGCTGTATTCGGCGCCAGCGTCATCAACACCATCAGGATCAAACTCTGGCGTTGGCTCATACTCCTCCGCACCAAGCTCCTCATCAAACGAGGCATCGTCTAAATCGATGATTGCCTCTGGTGTACTCACCATAACTTTTTCCGGTGGGCCATCAAAGGCTTCATCGGCAAATAGCTCGGTGGCTTTTTTAAAATCGAGAATGGTAAACCAAAGCTTGTTGTAACGGTCATCAATGCGGGTGCCACGGCCAATGATCTGCTTGAACTTGGTCATGGATTGAATGTTTTGATCAAGTACAACTAACTTACAGGTTTTTGCATCAACACCCGTGGTCATTAGCTCTGATGTGGTGGCGATCACCGGGTAGGCTTTTTTCGGATTGATGAAGTTATCGAGCTGGGCTTTGCCTAGGTCATCATCGCCGGTAATCTTCATCACGTATTTATCGTTCTTTTTTACCTGCTCGGGGCTTAAATTAACCAATGCCCGGCGCATACGTTCCGCATGATCAATATCGTTACAGAACACGATGGTTTTTGCCATAGGGTCGGTGCGTTTTAGATAAGCCGTAATCGTCTCAGCCACCAGCTCTGTACGATCATCTATGACCAGGGTTCGATCAAAATCTTTTAGGTTGTAGATACGGTCTTTGATGACTTCATTGTTCTTATCTATCTGGCCCTTTTCTGGTCGCCAGCCTTGCAGATCAATATCGAGATCAACACGCACTACTTTGTAGGGCGCTAAAAATCCATCTTCAATACCTTCTTTTAGGGAATAGGTGTAAACCGGCTCACCAAAGTAATCGATATTAGAGACTTCCTCTGTTTCTTTCGGTGTGGCGGTAAGGCCTATTTGTGTGGCAGAGGAAAAGTATTCAAGGATCTCACGCCATGCACTGTCTTCTGACGCGCTGCCTCGGTGGCACTCATCAATGACAATTAGGTCAAAGAAGCCAGGATCTACCTGCTTGTAGGCTTTTTGAGACTCCTCTGGCCCCGTTAAGGCCTGGTAGAGTGCCAAGTGTATCTCGTAAGCAGGATCTACCGTGCGCCCTGTAATTTTAGTCATTGCTTGACCAAAGGGCTGGAAGTCATTAATACGAGTTTGATCGATCAGGATGTTTCTATCCGCTAGAAATAGAATTCGCTTCTTCTGTTTCGCTTTCCATAAACGCCAGATAATTTGAAAGGCGGTATAGGTTTTACCGGTACCGGTGGCCATCACCAATAAGTTACGGTTCTGACCTCGAGAAACCGCCTCTACGGTTTTATTAATCGCTTGTAGCTGATAGTAACGGGGGGCTTTGCCACTACCGTCATCATGATAATCTTGGGTGATAAAAGGGAGCTGCTCTTCAGTATAGCCTTTAAAGATCTTGTACTTTTGCCATAGGGTTTCTGGACTTGGAAAATCATCGAGTGCAATTTCTGTTTCTAGCGGCAGCCCCTCTGCCACGGTTTTGTCGTGAAAGATAAAACCATCACCATTGGAGGCAAATACAAATGGCACATCAAGCAAACGGGCATAGTCCAAGCTTTGCTGCATACCTTTGCCTATTTCGTGCTTGTTGGCTTTGGCTTCGATCACGGCTAGGGGCATATTGGGCTTGTGGTAGAGGACAATATCAGCAGATTTAACGGTTTTACGCATTCCGATCTGACCACGAACAATCACTTTACCGTCTCGCAGCTTCACCTCTTGGCGAATTTGCATCATGGAATCCCAACCGGCCTTTTCTACATGGGGCATGATGTACTTGGAGATTATGTCAGCTTCGCTTAGTTGTTTTTTTGCTTTTGTGTCCATACCGCCAATTCTTTTGGTTCTTCACTCTTTCAAGTGGTTAACGTGTATTGTCCTAACTCGCTATTTTCTGGATTTCTAATAGCTCGCCTATCTCACAACTTAGAAAATCACACAGCTTTTCGAGCACTGAAAATTCTACTCGTAGCGTTTCTTCGTAGTAAAGCCTTGTGATAGTGCCTCGATGCACTCCGGTAGCCCGCGCTACGTCGGTGATTTTTAGTCGTTTTTCACCCATGATTCGGCTTAGATTGTTTTTAACCATGTATCCCCCGTCTTTAACTAACTCATCTTGCCCTGCTGCAGGGCATGTTACAACTAATAAAACGCCCGGATTCCGGACAAAAAAAAGCCCCTGATTTAGGGGCTTTTTTACACTGCTATTTCTATTCTTAGGGTTGCTACATTAGAGTTTCAACGCATCAACTGCTTCAAACAAATCGAATGGTACGTTTAATTCACCAATTTCAGCCAATGCAACCCGGTCTTGCTCTGGAATCTCCAGATAATCAACTTTCGCCTTTAGCACCTGAACAAGAATACTAGACACCAAGGCATCACCGCCTTTTAGCCCTTCTTTGAATTTCGGAGTTTGAGGGGTATCAGAAGTCATTTGAGCCAAAACCGCTGACGCTAACAAGAACTCAGACACTGCTTGTTTATTACACAAATAGTCTGAATTGAAGTAGTGGTACGCTATGGCTGACTTCAACGACACCTTCGACAGCTTTAACGCATTGATTTTGTCGTATGGCAGCACTTTCTTTTGCTTTTTACAGTCTACTATCTGAGATTCAACCGCTATTAAGCTGTTACTAAAGTCGAGTAATGCTAATTGCCCGGCGTTACGCTTTGGGTCTTCGCTAGCACACGCTGACGCTGTAAATATGATTAAACCAAGAACGACAAAACTTCGCATGAACCACTCCTTATTGATAAACACTATTCTTATTAATGGACACTACAACCATTAGAAACCGCTTGCCAAAATTGCTTTTCTTT
>MAAC01012214.1_pt1 | contig 11509 bp, 10 predicted proteins | sample 1115981 | NCBI WGS metagenome assembly MAAC01 (sample SAMN04961126, study PRJNA320927) | seawater metagenome | isolation source: sample BD02T64 sea water enriched with oil for 64 days | place: USA:Gulf of Mexico | collected 2013-07-27 | reverse complement strand
GATATTTCATGGATGACATTATCTGGATCAGACGCTTTTTTTATAACAACTGTCCAATCTACTTCATTAAACTTTAAAGAGTTCATGAGGGTAAAGTCTTTGTCTCTTACAAAGTCTGCCACTTTTTGAATAGGACTAAAATCTCCTATTTCAAATAAAAAAATACCAGATTCATTTTCTTTTAAATCACTGGCAACCAATTCAAACATTCTTTCATAAAAATTGTCTTTTAGAGGTCTTAAATCATATCTTTTCATACTGACACCTTTACCTTTTCACTTCTCAAAATCTTATCGATCAACTTCACCAAATACGATATTTACAGTACCAATAATAGTAACCACATCTGCTAGTTGATGTCCAGGAAGTAATTCTTCCAAAAGTCCCGTATGCCAGAAACTAGGAGCCCTTAGTTTCATTTTGTAGGCATAAGGGGAACCATCACTTACAATCATATAACCCAATTCGCCTTTTGGAGACTCAGTTGCCACATAAACTTCACCTTTTGGAGGTCTCATACCTTGAGTAACCAAGACAAAATGTTGCATCAGTGAATAGTTTTGGGTCATAATATCTTCTTTGGGTGCTGAGATATAAGAAGGAGCATGGGCCATTAGTTGGGGATTACTTTCTTTATACATGGGAATAAGTTGTTTGAGTATTTTTATACTCTCACGCATTTCTTGCATATAACATTTATATCGTCCATAAGAATCACAGGTATCAGAAATAGGAATATCAAAATCCAATTCAGAATACAATCCATAAGGCATTTCTTTTCTCAAATCCCATTTGATACCACTTCCTCGTAAAGTCACCCCAGAGCAACCCCAAGATTTTGCCATTTCAGGTGAGATGATTCCTACGTTTTCAAGTCGCATTTTCCAAATTCTATTTTCAGTTAAAAGACCTTCGTATTTATCAATTTCTCCATTTAAAGTACTCAAATAAGCTTCTAATTTATCTGTCCATCCTGAAGGTAAATCTAAAGGGACACCACCAATTCTAATAGAAGCATGGGTTAATCTTGCCCCGCAAAAATCTTCGATTAAGTCCATGGCATATTCTCTCTCCCTAAAAGCATAAAGGAAAATAGACATTGCCCCTATATCCAAAGCGTGGGTCGCTAGCCAAAAAAGATGCGCAGTAATTCTATTTAGCTCTAATAACATGGTTCGAATTACTTCAGCCCGTCGTGGAGCTTCAATACCTAATAGTTTTTCAACGGCTAAGGCAAAGCCATAATTATTAGAAGAAGAAGCAATATAATCCATCCTATCCGTTGTGGGCAAGAATTCATTGTAAATCATATTTTCACCCATTTTTTCCATACCACGATGAAGGTATCCAATGGTAGGAACTGCTTTCACTATTTCTTCACCTTGCATTTCAAGTATGAGTCTTAATTGTCCATGGGCAGAAGGATGTTGAGGACCAAAGTTAATAACCATGGTATTATCTTCACGTTCGAAATTAATATTTTCAAAAAAAGGTTTTAATCGATTGGTTTGTTGTTGCATTGAGTCCTCCTTATCTTTTTTTCTTTAAAATTACGGATTTTTTTTCATCCAATTCTTTGATGAGTCTAACCCCAAAGAGTTTCACACCACCCTCTTCTTGATAAGCAAGAGGTGTATGCTCAGGTTCTTTTCCATCAGTGATATCTACACCAAAAGGAACTTCATGTCCCAATCTAGAAAATCGTGTGGTATCGTATCTATCAACTGCTGCTGGATCTCGCTCTTCTGGTCCAATAATATCTCTATTTTCTTTTCCAAAAATTTTGTCCACTTCGTACCAGTTAGCAACTTCATCACCATGTAAAGGATAGGTTTTACGAAGGGGATAATCATACCAGTCATCGGGCATCAAAATTCGTTTCATATTATGGTGATTGACAATTTTTACACCATACATATCATACATTTCTCGCTCACTCCAATTGGCCATTTTAAAAATAGACTCCACTGACTCTATGGTTTCTTTTTCTTTAATAAAACACTTTAATCTTATTCGTTTTCGCTTAGTTGTAGACAACATTTCATAAAATATTTCAAAACCACCACGCTCTGCTATATAATCTATTGCAGAGAGTTCCATTAAAAAATCATAATCTAGATGATCTCTTAGATAAAGAATGGCTTTTTTATTATCAACAGCATTGATATAAATAACCAAATGCCCATTTTCTATATAATGTTCTAGAACTTCTAAACTTGTATCTAAATTATCAATATCATTTTCAAATACTTCATCTTTGTGAGTATTTACTCTTGGCACTTGAGGTGAAACGAAAAAACGATCATTAAAGTAGGATTTTCTTTGTACATCATCTTTGGGAGTATACTTTCTCATTAGACCAACCTTTTTTTCTTAATTGATCTAAATATTGATTCTTTTCTAATCTTCTTTTGTAGCATCATCAATGCATATTGTAGGGTTTCAGGTCTAGGAGCACAGCCAGGAAGATAAATATCAACAGGAACAATTCTATCTGCACCTTGCACAGTAGAGTAAGTATTAAACATTCCTCCTGTGTTTGCACAGGATCCCATAGAAATCACCCATTTAGGATCAGGCATTTGATCATAAAGTCTTCTCATAAACTCCGCATGTTTTTTTGTCAAAGTTCCAGCAATAATAATCACATCAGCTTGTCTTGGGCTGGCTCTAAAAATAGTTCCAAATCGGTCAAAGTCATATCTTGATGCTCCTGTTGCCATCATTTCTATAGCACAACAGGCCAAACCGTAAGTAAGTGGCCATAAGGAATTACTTCGTCCAAAGTTAACAATTTTATCGATGGTGGTTAGCGCTATGGGAGCTCCTCCATTTTGTAAATAGTTTATTTTATGCTGTGCCATTCTAAAGCTCCTTTTTTCCATGCGTAAACAAATCCAATTGTAAGTAAAAGAATAAATAAAATCATTTCTATAAATCCAAACCATCCCAAGTATTTAAAATCAACAGCCCAAGGAAACATAAATATGATTTCCACATCAAATAATATAAATAACAATGCCATCAAATAAAATTGTATTGAAATTGTATTGGGTTGCTTGGTCACTTCAGGACCACATTCGTAAATAGTTGTTTTTAATTTTTCGGTATCTAAACGTGCAAGTTTTCGACTAATATATCGTGCAGCAACGGTGGTTGCAATAAATGCTGTAAATGTTAAAACTAACATTAAAAAAACACCAAAGTAAGGATGGGTAAATTCCATATGAGTCATTTGTTCCCCTTATATGCATAGGTTTCAAAATTATTGTTGACTAAAATAACCAATATTATCTGAATGATTCTAATGAAATTCTTATACGAAAAGATAAAAATCATCCATTTTTTATTTCATTCAAAAAACATAATTTAATATAAATATTACAAGGATTGATTATATCAAAAATTTATGTTGTGTTTTATTATTTTGATACATAATAATAATTTTTCTTTTTTATATCTGCCTTTCAAGACAGCTAAATGTATAATTAATAGACACTTAAGAATTTTACACCTGTATATAATTTAATATATTATTAAAACGCTAAACATTATCTAAACAATAGTCTTTTATAATCCAAATACGTAATTTTTTGTTTTTATGCCACAATTTAAACACAAAAAATTCCTATAATAAATAACAATAAAATTAGGAGAAACACATGAAACTAAAACTATTAACACTAGTAGCTGTACTTTCGGCTTTTTTGGTATCGGGAGCATTTGCTGCAGAGAAAAAAATGGGTATGGAAAAAATGGCAGAAATGCCTTTTGGGGGAATGGAAGATATTGCTTATGCAAAAATGCTTTGGATGAAAATTGAAAAAAAAGGTCTTAATTCAACACCATCTAATTTATACATTGGAGGGAAACCTCATGGAGCAGTTAGAGAAGTTCTTGAAGCCATCATTGATGGAAAAAGAGTCATCGTTAAGCGAAATTATGGAGGAGAAGGGGTAAGCCTTCAAAATGTTGCAAACGATAGAGCTAAATACTTAAAAGCCGTCACAGTTATGGCAAAAAGAGAAAAGGGGTATGACTCTAAAAACAACGATTGGTTTTGGGTGAAATATAAAGCAGATGGATCTTTACATACAAATCCAAAAGGGGTAAAACTAGCAGGTCTTATTGATAAAACTCAAAAAAGAAAAGGATGTATTGCCTGTCATAACTCAGCTTCAGGTGGAGATTTAGTTTTCAAACACAACAAAGAAGCCAATGCTGATGTTGTTTACATCAAATAAGGAATAACTATGAAAAAAATATTACTTGGAACTTTTTTATTGTCTGCCAGTTTATTTGCTGCAAATATTGTAATAGACCAAAAAAATAATAAATTCAGTCAAGCTGAAATAAGAGTAAAAGTGGGAGACACCATCACTTTCACCAACTCTGATCCTTTTGCCCACAATGCCTACACCGATGAAGAAAACAATGAATTTGACCTTGGTTCTCAAAAACCAAATGAATCAAAAGTTGTACATGTGTTAGGTAAAGGAAAATTCTTAGTTGAATGTGTAATTCACCCAGACATGGCTTTAAATGTAGTCGTTGTTGAATAACATTTAAAATATCGTTAAACCATATAAACCTCTTAATCAATAAGTAGGGATATATGGTTATTTAAAAATTATGTGTGCATTAAAAACTTAATTTACATATAATTCTTAGAAATCAAGGAAATAAAAAATGACAGTTAAGAAAAAATTACTATACGGTTTTATGAGTATAACCCTTATGGTTATCATTTTAGGAGCAGTCAGTTTTTATATGTTGGATGATATCGATACAAATATGCAAAGCTTAGTAAAAGAAACCATCCCTAAAAAAAGAATTGTTTCTGATTCAATTTTTTTAATGGAAAAATCTATTTCAGAATTTTTGATTTTTGCCTCAGCTTATGACAAGAAAAATACTTCAGTGATGGTAGATCAAAACCTCGATGTTCTTATAAAGAAAATCAAATATCTGCAAAAAGAAGCCAGTGCTAAAGACAAAAAAGAATTAAATGCTACCATTAAAAATATTCAAAAATTTAAATCAGTGGTTGATGAATACTCAGAAGTACACAATCAAAAGTTAGATTTATATTTTAATTTTGAAGATAAACTTTATAATGTGGAATCTTTTTTTTATTATGAAAACTATACTGCCAGTAAATGGAACTTCAAATTGCAAGAAAGTTTACGATTAAATGAGAACTTTGCTCTAAATAAAAAAGTTGAAGATTCACTTTTTTCTAAATGGTACAATTCTTCAAAAATAGAAAATAAAAGAATTTCAAAGTTTATTACCCGTTATAATAAAACAAATGAAGAAATCTTTGCTCTGTTACAAGAAATAGAGCAGTCTCAAGACAAATCGTCTTTCTTATCAAAAGCAATTGAGTTAAATAATAAAAGAGATAAAACAGCTTTAAAAATAATTCGTTTGTCTTCAAAAACATCAACAGTGGTTGAAGCTTCTGAAAAAGAAAACTTTGACATTTTAATGGGAGTAGGCAAAGATATTTCTTCCAAATTAAAAGCAATAGAAAAGACTTTGGATAAAAAAGTTACCAATACACAATTAAATATCAGTGAAACTATTTCTACTGAGTCAACTGTGATTATTACCTCTATTTTTATTATTGTTCTTTTTGGAATTGTAATTGCTACTATTGTTAGTAGAAATATTTCAAATTCCATCAAACACTTTCAATCTAGTTTGTTGTCATTTTTCGATTTTATCAACAAAAAAACACAAGATGTTGAACTTATTCAAATCAAAAGTAAAGATGAATTTGGACAAATGGGTATTTTACTTAATGAACACATAGAAGAAACAAAAAAGAGCATTGTGCAAAATAGATTGTTTGTAGATGAACTGGTAAAAGTAGTAAATGAAGTGAATGAAGGACATTTAGATCAACGAATTAATATTGATATTGATGATGAAATTTTAAGTACCTTTAAAACTAATTTTAACAAAATGTTAGGAAATCTTGATAACAGTATTCAAATTGTTTTAGACTTTTTTGAAGAATTTAAAAAGAATCAATTCACAAAACAGTGTGATATTGAATATTCTGGACACATAAAAGATTTATTACAGGGAGTTAACTCACTGGGACAAGAATTTTCTAAGATGTTGGGACAGAACTTACAAAATGGTTTTACCCTAGAGTCAAACCTAGAAGTCTTATCTCATCAAATCAACAATCTAACACAAGCTTCTAATACACAAGCAACTGCTATTGAGAAAACCGTTGTCTCAGTGCAAGATATAACAGAAAACATTCGTTCCAATAGACAAAATACAATCAAAATGGAAGGTTTTGCAAAAAAGGTAAAAGAATCTGCCATAGATGGAGAAAAACTTGCCAATCGCACAGTTACTTCTATGGATGAGATTTCAGAGCATGTTACCACTATTAATGAAGCCATTTCTATTATTGATGCCATTGCCTTCCAAACCAATATTTTATCCCTTAACGCAGCTGTTGAAGCAGCAACTGCAGGTGAAGCTGGAAAAGGTTTTGCTGTGGTGGCGCAAGAAGTAAGAAACCTTGCAAACAAATCAGCAGAAGCAGCACGAGATATCAAAAATATGGTTGTACAAGCTTCTCAAAAAGCTGAAGATGGGAAAGTTATCACCAATGAGATGATTGAAGGATATGATCAATTGAAAAATAATATTGATGAAACAATGGTTGTTATTGATGGTGTAACAGAAGCATCTAAAGAACAAGAGTTAAGCATAGAAGAAATCAACGATACTTTAAATACCCTAGATAGAGAGACTCAAAAAAATGTTGGTATTGCAGAGGACTCAAATAGAGTTGCTCAACAATGTGAGCAAGTTGCACGTACAATTGTACAAGAAGTAGAAAAAAATACTTTTATTGGACAAGAGAAAATCAGACGTCAGTAATACTCAAATACATCATTTGAGAATCATCTATTTTGATATAGATGATTCTCTTTACACTTACACTTTAAAATAAACTCTATTTCTTCCTTCATGTTTGGCCCTATATAAAGCGATATCAGCATTTTTAATAGTATCTTTTATCCTGTGAGTATCTTTACTCATACTCACACCAAAACTGGCAGTCATTTTATGTATTTTGGGAAAGAATGCTACTTCTATTTTTTTTCGTAGTTTCTCAGATAGTTTACGAAGTCCAACTTCATTCATCTTAGGACAAACCAATAAAAATTCTTCTCCACCCCAACGCCCTAAATAATCCACATCTCGAATATTATCTTGTAATTGTTTGACAAATTGAATAAGTACAATATCACCAAGATCATGTCCAAATTCATCATTTACTTTTTTGAAATAATCAATATCTATAAGTATCACTCCAAAAGATTCCCCATACCTTTTAAACAATTTCATTTGCTCATCTAAAACTTGGTTTATTTTCATTCGGTTGTATGTTTTTGTTAGATTATCTGTTTGTGAAAGATATGTTAACTCCACATTATATTTACTCAAAGTTCTGTGTCTAAATACCAAAAGTGCAATAATAATTGAAGAAATAGTAAACAAAATCCATAACAATTTATAATCAGTTTTTTCTATATATTTGCTTTCACTCCAATGCTCCAGTATCTCTTGTTGTTTATTTTTTGGAATTCGAGAAATGGCTTTGTTTAGTATTTCAAGTAACTCTGGATAGTCAGACCTGATGGCAAAGGCTAAAGATGCTTGATACTTGGTTTTCCCCACTATTCTTAAGTTTTGCAAACCCAATTTATTAATCCAGAAACTCCCCTGTGGTAATGCACTAAGTAAAACATCGGCTTGTCCACTTTCAACGGAAAGCAATCCTTCCTGTAGATTCTCCACCACATGATAATTTAGATTTGGATAATCTTTTTTTATTTCACTGATATATCCATAGTCTTTCATAACTGCAATTTTTTTGTCTTGTATATCTTCTAGGGAGTTTTGATAACTGGCGTTTTTATTCATCACCATCACAACAGGAGAAGATAAATATGATTTGGAAAAAGACATTTTATCTTTTAATAAAGAACTGGTCGTTTCAGATAACATATCCACATTTTTATCTATAGCAAAGTTAAGGGATTCACTCCAAGTAGAGCTTTCTAGTTTCAAAAACTGCAAACTGGTATATTGTTCTATGAGTTTTAAATGTTCATTAACAATACCCACATACTTTCCATCTTCAAAACCTTCATAAGGGAGCCAATTAGGATTTCCTGCAAAATAAATGGTTTTATTCTTTTTAATCCATTCAATTTCTTTCAAGGAAAGATTTATTTCGTTTTTATCGTGATAGATAAAAGATTCCAGATTAGAATTTGTTTTACTCAGAATCCCCAACTCTTCATACAAAGTAATGATTCTCTCAAATCTTCTTTTGTCAATCTCACCTATGGGAATGTTTTTGGGCATCAATGAAGTTTTGATGACATGGGCTTCGTACTGTAAAGCTTTTTTTGTTTTTTTATTGGAGTATTTTCTGATAATCAAATCGATGATTTCATCTTCATTTTCTAAGGCATACTTCCAGCCTTTTATGGTTGCACCAACAAAGTCTTTAACCATTTTAGAATTATTTTTTAAGATGTTTTGATTGGTAAATAAGATATTTTCGTAGAAATCAAAACCAAAATTTACGGGATCGATTATGTTGTAAGCGATATTTTTTTCTTTTAAATAAAAAGGTTGATTGGAGGTATAAACAGCAAGCACATCTGTTTTGTCTTCAATTAAATCATTGATATCATAGGTGTGTTTTTGTAAAAAAACATCATCATAGGAGACACCCTCTTTTTTCATCATGATATTTAAAGAAGCGGAACTTTTAGAAGTGGGAGAGACCATCACTTTTTTACCTACAAAATCAGAGACATTTCTGATATTTGAACTTTGTTTTGACATAAAAACCAAGGGGGAGTGTTGAAATATACTGGCAAGTGCCACTACGGGTTGGCCTTTAACATATTCCAAAACCAAGCTAGAATATCCAATACCAAATTCAGCATTACCGTTCATAACCTCATCAAAGGAAGAAGAACCACTTTGTTTTTCCAGCAAATTGACTTGTAAACCAATTTGTTTATAATAGCCTTTTTCAACTGCGGCATAAAAACCCGCATGTTCAAACTGGTGTTTCCAATTTAGTTGTACATTTATTTCTTCTAAATTATGTGTCAAGGGTGCTGATAAAGCAAAACAACTCAACAATACTAAAATAATATAGTTTCTTAAAATAAACATATTTCCCCAATCGCAATGCCCTGAATAAAAATGATTAAGCTATTATAAAACTATTTAACTAAAAAAGCCAACCTTATTTGAAGAATCAAACATTGATTTTAACTCTTTATCAATCTGTTCAATAAAATCTTCTACTTTAAAAATAGGCTCATCTTCAACAGCAATTTTGAAAGCTGTATTTTTAATCACCAATTCAATTTGCCCACCTGTTAACTCATAGCTCGTGAGCTGATTGATATCAAAGTTCTCTTCAAGGGGTAAATTTAGAGGTAAAAGTTTTGTCCATAATTGATGTCTTTGTTCTTTATTTGGCTTAGAAAACTCAATTTTGTAGTTAAATCTTCTTGAAAATGCTTTATCAATATTTTCAAGTAAATTGGTAGTTGCTATTAATATACCTTCAAATCGTTCAATTTGCTCTAAAAAGATATTTTGCATTTGGTTGTGCATCTTTTCACTACCACTCATACCTTCGCTGGTACGGCTACTTAAAAATTGATCCGCTTCATTTAAAAGTAGAATAGGTTCAGATTTTGTTTTTAGACTCAAATCTTTAAAGGTATCAAAAATATTTCGGACATTTTTTTCACTCTCACCCACATACATGGATAAAATCTTACTACAGTCAAAACTCAAGACATCTTTTTTTAGGGATTTTGCAAGTGCGAGTGCAGTTATAGTTTTTCCAGTTCCTGCAACCCCATAAAAAATAATTCGAGCTTCTATCCCTTTCTTTTTATCTTTGATTCCCCAAGTTCGTAGTCGAGTAATTACTTCTTTATCTACTTGTTTTAATAAAGAATTGAGTGTTTCTCTTGTCTTTGGGTTTAAGACCACATCATCCAGATTTTTATCTGCTTGAATAAGCTCAAAAATCTCTTGCTCTTTAATCACAGCGTCCATTTTTACTTTAGGCGCTCGTACCTTCTTTTTTGTAGGATGGGAAATCTTATATAAAACCTCATCGGGAATATAAAAGTTTCTGTTAATACCACCAAAAGGAGTTAACATCTCATCATAATCCACCAAACTATTAGATACCAGCCGTGAACTCTCTTCTAACAGACTTCTGTGTTTAATCTTCTCGTAGTCATCACTTGAAATCAACTCAATCAAAGCATTCATATCTCGAATTGAGGCATCCCCTGCTGAGTACTCCTCTTTAAGAAGTGCTAAAAAAAGAATTTTCTCTTCTTCGATTAACTCATATTCTTTAAAAAAATCTTCTAACATGATACCATTTGAAGTGGCTTTTACCCTATCTTTGATTCTATTATCAAGTAGTTTCATTTTTGACTTTAGGATATCAATATTGGGTGAGTTTTCATCAAAAGTTTGTTTAATCACATAAAGTTGCTGTGCCAAATCTATTTTTGAAAATTGATCTTGTAGATACTCTAAGTGGTCACTGTATTGTTTGGATTCAGGAAGTTGAAACTCTACACTTCCTTCTTCAAGAAGCTTTAAAAAGGCACTACTTAAAGTAACCGTTGAGTTTAACAACTCTAAAGTGGATACTTCATTTAACTTTAATTGGTTAAAGTTGTTTTGTGCCAACCATCCAAGTTCAAGTAGATTTTTAATCAAAGAGAGATTTTTTAAATGTGCATAGGTTTTTATATCATAAAACTCAGCTAAGATATCTACTACTACTAAAGTATCATTTCCTACTATATACTCTTTTACAATATATTGTAAAACTTGTGCTTCGGTTACGGAACACTTTAGTTGAGAGAATATTTTATTTTTTTCTAAATCTTTTACTTTTATAAATTTTATTACTTCATTCATAGTTTGTTTTGTACCTTTTTATAAAACATTCTTGCTTTATCTTTTTGTTTAAATTCCAATTTCACATTAGCTGTATTGGTCTTTATTTTTATTGTTTTGTCTTCTATATTTACAGTTTGGATTTTTCCATAAGAAATTATCTTTTTATCTTTTGAGATATTTATAGTAAATGCATTTTGAATAAGAATAATTTCATCTTGACAAACACCCTGATACTGTCCCTGGTTATAGTGTACCGCCACACATTTTTGCGCTTTCAGATAGTTTTCTATTTTCTCTAGGTTATTGTTATCCAGAGTATTGAGGGCAATTACTCCAATAATAATCAAGGCAAAAAATATAATAAATATCATTTAAACACCTTATATAAGTAATCTATATTACATCAAATCAAATTTAGCCTTACTTAACAACCATTTGAATAAACAGTGCAATAGTTACTATTGAAACCAAGGTTTGTAAAGTGATAATAGAGGACATC
>MAAC01000902.1_pt1 | contig 11511 bp, 10 predicted proteins | sample 1115981 | NCBI WGS metagenome assembly MAAC01 (sample SAMN04961126, study PRJNA320927) | seawater metagenome | isolation source: sample BD02T64 sea water enriched with oil for 64 days | place: USA:Gulf of Mexico | collected 2013-07-27 | reverse complement strand
TTTTAAAGATAAATTCTTTTTATTTATTTAAACTTTTAAAAACCGCTTTAGAATAAGACTTAGCAGTTTTAGTAACACTACTAGGATCTACAACTTTCGAAGTAATTAAACCTATAAGTTGTTTATCTTCTGGCTGATCTAAGTTATAAATTAAGGTTTCTAATATATAAGTTTTAGAAACTCTGGTAGTTGTGGAACTAGGCACATAAGAGCCATGAGTAGAATAAGACATCCGGTTGCCATAATAACCATAAAAACCGCCATAATAACTTGGGTAGTATCCGTAGCCACCGTAACCTCCGTAAGAAGCACCAGCATAATATCCTCCAGATTCTTCAGTAACTATTGCCTCACTATAATCTTTAACAACAGAGATTAAAATTCCATGAAAACCTTCTTTCTCAATTAGTTCTTGTATTTTCTTATTCGCTTTTTCAGTAGATTTTTTGTCGTTAGGATTTACATCTGGAAATTTTAAATAACTCTCCATTGCTTTTAAACCGGCAGCTCTTAAATCGTTTGCCATAGCATCTTCAAAAGCTCTTCTCGCTTGAGGATTATCTGTTCTTGCTATTACCAAGATATTTTTATCTTTTATGGTAGTTAGATTATCTCCCTGCCAAGAATCCAAAACACTAATACCTGAACATCCACTAACTAAAATTGCAAATCCAAATAGGATTAAGGAATACATTGTTTTTTTCATAATTATTTTTTTGATTAAATATATAAGTCAAAGATACAAATTTGATTGAATGAACATAATTAAATTTATTTAACTCAATTTAAAAAAAAGGGTAAGTTAAAAAAACTTCCCCTTTTTTTTAATACTATAATTAGTCTGTCAAAGTTGCCACTACCTTATCTATTGTTCCAGTAAATGGGAACGTATTACCCGCATAATTTGGATCTACCTGTGTTCCTGAATCCATCCCAATATCAAATGTTTCCGCTAAAGAATAAGTTGATATATGCATAAATTCAAAATAATCTTCATCCACTTTTTCTCCGTTTACATACAGTTCCCCTGTACCAGACCATGGTTTCAATGTCCCGTCAATTTTAGATCTATCCAAGGTAAAGTTGAATTTCAGATCTGTTTTCCCTTTTGGTAGAACTGGTGAAGTTAAATGGTAATGTACTCCGTCTAAGAAATTATAGTCAAAATGAAGTTTATGATCCTTAACATACATGGAATATCCACCTGTCATTCCCCCACAAGAAACAATAACTCCTTCTTCATCACCTTTTAAATCGATGGTGGTTTCAAATTTATGAGATCTCCCTTTTACTGGTATAGAAGCTTTTTCGGCAATACGAACTGCTCCAGGAGCGTAATAAGTAAATTCTTTTTGATCTCCGAAGATCACATAGTTCACAGCATTTAATCTTGCCAACATATCATCATATAATGGATATACCTGATTTGCCCAAGCTTCTTCTTCAAAAATCTTTTTAAGCTCTTCTAATTTTTCTGGATATTGTTCTGCTAAATCAGTGCTTTCTGAAAAATCTTCGGCTACATGATACAGCTCCCAAACATCATCTTCAAAATCCGCTACTAAATTAACATTCCAAGGCATCCGGTTCGCATGTAGGGTTACTGCTTTCCATCCATCAACCCAAATAGCTCTATTTCCAAACATCTCGTAGTACTGACGTTTTTTGACATTTGGTGCATCCACATTGTCAAATGAATAATTCATAGAGATTCCTGTAAAAGGTTGTTGTTTTATTCCATGATATTCATCGGGTCTTTCGATACCTGCAGCTTCCATAATTGTTGGAGCGATATCACTAATATGATGGTACTGACTTCTAATTTCACCTTTAGCTTTAATACCATTAGGCCAAGAAATAACTAGTGCATCTTGCTGACCCCCTCTATGTTCCGATTGTTTAAAATATGGAAATGGCGTATTTCCTGCCATTGCCCAACCTGCATGGTAATGAGGGTAACTATCCGCTTGTCCCCAATTGTCATAATTACGCATATTAGCATCAAATGGAGTTTGCATACCGTTTAGTACATAGGTTTCATTAAAGGTTCCTGCCAAGCCACCTTCACCACTGGCTCCATTATCTGCGGTAACCATAATTAGGGTATTATCAAATTCGCCTATCCTCTTAAGGGTTTCAATCACTCTTCCAATTTGATAATCTACATGGTCCATTTGTGCTGCAAAAACTTCCATTTGCTTAGCATACATTTTTTTCTCATCATCATTTAAAGAATCCCAAGCAGGAAGTTCTTCTATTCTATCCGATAATTTAGTATTTGCTGGGGCGATTCCCATTTCTAATTGGTTGGCTAAGATCATCTCTCTAGCCTTATCCCAACCCATATCAAATTTACCTTTGTATTTTGCTATATAATCGTCTGGAGCATGATGTGGTGAATGCATAGATCCAGATGCCCATAGCATCATAAAGGGTAATTCTTTGTCTAAAGACTTGTGTCCAGTAATCCAATCTATAGCACGATCTGCTAAATCTTTGTCTAAGTGTTCTGTTTTTCTATAGGGTTCTGGATGGTGATCATCCCACATTACGGGTATAAATTGATGTACATCTGCCGCCATAAAAGTATAGGAATGACTAAATCCTTCATCACTAGGCCAACGGTCAAATGGACCAATCTGAGACACTTCATATAATGGAGTATGATCCCATTTCCCCAATGCATAATTTACATAACCTTCTTCTTCCAGATAATTAGCAACAGATTTCGCTGAAGAAGGAACGATAGCATTATACCCAGGAAATCCCATTGCAGTAAGTGCATGACTCCCTAAACCAATCATATGAGGATTTCTCCCCGCCATTAAAGTTGCTCTCGATGGAGAACATAAAGCGGTAGTATGAAAGTTATTATAACGCAATCCGTTATCGGCTAACTTATCAATATTGGGCGTTTCAATCAGTCCTCCAAAACTCCCTACTTGAGCAAATCCTACATCGTCCAACAGGAAAATAATTACATTAGGAGCGTCTTTTGGGGGTCGTTGCTTTTCGGGCCAAGCTTCCACTGATTCTTCATAGGACTTTGCAATTTTCCCCTTAAATTCTGTTTTAAATTCTTTTTCCTTTTCAGGTTTTTTTTGAGTTTCATTGCATCCATAAGCAAATACTAGTAGCATACTTAGCAATAATAAATTTTTAATAGTTTTCATTGTTAGAAGATTTATTTAATAGTAGCCCCTAATTTAATAAATAAATCCCATTATAATTTATGGAGATATTAATAATTTAAAAAACATAAAATTGCGAATTATTCATATTGATCGCCTTATTCATATTTATTCGCAAAAAAGTATGTTAAATTTTAATTATATTTGAATTAACTAAAACCATTAATAAATTATATTATGAGAATAACAACAACATTATTCCTAATTGTATTTTCAACAAGCCTTCTTTTTGTTGGGAATACAGATTCAAATGCACAAGAAAAAATTGTCCACGATGCAGAGTACTACATACTCAAAGCACAACATGGCGATAAATGGGCTGAACAAGACAAAGAAATTCAAAATAAACTATCAGCTCTTGAAAAAAAACATGGTAGTAAACCTAACATCATCCATATTATGTGGGATGACACAGCGGTTGGAGAAATAGGTGTTCCTCAAATCCAAGCTAGTAGAGGATTTAAGACTCCAAACATGAATAAGTTTGCAGCAGAAGGGCAATACTATTCACGTATGTATACAGAGCCATCTTGCACACCTTCACGGGCTGCTTTCCAAACAGGGCGTTACGCAATCAGAAGTGGTATGTACACAGTAAGTTTCCCTTTTGAATATGGAGGAATGAGTGAAAACGAAACTACCATTGCTGAACTATTAAGTGATGTTGGTTACGCAACTGCGTTTTATGGTAAAGGTCATCTTGGTGATATAGAACAAAGTTATATGACCAATATGGGCTATGACGAAGCGTTATGGTCACCTTACAACCAGGTACCAAGTATGTATGTTACCCGTGGTCAACTTGGACCTATGTTCCCAACTTCTGTAATGCCTGAGTTATACCCAAATGACCCTTATGATATGGATCCGGGCTGGAGACCTACTGGTTATGTTTGGGCCTTGGAAGGAACAAAAAATGGTCCTACCAGAGAATGGGGTACTCCTCCAAACGAGGATGATTATTACGCATTGGAAGGAGAATGTCAAAAACGCACGATTGATTTTATTAAAAAAAGTGTGAAAGCAAACAAGCCTTTCTTTATCTCGTATCAACCTGTCGCTGCCTCTTTTTTAGGAACTAAGCCAGGTGATAAAAAACTGACATTAAATGCAAGTATGATACACGAGTTTCTTGTAGGTTTCGACCAATGGTTGCCTACATTATTACAAACTCTTAAAGATGAAGGTGTAGAAGAAAATACGCTCGTCATCCTTATGGCAGACAATGGACCAATGACTCACTACGGACCTCCCGGTATGGTGGAGACACTTCACACAGGAGGGAAAGGTGATTTTACTGAAGGTGCTGTTAGAGTACCATTTCTTGTACGTTGGCCTAGTGTAATAGAACCGAATCAAGTTGTGGGTGACATTATTCACATCACAGATCTTTATGCTACTTTTGCTACTTTAGGGGGTGCAACAAAAAACATCCCAACAGATCGAATTATTGATGGTGTAGATCAAACATCACTTCTTTTTAATGGTGATACTTACAGCCGTAGAGACGATGTGAATATATACACTGGCGATATTTTAGCTGCTCAGGTAAAAGGTCGTTTTAAGCGTCATTGGGTTGGTGAATTACCAGGCCTTAGTGGTGCTTCATTCTATGATCTTTACAACGATCCACGCGAAGTGCAACCTCAGATGCTTCCTGGTTTTACTACCAAAACCATGTTTGATATCATGAGAGCACGTCACGAATTATGGATGCGAAAATACCCTAACAAAAAACACCCAAGAGGTATGCCTTTAACTGGATTGGAAAATCCACGTCCTGCAGTTATAAAAGCAGGTCAATTTCGCATAAAGGCAGAAGATTTACCTTTTGACCCGATGGAATTCCTTGATTATGAACTTCCTTATGACCCAACCATGGAGAAATGGGGATCTGGAAATAATTAACTAGATTTTGAAAATCAGAAATTTAATACAAGCAGCTATCACATTTAATATTGTGATGGCTGTTTTAATATCTACAAATAATGAAAAATTCCTCTCGCCGAAATTTTATTAAAAAAACTACCCTTGCAATGGGTGCCGTCGGAACAATTAGCTCAGGTATATTTGCAAATAACAACAGTGCTTTAAAAGGAAATGGAGAAATTAATAATGATTTAAAAATTAATGTTGCTGGTTACCCAGTAAACAGAGTAAAAGCCCTTATAAATAATAAAGTTGCTATTAAAGGTTGCGAAATAAACTTTATAAAAGACGCCATTGGAAATATAAATACCAATGTATTTAGTGGATCTCAATCCTATGATATTACAGAAATAGGTTTACACCCATTTATATTAGCTTATGCAAACGATAATTTTAGAGATTATACGCTACTCCCTATATTTCCTGTTCGGATTTTTAGACATAAAAGTGTTTTTATCCGAAATGACCGAGGTATTAATATCCCAGAAGATTTAAAAGGAAAGACAATTGGTACGGCTGGTTATTCTTCCACTTCATTAACATGGTTACGTGGTATATTTCAGGATGAATATAGTGTTAAGCCAGAAGATATTAATTGGGTGATTTCTAATAAAGATTCATCAGCAGATACAGCAGGAAAAATATCCGCCCAAGAACAAGTTCTACCAAAAAATATTTCTATTAAAAAAGGCTCTCCAAATCTAGACGAATCTGAATTATTAGTAACAGGTGAGGTAGATGCATTATTTCATGCAGCGGAACCCAAAGCTTATATTGAAGGAAACCCATTAATAGAACGTCTTTTTCCAGACTCAAAGAGAACTGAACAGACCTATTATAAAAAAACGGGTATATTTCCTATTATGCATGCCGTAGCCATTAAAAAAGAACTCGTTAAAAAAAATCCATGGATTGTAAAAGCGGTTTTTGATGCTTATTCAAAAGCCAAAACATTAGATTATATTCATATGAAAAAATTAGGCTGGGTTTACGACAGTTTGCCTTGGTATGGACAAGAATTAGAAAATACGAACCAAATTATGGGTGAAAACTTTTGGCCATATGGCATTGAGCCAAATCGTAAAGCTTTAGAGGCTTTATTTAGGTATTCTTTTGAGCAAGGATTAACTAAAAAACATGTAACTATTAACGAACTATTTGAAGGTTCATCATTAAAACTACAGGAAAAATGAAAAAATCTATACGATTATCAACCTTCTTCTTTTTAACAGTAGCTATTATTTATGCTCAGTACAAAGAACAAATTGAACCGCCTGAAGATGCAGAAGCAGCAGCTTTAGCGAAAGCTACACAAAATCCATTAGCAGCAATGTACAGTTTGCCTTTTCAAAACAATACTACTTTTGGGTTTGAACCTAATGATACAAGCCAGAACGTTTTAAATATCCAACCCGTAATCCCTGTGGGTTTAACAGATGGAATCAAATTAATTAACAGAATTATTATTCCTGTAGTTACACAACTTCAAAGTTTTGACGACCCTTCTTCATCTACAACTGGTATGGGAGATAAACCCTTTTAGAATAGCCTTAGGAATTGGTAAGAGATTTTGAATTTTATCAAAAAAGCAATAAATTTATAACAACTTTTAAATTAATATTATGAAAAAAACACTAGCTATTTTACTTTTTGCATTCCTTCTTATTGTTGGATGTACAAACAGTCCTGAAAATTCTAAACAGAATGTAGAATTGATAGAAAAATACGTACAGTCCGTTGAAAACATGGATTTTGATGCAATGGATGCTGTTTTAGATGATAATTATAAAGGGTATGGACCATCGATAAATGATTCTATCAATAAAGATCAAGCAATTTTAAATTGGAAATTTAATGTTGAAAATTTATATAAAACGATTAAATATAATAAATCTAGAAATGCTTCTATATTAGTTGAAGACGGTGATAACCAAGGGGATTGGGTTGCTAATTGGGCAGAATTAGAGATTACTTATAAGGACAGTGGAGAAAGCGTTACAATTTGGGCAAATACCAATTATCTAATTAAAAATGGAAAAATTGTAAAGAGTTATTCTTTTTATAACGAAGCGGATGTGTTAGAACAATTAGGGTATTCGTTTTATTAAAACTACTCCAAACAAATTAAATATAATTTAAAAAAAATGAGAAAATTAAATATAATACTGTTGGTTGCTACTCTATTTATAGGTTTCCAACAAATAGAAGCACAGAGTATCGCTAAAGGTTTAGGAATGTATGTCTTTCCTAGTGACGGACAAGACCAAGCCACACAAGATACTGATGAAATGGCTTGTTATAGATGGGCTATACAGCAAACTGGATATGATCCATTAAACCCACCTACTGTACAAGCCGCACAGGTAGATACATCTGTAGATGGTAGTGCTGTTAGTGGTGCCGCTAGAGGTGCTGCAGGAGGAGCTGCCATTGGAGCCATTGCTGGTGATACAGGCAAAGGAGCTGCAATTGGAGCAGTTGTAGGTGGCGTAAGAGGAAGAAGATCTAAAGTAGCAAAGGATGCTAATCAACAAAATGCAAATAACCAAGCGGCAGCTGCCAAAGCTAATGAGTTAGAAGCCGATTATAAAAAAGCATTTTCTGTTTGTATGGAAGGAAAAGGATATACCATAAAATAATATGTATATGAAAAAATTAATAATTTTTGTACTTCTTATTACTTGTTCGTTCTCAATATATTCTCAATCAAGTTCATCAAATTTAACAGATGAGCCTAATGAAAATAATTCTTGGAATTTTAATATTACTCCCTATTTATTCGCAGCTGGAATGGAAGGAGAAATTTCATTTTTATCACAATCTATTCCTGTGGATGCTCAGTTTTCAGATTTAGTAGACCATTTAAGTTTTGGTGCTATGCTTAATGCAGAAGCTAATAAAGGGAAATGGACTATAATGACGGATTTTATTTATATGAAACTTAAAAATGAAGGAACTTTACAAAATGGACAAGGAACTGCAAAAGCCGAATTAGAACAAATCATTTTTGAATTAGGGGGTGGGTATAAATTTATAGAAGAGGGTAATTTTACTGTAGATGTCATTGCTGGTGCACGGTTTTTTAATTTAGATAACTCTCTAACTCTTCAAGAATTTTCTATACTAGATAAAAATATCAGTTTTACAGACCCTTATCTTGGTTTGCGTTATAAAACCCATTGCAAAAAATGGAAACATAGTGGGAGAATAGACTTAGGTGGATTTGACATAGGTTCTAGATATAGCTGGAAGTTTAATTTAATGTTGGGTTATGATGTATCTAAAACTATTACTCTAGCTTTAGGATATCAAGGGTATGGTGTAGATTATCGTGAAGATAAAAATGATTTTAAATATGATATTTTTTCAGGTGGAGGAGTCTTTGGTTTAAATTTTCATTTTTAAATTAAAATAAGACATCCTCTAAAATATTCTAATTGTTAAATTTAAAAAGCCGTTAATTAAGATTTTAACGGCTTTTTAAATTATGTTTATTACTCAGTAAAAGATTAATTTTTTACATTTTCTTTTACCCAAACCATACATTCATTAAAACTACCAAATAAGAGTTCCTTAGGTATTAAATCTGGAATAATGTCGATACGTTCCATCATATATTTTGGCTGCGCTAAAGTATCTACAAACATTACTTTTTTACCCTCTTTCACCAAATCAATTAAGACCTCTTCCATGACGTAAAGTCCAGATTGATCCATATACTGCATCCTATCCAATCTAATAATTACTGTGGTTGCACAATCGGGTATTTGTTTCGCCAAAGCTTGAAATTCGCTTGTAGAACCAAAGAACAAGGGCCCCTTAAGATGCTTTATAAAGATTTGTTCTTTTAGACCCTCTGGTATTCCAATTTCATCCTCCCAGGCTTCCTCTTTTAATGATTTTACATCAGATCGTTCTGCTGAGATATCCCCAATTCTTTTCATAAACATTAAGGAAGATATAATGAGGCCAACTCCAACTGCGTAAACTAAATTCCAAACAGATGAAAGTATGAGTACTACTAACATAATCATCACTTCAGACTTTGGAATATAGGGTATCGCTTTTAATCCTTTATAGTCCATAACTCCTATTCCAACAGTTACTAAAATTCCAGCTAGTACTGCTGCTGGAATTTGAGAAGCAATTGGCCCTAAAGCTAATAGAACCACTAATAAAAATAGTCCTGCAACCATCCCCGATAAACGAGTCTTTCCCCCTGCATTAATATTAACAACGGTTCTAATGGTAGCACCTGCTCCGGGAATTCCTCCAAAAATTGCCGCTACACTATTCCCTATTCCCTGTCCAATTAATTCTTTATTCGGTTTATGCTTGGTTTTAGTCATATTATCTGCAACAACTGAAGTCAATAAAGAATCTATTGCTCCTAGTAAGGCTAAAGTTAATGCCGTAAATATATAGGGGGTTACTGTACTCAAACTAAATTCTGAAAATATTTTTAGATTTGGTAAAGGGATTCCGCTTGGTATTGGCTCAATAGGAATATAATTCAATCCAAAACCTATAGAAATTCCTGTCATCACAACAAGTGCCACTAGTGTACTGGGGATTTTAGTGGTAATTTTTTTAAATCCATAAATGATAAAAATAGTTCCCAAGGCTAATAACAATTCCAACCATTTCAAATTTTTCAAGGCTCTAGGAATTATTTTTATCGTTCCAATAACCCCTGAAGCTTCAGCACCTGCAAGAGTTTCAGATTCTTTATGTATTTGTTCTTGAGTGATACTACTCCCTCTTTTTACCGTTTCTTCAAAGTTCTCTAACACCAAAAGCCCTTCTCCAGCTTCATCTTTTAAAATATTATCTAATATAATTTCTTCTGCATGAGGTTTAAACTGATTCACAAAATCTTCATCCTCTTTAGGATAATACCCTATCGATGGTAAAATTTGAGTTATTAAAATAATAACCCCAATAGCAGTCATAAAACCTGAAACTACGGGATAGGGAATGTATTTAATATATTTTCCGATCCCTAAAACACCTAATCCTACTTGAAATAATCCTGCTAATAAAAAAACCGTTAAAATAACGGGTAATGCTTTGTTTATATCTCCATCAAAAGAGGCTACAATTCCAGCAATCATCACCATAGCTACTGCAATCATTGGAGCGGTTGGGCCAGATATTTGAGTGTTTGTCCCACCAAAAAGCGCTGCAAAAAACCCAACAAAAATAGCGCCATATAAACCGGCACTAGGGCCAAGACCCGAACTTACACCAAAGGCTAAAGCCAATGGTAATGCTACTATCCCAGCTGTTATACCTCCAAATAGGTCTCCCTTAAAATGTTTAAAATCAAATAAATTTTTCATAGACATCGTTTAAATTATATAACTTGGTATAGCTCTGCTTTTTTATATAAATTGTTCTTTTCAAAATTATCAATTAAATATTGAAAAATAAACTTCAATTAAAACTTTAAATAAAATTTAAGATTTCATTATTTCAATAGAAAACAGCTATCCCACTATAAATTTTTAAAACGTTAATATAGTCTCGAAAATACTTAAAATAGCATATATTTGTCCATTATTTAGAATTAATCTAATTAGATGATAAAAGTTAGTAATACAGCAAAGTCAAAAATTGAGCTATTAATGACCGAAGGAGGTTTTAATGCAGCTGAAGATTATGTGCGCGTAGGTGTAAAAAGCGGTGGTTGTTCAGGTTTATCTTACGAACTTGATTTTGATAATAGTAAGAAAGAGGAGGATAAGCTTTTTGAAGACAATCAGGTAAAAATTATTGTTGATAAAAAAAGTTTCCTTTATTTAATTGGCACTACCCTTGAATATAGTGGCGGCCTCAATGGTAAAGGTTTTGTGTTTAATAACCCTAACGCCAACAGGACCTGTGGTTGTGGGGAAAGTTTCTCATTATAGTTTACTGAAAAAGAATATGGCGAAGTTTACCGAAGACGATTTAAAAAAAGATCTTGAAACCAAAGAATATGAATATGGTTTCTATACAGATATTGAGACAGACACATTCCCAAAAGGATTGAATGAAGACATAGTTCGTGCTATTTCTGAAAAGAAAAACGAACCACAATGGATGACCGATTGGCGTTTAGAAGCTTTTCGTATTTGGCAAGAAATGGAAGAACCTGAATGGGCAAATGTAAATTATGAAAAACCAGATTTTCAAAATATCTCTTACTATTCTGCTCCTAAATCTGTTGATCCTAACAAAACATTAGATGATGTTGATCCTGACCTTTTAGCTATGTATAAAAAGTTAGGGATTTCTGTAGATGAACAGAAAAAGATGAACAATATTGCAATGGATATCGTTGTAGATTCTGTTTCTGTAGCAACTACATTTAAAAAAACATTGGCAGAAAAAGGAATTCTATTTATGC
>MAAC01017106.1_pt1 | contig 11512 bp, 9 predicted proteins | sample 1115981 | NCBI WGS metagenome assembly MAAC01 (sample SAMN04961126, study PRJNA320927) | seawater metagenome | isolation source: sample BD02T64 sea water enriched with oil for 64 days | place: USA:Gulf of Mexico | collected 2013-07-27 | reverse complement strand
GGCGGCGGCGCGCCTGCTGCCGCGACCCGGCGCATGGATGGAAACCTTCAAGCAGTTCATGGCCTTTCCGCTGTATCTCACCGCCGTGTGGCTGGTGTGGGTGGCCGGCCAGCAGGCCGGCCCTGGCGTGATGGCCCTGCTGCTGGGCGGCGGGGTGCTGATCGCCATGGCGGTGTGGGCGCTGACCCGGCCCGGCAAGGCCTGGCGCGCCGTGGCCGCCGTGGCCGCGGTGCTGGCCCTGAGCGTGCTGGCACAGCCCGCCCTGCGCGCACCGGCCGGCACTGCCGCGACGCAGGCCCCGGCCGGCGCCGAATCGGTGTACAGCGACGCGCGCTTCGACGCGCTGCGCGCCCAGGGCAAGACCGTGTTCGTCAACTTCACGGCCGACTGGTGCATCTCGTGCAAGGTCAACGAACGCACCACCCTGAGCCGCCCACAGGTGCAGCAGGCGTTTCGCGACCACGACGTCACCTACCTGAAAGGCGACTGGACCCGCAGCGACCCGGCCATCACCCGGGTTCTGGAACGCTACCAGCGTTCAGGCGTGCCGCTGTACCTTGTGTCGGTGAAGGGCGGCAGCCCCCGGGTGCTGCCGCAAGCCTTGACGCCCGACATCGTGATCAGCGCGGTGTCGGCGCCGCCCGACGCCCCTTGAGGACACGACCATGAACATGACCGCCTTACTGATGACCTCCGCGCTGATGATCAGCAGCAGCGCAGCATGGTCCGCCGCAACCATCGGCACGCCCGCACCCGATGCCACCCTGCGCGACACCACCGGCGCCGTGCACCAGATCAGCGATCTGCAGGGCAAGACCGTGGTGCTGGAATGGACCAACCACGACTGCCCGTTCGTTCAGAAGCATTACGGCAGCGACAACATGCAGCGCCTGCAGCGCGAGGCGGCGACGCGCGAAGTGGTGTGGCTGACCGTCATCTCATCGGCGCCCGGCGAACAGGGGCACGTGACGCCCGAGCAGGCCGACGCCCTCACCGTGCGCCGCAACGCCAGCCCCTCGGCGGTGATTCTTGACGAGGACGGCAGCGCCGGCCGCCTGTACGACGCAAAGACCACGCCGCACATGTTCGTGATCGACCCCGAAGGGGCCTTGGTCTACGCCGGCGGCATCGACAGCATTCCCAGCGCCGACCCGGCCGACATCCCCAGGGCCGTGCCGCATCTGGAACTGGCCATGGCCGCCACCGCCGCCCCTCACTGTAGAGGCATCGATGAAGTAGGAATCACCACCGGGGGTTTGCCCGGTGTCACCGTTTCTGCCACCGCCGCCGCCGCCGCCGATGGCAACCACTGAGACGCTAGTCACCCCAGCGGGTGCGGTCCATGAATAACTACCTGGTGTGGTGAATTCCTGCTGGCCTACTGCCGGTTCAAGCAAATCTTCTAAAGCTGTAATTCTAGCTTCTAAAACACCTATAAAAGCCTCGTCTATTCCGCCAGGTAAAGTGGTAGCTGTTTTAGAATGCATTGCATAAGGCACACTTAATAACTGGCTGGTGCCATTTACATCGTAACTTCCATTGTTATCTACATCTACTTCTGTTTTTATAAAATAGGTATCAGTGCTCCAATTAATATCAGAGAAGACGCCACTTACTACTACTGCTTCGCCGCCTCCAATCTCAATACTTAACAGTCCGTTTGCATTAGTGGTTGGTGTTTGGGTTTCTACATAAACTGCTGTAGTACCTTGTAATATGCTTATCTGAATAGGCGTGGTTGCATTGCTTACCAAAATATCAGAACCGTCTCTAACTACTGCTTGGTAACTCATACTCTCTGGTGATTGTGCAAATGCAGTAACTGTTATAAGTAATGCTGATAACAATGTGTAAAATTTGTTCATAGTATTTACTTTTTAATGATTTTAAATGTTTTTAATTCGCTGTTGTTTTGGTTGACTTTTAAGATATAAACACCGGTCTCCAAATTTTTCATGGCTATTTGTGTTGCTTCTTGTTGTACTTTTCCTTTCGTGACTAAGCGCCCTTGAACATCGAACATCATATAACTTAAATCTGTGAGTGAAGCATTGGTTAAAGCCAAAACAATATAGTCTGTGGTTGGGTTAGGGTAGGTTACGGCTGATAAAGTAAGTGCTATCAGTTCAGGATTGCTTAAAACAGCAAATTCTATCGTTTGTTGTACGCCTTGGGTTACAGTGCCATTACTTCCAATATTCATATTGTTTACCAATTGCCCAACCGAATAACTGACTGTGCCATCGCCTGTGGCTTCACCACCTGAGGCCGATATGGTTTGTTGTGAATAAATTGAAGTTGTAGCGCATAGAAAACACGCTAATTGCATAGTTCTTTTCATAGAGTTGTTTTTAAGATTCGTCTAAAATCAACTCAAGTAAAGAGAGCAGAAGAAAGGTTGGTCTAGATTATAAAAAAAAAACGAATATAACATAAATAAAGATGAATAAGATGCATAAAATACAGAAGATGAATAAGATGAAATTTATTTATATGCATAGTAAAAAACTAATGGTAACACACTGTATAATTAATTGCTGAGTTTTTGCTTATTAATGAAAATCCTCTCGGATTTTCTATTCGGTTTATATTTACTAAACTACATGATTATACACGCAACTAATTATATGCAAACCGTTATCTTTTATTTAAAATAAAACTAAAATCGAACAACCATGAAATCTTTTATCGGAATAATGTTAGTAGTATTTATTTTCATAATAGGATTTTAGTATGGGAGTAAATATGCTTCAACAGAATTCCCAAATCAGAGTGTATTAATAAGCAATGTGTCGGATTTAGAGGAAGTTCAGCAAATAACTGGAGAATATGTTCGAACTCATGTAGTAGCCGATTTTGAGTAATGTGCATCCCTTTTTGCTAAAAATGCAGTTTATATGGTTCCTGAAAGACCTTTACTTAAAGGCAGAAGTGAAATAAGAGCCAATTTAAAAGAATCTTTTATAGGTCGAGGAGATAATAAAAATATTGATCAGAGAGAACCTGCAGAAGAGGTGGTTTTCATTGGAGATTATGATGCTGTGAGAGGAATGGTTATGACAATATTATATTCGCAGACTTACCAACCAACGATTAATGGTTTCAAGTTAAGTTACAAGATGGCCGTATATTTAAATGCCATTTTTTTTTACATTAAAACGATAAGCTCTTTCCCATCTCAAAAAACATAAAGCACCGGTAATTAATTAGTAAAGCATTATCATCCTTTACGTTAAAGGCTGATATGTACTTACAAAAGTTGTATTTTTAATAGGGATGAAACAACTAAAAGCTTTAATACTATTTTTATTTTGCATACAAACTTACTCGCAAAATCAAGGTGTTAATTGGTATTTTTCTGAATACGCAGGTATTAATTTTGATTTGGTTAATGACACGGTTACTTCATTAAATGATGGGCAGATTGGAAATGACGATTCAGCAACAATATCAGATAAGGATGGTAATCTTTTATTTTACACACGTAATAGTAATAATAATAATAGTAACGTGTATAATAAAAACCATGAGCTTATGCCAAATGGTAGGGGCATGCTTCCAGTAACTTGGGGGCGGCAATCTCGTATAATAATTCCAGCACCTAAGAACCCAAATATATATTATATCTTTGCCGCTAGTTTAAATCAAGGGTTTATATACGCTGTTATTGACATGACCTTAAACGGAGGCCTAGGCGATGTCATAGAAAAAAATGTGATAATTCGTGAAAATTGTATAGGTATTACAGCTTTGCTAAAAGATTGCGAATCTCAGTCCATATGGATCATCACTTCTTCAGAAAACAATCAAGCAAATAATTTGTCATTTCATAGCTACGAACTAACAAAAGCTGGACTAAATATTAACCCAGTGACATCTAATTTTTTCCAACCAATTTTATCTTCTTATATTATAAAAACATCTCCTGATGGAAGTACCCTTGCTACTCCAATCAGTGATAGTAATTCTACGAATATTGGACTATTCAATTTTAATAAAAACACAGGTGTCGTTTCTAATAAACGCATGCTAGAAATAACCAAATTTGATCACAGTGGGCTTTTAGGAACCATTAATATAAGTAGCTTTGAATTTTCTTCTAATAGTAAATTATTATATATAAACTCACGTAATGCTAATACTTATCCCCTTGGTTCAGATAATTCTACAGATCCACTCTTGTTTAAATCAACCTTAACTCAATTTAATTTACAAACTCAAGATATTCAAACTTCTGAATATAAAGTAGATGAACGGTTTGGTTTTTTTTCCACCCTCCAAATAGGTTCTAATGGTAAAATCTATAGAACGTCTAGATATGACTTTTGGAATGGGGATCCCTATCTAAACGTCATTAATAATCCAAACGGTATTGGTGCAACTTGTAATTATATACATCAAGGCATTGATATTAGTCCTAATTTATCAGGTTGGTCTCTACCTCCATATTTTGAATCTATTTATAATAAAGAAGAAGATATAGATATTATTAATAATGGATCTTTGAATCAACTATTAACTCTATGTGAAGGTGAAACTTATACCTTAAGTTACGACGATATCCCCGGTGCCGTTTATAAATGGTATAAAGATGGAGTGCTTATAGCTAATACTACCTCCAGTTTATTAATTACAGAGTCTGGAACCTACGAATTATTTTTTGACAATAATAATGTTGTATGCACAAATGGTTTAGCCAAAATATTGTATTATGAAATACCAGTAGCTAATCAACCCAGTAATATTTTAACTTGTGATAATGATAATGATGCAATTTGGTCTTACGATTTCACATCTCAAGACAATGAAGTATTAGGAGCACAAGATAATACCATTTATAGTGTGCATTATTTTGAATCTCAGGATGACGCCGATAATAATGAAAACGAAATTATTGGCATTTATAGTAATACTAGCAATCCAAAAACTATATATGCTAGAATTCATAACAACGGAAATATTAATTGTTATGACACCACGTCATTTACTTTAGAAGTTTTTAATACACCAACGGCTAATACCATTGGTGATTGGGAAATATGTGATGATGATACTGATGGTAATGACATGAATGGCCAACGAGACTTTGATTTATCAACACTCAATCCTGTTGTTCTAGGAACTCAAAATGCTTTGCAATATGTCATAACTTATTACAATTCACAAATCGATGCAAACTCAAGCAATAATCCCTTGCCAACAAATTATTATAATACAACTCCAAATACAAAAGAGGTTTTTGTTAGGATTGAAAATGTTGATAATACGGAATGTTATGATACAACATCATTTAATTTAATAATCAATTTATTACCTGAATCTTTCGACTCTTCTTTATTGCAATGTGATGACGATGGTAATCCAGATGGATTTACATTATTTAACCTTACTGAAGCCAATGATGATTTAACAGGTGGAGTCACTGACCGATCAACAAAGTTTTTCTTAAGCTTAATAGATGCACAAATCGATATTAATGAAATTGATGGCAACTCATTTAACAACACTCTTAATCCTCAAACTATTTTCGTACAGGTGATTAATGATATTACTGGTTGCTATAGTATTTCAAAATTATTATTAGACGTTACTGCCACAGATGCCAATGATGCATTTCTTAGCCATTGCGATGACGATGGTGTCGAGGATGGGTTTTATAATTTTGACCTTAGTCTGGCAGATACTACAGTTTTAAACGGCTTACCAATAACATTGACTATAAGTTATTATGAAACTTATGAAGATTCACTCCTTGAGCAGAATAAATTGAATACGTCTTTCACAAATACTGTTGCTTATTCACAAACTATTTATGCAAGAATAGAAAACGATAATGCCTGTTATGGTATTGCTCTAGTTGAACTATCAATTTATGAACTCCCGAATATAGAGACCCAATTTGAAACGTTGTATTGTCTCAATTACTTCCCGCAAACTATTACTTTAGATGCTAGCCTTATTAGTAACCCTGCTACTGAATTTACATATGTCTGGTCAACTGGAGAAACAACTCAGGAGATACAAATTAATGCTCCTGGTACATACACTGTGACTGTTGCTAATATCAACGATTGTAATACACAAAGAACGATTACAGTATTGCCATCTAATATTGCAACTGTCGAAAATATTGAGGTCATAGATGTGTCTTCCAATAATGCTATAACCGTTATCGTTTCTGGTGAAGGCGATTACGAATTTTCACTTAATCACATTAATGGTCCTTACCAAGACCGTAATTTTTTAGAAAATGTACCGCCTGGACTACATACAATTTATGTTAGGGACAAAAATGATTGTGGTATCGTAAACGAAATCGTTTCAGTTATTGGCTTTCCTAAATTCTTTACACCTAATGGTGATTCTCATAATGATGCTTGGCATATATTTGGTATTAATAGTAAATCACAGTTACAAAGCGAAATCTTAATTTATGATCGTTATGGTAAATTACTCCAAAAACTTAACCCTAACGGAACAGGATGGGATGGTACTTTTAATGGGGAAGACCTACCTACTAATGATTATTGGTTTCACGTAAAACTACAGGACGGTCGTACATTTAAAAGCCATTTTACATTAAAAAGATAAGCTCTTTTCTATCTCAAAAAGATTAAGCTCTGATTGTTAATCAGTAAAATATTATCACCCTTTGTTCTAAAGGTTAATTTTTACAAAAAAACTGTACTTTTAATAAAGTAAAATATATGCAAAATTAAGGGACTTAAAAACACAAGGACAATTAAGCACACGACAATCCATACACAAACCATTATGTGAAATAGAATTAATATCACTGTCTTTTTTGATAAAGATTTCTTGATTTTGCGTATGGAGCATTATCAACAATATGATGATGTAAAACATTATTTTTTATCTGAAAATATGTGTTAGATAGTATTTACACCTCATCAACAGCAATGAGTCTCTCATCTCTTTTTTTACTGATTGCCAATTTATAGCGTTTCAATTCCTTGTTTACTTTAGGAGCAAGTAAAAACAAGCCTATCATATTAGGCACCATCATTGCAAAAATCAAGGCATCAGAAAAACTAATTACGGCGCTTAAACTTGCAGCAGCACCAATAACTGTAAAAATGCAAAAGATTATTTTATAGCTATTCCCTATTCTTTTATTTCTACCAAAGAGATACGACCATGCTTGATACCCGTAATATGACCATGAAATCATGGAAGAAAAAGCAAATAATATTACGGCTACAGCTAGTACATATGGAAACCAGGAAACACCACTTTCCAATGCTTTAGCGGTTAAAATAGCACCTTGCTCAAAAGACACCCCTGTACCAACAGCTACTTGCCCTGTAATGATCAAAGCCAACGCGGTCATTGTACAAACAATTACGGTATCAATAAAAGGTTCTAATAGTGCTACTAATCCTTCGCTTGCAGCATAATTAGTCTTCACTGCAGAATGCGCAATAGACGCTGACCCTATACCTGCTTCATTTGAAAATGCTGCCCTCTGAAAACCTTGAACAAGCACTCCAATTATCCCCCCTGCGACTCCTATAGGACTAAATGCACCATCAAAAATTGCTTTAAAAGCATTTGGTATTTCGGTATAATTCAGCATCAATATAATAATTATAGCAAGCACATATACCCCCACCATAATCGGGACAATTTTTTCAGTTACTTTTGCTATTTTTTTAATGCCACCAATAATAACTATTCCTACTAATATGGCCATAATTAATCCAAATACCCATCCTTTACCATGGATAAAACTTTGCTCACCTCCAGTAACATATTCAAATAATTTAAACGCCTGATTTACCTGAAACATATTCCCTCCTCCAAAAGATCCTCCTACACACATGATAGCAAAAATGACGGATAGTATCTTTCCAAGTTTCACAAACCCTAATTCTCGTAAACCATTTTTCAAATAATACATTGGCCCTCCAAAAACAGTGCCATCGCTAGCTATTTCGCGATACTTGACCCCTAAAGTACATTCTACAAATTTTGAAGCCATGCCTAATAGCCCTATTAAAATCATCCAAAAAGTAGCGCCTGCGCCTCCAATAGACAGAGCAATTGCTACCCCTGCAATATTTCCTAAACCAACTGTCGCGGACAGCGCTGCAGTTAGCGCTTGAAAATGAGAAACTTCTCCTTTGCTTTCTATCTTTATTGTTTTTAAGATATCTTCTTGCGGTTCGTGAGTATCAATAGCATCATACTTCCCTCGAACAACATTTATTGCAGTAAAAAATCCATTGAAATTGATAAACTTAAAATAAATCGAAAAATACAAAGCTCCTAAAATCAGTACGATCAGCACCCAAGGAATACCAATAGTTGAAGTAATTGGGATTTTAGACAACATCGCATTGGCAAACCATCCGGTTGAATCTACAAATAGTTGATTGATTCTGTCATCCAAACCAGATGTGTTTTCTTGTGCTGAAATTAAAACGGGTGCTAATAGAATACTGAATAACATGAACTGATTTCTCATTCGTTTTTTGATTTTGATTACCGCTAAGTTGCTTATTAGCGACTCACAAAAAAAGCTTACGTAATAATGAAAATACACAGGTCATCTACTTAAGTAAGTACTTAAGTAATTGGTTTTATTGTGTTTATAAGGGTTTTAAATAATAAGAGAATGGTGTGTTTATTATCATTTTCAACTTGAATAGTTATGAAATGGTTGCGTATTGTAATAAATTCTTTTCGGTTGCATAAGCTATTAATTGTTTTTTACCTCCTGAACCACTAATATTCAAAACTTTTTTAATTTGATAAATATGTGCTTGTAAGCCGTCAACTCCAATATGCATGGCTTCGGCAATTTCTGAATATGATTTTTGTTCGCCACAAACACCTAAGTTCGCTAACACTTCTTTTTGTCTGTCTGATAATTCTACTTTAGAAGATTTTTTAAGCTTTTTGTATTTCTTTTTTTGATGTGTAAATTTAATTTTTAGATGCTTTATAGTATCTATATGACTTTCATTCGCTAATAATAATGATTCTCGTTGCTTTAACAAACCGTCATGAGTGTTTTGCAATTTTTCCAATTCCGTTTGTTGCTCTTCCTTTTCAGCTAATAACTTCCAACTGTACAGCAAAATTGTAAATAATAAAATGAATGTAAATTTAAAAGACAAGGCTGTAACTACTCCAAGAAAATTCCAACTAGGCAAAGCCATTAACTTCAAAGCTTGGGCTTCTGGTATAATGCGGTGTGTAACCGCTATCACTATTAATAAAAATAGCGCATAGGTAGGTAGAATCATAAATTTCATACCTCTATTCCTAAAGGCTTTATTTAGTTCATGCAATAGTGCAAAAGCAACCATAAGCGATATTGGAATATCTATTAGCCAAATAAAACTATTTCCTGAATTACTTGGAGTACTATTAGAAAATGAGGCCAAAAAGACAAACGCAATCATTATTAAAATTCCACCAAAAATCACGAAGACTTCTTTTTCTGTAAAACGTTCAATAATTTTAATTACTATATTCCGTTTTCCACCATGTTCTATAGAAGGTAAAGACATTAAAATAAATAGTGAATTGAGTAATGAAAAGAATACGCCTAAACTAACAATGAATGAGTCATTAGCTTCGATACCACTCATGGAAATTAAAATGATGTTTACTAAAGCACCTATTCCCCACGATAATATTGCGAGTCCAAACCATTTAATTCCGTTTAAAGATAATTTAGACGCTTTTCGGTGTTTTTCTTTAAAGTAAATGCGTTGTATCACAAAAGCTGTTATAATACATACAATAGCTGTAACATAATACCCAAGAGCTGATGACATTTAGTTTATTTTGATGCCAACTAAAATACAGTATTTATTCTTCTACGCAAAAAAGGAATCCTTTTACTATTAAATACTAAACCTTAGCTCAATATACTTTTGCTAATGCAAATATGATTGCGATTATTCTGCCGAAGATTATTCCACTATGAATTGAAAATTAACAAAGTTATGGCGTTGAATAAAAAAGAGGTTATTAGCTTTGCCCTGTAAATATGCTTGGAACAAGACATATGTGAATTACAGATAACGAATTAAGGGCGGTTTTTGCCAAAAATTTAGAGCTCCAAACGCTCTTACATTTCATATACTAACCGCTCATGTTTATGATAAAAAATAGAGAAGATAATGATAAAGAATCCAATAATAATGGTGGCAATGCTTTTCATGGCCAACCAGACAATTTGCCAAAATATTGACCAACCAAAAACTATTGGTGAATCAATAACCTTTAATTCTCAAGTTCTTGAAACAGAAAGGGAAATTCAAGTATACCTACCCGAAAATTATGATAATGCTTTAACAAAGTATCCTGTTCTTTATGTATTAGATGGTCAGCGTTACTTTTTAAATGGCATCGCGTTTCAGCATAATTTAACATGGCAACAAATTGTTCCAAATTTCATCATAGTAGGAATTGTGACTGATTCTCAGAAAAGGCGTAGTCTATTGTATGATGAATCTACATTGTTCATTCAATTCTTAGAAAAAGAGTTAATTCCAAAAATAGACAGCGATTATCGAACCCTAGAGGAACGCATATATTTTGGTTGGGAAATGGCAGCTGGGCTAGGAGTCGAAATAATGGCCGATGTGCCTTCATTATTTAACGGGTATCTTTTAGCAAGTCCTACATTTATTTCAGAAGACAGATTAGATAATGTTAATAAAATGATGGAAGGAAATCCTGAACAAAATTTAAAAATATATGCCAGCTTGGGAGTTGTCGAAGGTTGGGCAGTAGCATCTATGAGCTCTTTGGACTCTATAATTAAACGATCCCCTCATAAAAACATAGAATGGAAATATAATTTTTCGGAAAATGAAAATCATTATACAACCCCATTGACTACCATTAATGAAGGCTTAAAATTCTTTTTTAGTGATTATGGCCCTCTTAGGTTTTATACCTTGAAAGAATTTAATGACTTTGGTGGTATAAATGCTTTGCGAGAACATTATAATATTAGAGGTGACAGATATCAAATTGCAGGCGATGTTCATGATGACACCAAGCACTACCTCTTAATACAGTCATATAGAGAGAATAATTTCGAAATGTTTAATCAGTTAGTTATTGGATTCGGTGGAAAAGCATTCATTAAAGAATACTATAATCGTGCATCTTGGTTTAATAGATTTGCAACATTTTTTCTTTCGAATAATGAATTGGCAGATGCCTTAGAAATTTTTGAGGTAGGGATTTTAAAATTTCCAGATTCATCCATATTGAATAATGGCATGGGGAATTACTACAAGGCGAATGGAGAACTAAATAATGCGAAGAAATGGTATAAAAAAGCAATTAAAATTGCAGAAACTAACAACGAACCTGAATTATCTGAGTATAAAAAAAACTTAGAATCTATTAAAAATTAATGATTGCAGATGCCTTAATAGTCTTTTTAATTGGTATTTCCATTTTCATCTCCTCAGTGTATATGTGCCTCTTTATTTCCAAAGATCAGTTGGAGGAATGTGAA
>MAAC01000901.1_pt1 | contig 11520 bp, 9 predicted proteins | sample 1115981 | NCBI WGS metagenome assembly MAAC01 (sample SAMN04961126, study PRJNA320927) | seawater metagenome | isolation source: sample BD02T64 sea water enriched with oil for 64 days | place: USA:Gulf of Mexico | collected 2013-07-27 | reverse complement strand
TTTTCACCTGCAAAGCTTTTCTCACTCACTCTGGAAAGCATCTCTTGCGCCGCCTGAAGGGCATGATCGGCGTGATCAGGGTTTTCCAAAGGTACATTGAATATCGCCAAAATAGCATCCCCATGAAAGGTTGCGACGATACCACTATGATCGGTCACAATCCCTGTCATCTCATCAAAGTAACTGTTGAGAATCTCGACGGTTTTCTTTGGCCCCAGGCGTTCGGTCAGATTGGTAAACCCAACAATATCCGTAAAGATAATAGTGGCTTCTCGCTCTATCGGCTCTAAAAGCCCTTGATCCGTGATCATGGCGTCAACAATAGGCTCAGGCACAAATCGGCCAAAAATCCCGGTAATGGATTGGCGATCACGCTCGGCCGTAATCTTCTCCCGGAGTGTATTTTGTGCCCGGTGCATCACAATCGCAATCAGCAACGCCACGACAATCAAAATGATACCTTCCTGTATCCGGCTTCCCGTGCCGCCAAAGGCGGGGTTAAGAACCACGTCAATGACATTTTGCGCGCTCGGGTTCGAAGGTAAATCTGCCCAATCCAGGATGTATCCATCTTGATATACTGCCGCCGCGTAGGCCGAGAGATAGCCAGACGCACCGATAAAACCGGACCAAAGCACCAAGCGAGGCGAAAAGCTAAACGCCGCCACCCCCAAAATCACAAAGTAAAATGAAAGCATGGAACTGCGGAATATCATCACCGCCGGAAGATCCGCCGTCGAAAAGAGGGGTTGGGTTGCAAGCAATACTGAGATAATGCTTACATCCAAGGTCACAAACAGATACTTGACCCAAAACCGATCTAAACGGGTCCCGATGATCCAGAAATGCATCAGGCCGAGGACAAAGAAAGTCCCGACCAACAAAGCAAAATTTCCTGCAGCTTCAGGATTATTGTTCAAACGAGAAAGCACCAACCATAACCCAAGCAAAACAAGTGCAATCGAGCGACCAATTATCGCCAACTTCAATCCCGCATGCTCTGCCCGTTTAATTGTCAGATCAACATCTGCAGAGAGATCTGGATTGAAATCACTATTTTCTCTTCGCATCAAAAAAACCTTAAAATCCCGTATTTAGAATATTATTTGTTCTTCATCACCCAACTGCTGTCGCACAGTACGAAAGCAATTTGATACCTCTAACCACCTCGAGAACTTAATCCTCGTCGACTTTTTTATAAATTAACTTTTACACTGCCATAATTGTTTAGCACTAAACGGTCAGGTGGAAGTTATGAAAATAAACGTGCCGCTTATATTTACGGCAATCATCATACTGTTTACATCATTATTTACAGGTTCTTCTTTCGCTCAAGGTGACAAACTCATTGCCCACTGGCGAGACCGTCCGCCCTATATTTTCAAAGACAATAAAGGCCAAATCAAGGGTATCATGGTTGACCTTCTTGAAGACGCCGTTAAACGATTAGGGTATGAGCTAGAATGGCGGAATATTCCCTTTGCCCGCAGCCTTCAACTCTTGAAGCAAAAGAAACCTGTCATCGTCCCCCGTATGCGTAAAACCGAGGAACGGGAAGCTTTCACCAAGTACCTCGGGCCAGTAGCTTTTACCGGAACACGCGTTTTATTTCTGGTGCGAAAAAAGGATAAGGACCTTCTCGGCAGTTATGACGATCTCTATAAATATTCGATCGGGGTTAAACGCGGCACAACCTATAGCGGCAGGTTCGACAAGGATATGGGAATTCAAAAAATTTTCAGTATCGACGACAAAAACATGGCTCAAATGTTTGATGCTGGCCGGTTCAAAATAATGGCTATTGCAGACCGGGAAGCAATTCTTGCTGCTTTGGATAAGGCCGGGATAGATGATTATGCCTTCGCGTCCTACATCATACATAACAAAAGCGGTGGTTATTATTTCGGCACTCCAAAAGATTCTGAACTCGATAAAGTATATCAGGATCTAAATGGTATTCTGGCAGATATGATGACAAGGGGAGAAACCAAACAGTTTTTTGATCGTTATGGTGCAGGGGATACCTCTTGGTTTGAAGAAAAAAACCAGGCAACAAATTAACCTCACCCAAGCTTGGTCTGAACGCGTTCCATAAACTTATCTTTTTGGATCACCGCTCTTTTATGAATACCTGAACCGATCAGGTCTCTTTCATCTGCAACACTCTGTGATTGTTTTATTTAAATTTTCACACCAAGAGTTGCACTATTCTATCCATGATAAAAGCGTGTTACTCGACAATTAACTCTTGTAAAAATACCATAAAGTCTTTGTACAGAACCAGATAACACCGCTTTGGCATTATCTGGTATCGTTTACAAACTTATACTCATTTCCAGTAATTATTCGCCGCAGCTACGGTTTGGAAATTAGTGGCAATAACCTGCGAAGACGCAATAAGGTTTTCTGCGTTCTCTTCGTAAATCGGGCGAATTTTCTTCCTAATTTCATCAGATGGTTGAGTATATTTAACCCCCATACGCGATAGCTTAATTGCCAGTTCATAACCTGCTTGCGCGTCTTCAGTATTTAAACTTGTTAGCCATTTATCATCCATACTCTTCTCTCCGTTTATTATCTTTTATTGGGTATTTTTTGTGTGAACATCTTACCTGAGAAATTAACTTTGCGCAGCCCAACTTATTCTTTCTCTTCCGTTCTTCTCGTAAAAGAAATCGCATAAGCATTTCTTCGCGCTTGTAGCAGAGGATCTTCTGATTCTTCAAAACCGGAAGATAAGACTAACGGATCAAAATTAATCTTATCACATTGCCCTTCTTTTTCAGTATTGATCGCAGATACGACTAATTGTGCCGCATTTATTTTCTGGTGATTGCCTATCCATGCTAACGCAGCGTTATCAATTTCATCTTCATCATTAGCCAGCGTAACGACCATATCCCAGGAAACTTTGTGATCACTTAGATTTTTCTGCATGTTTTCAAAGAAAAAATCTTGCTTGGGCTCTAAGACAACGGCCTGCCCTTGAGAGGGAACAAACGACCATCTGACAGCAGTCTTGTCACCATTATCATTTATCAAATAAAAGCTATTGATACTATTGAATGTCGTGCCTTCATAAGGTGTTAGTTTCTTTTCTTTTTTTGATACATGAGCTTTAAAGCGCTGTAAGTCTTTATTCTTTTGTTTAAAAGCTTTAACAGCGTCAGAACCTTGAGTTTTGGCAAGCATTAGTTCAGCAAAGGCTTCCGGCGTACGTACCGGGAAGAAGTCCAGTGTATTCATCGACATCAGGTGCTCTTCACCCGACAGCGTTGAGATAGACAAACCCATCCCATATTCCGCTGGATGAGCATCCGAAGCAGCATTATTGCCGCCTTTATGCGATAAACGCCCTGTTACTGTAGAGTTACTCGTAAATAAAGGGCTGTTGGTATATTTGAGTATCTCTTTATCACTGGGTGTCAACGTCGCCGTAAAACAAAATCCTTTTGTGTGATTACGCCGTTTTCCTTCTGTAACACCAAATAATTTTTCAAACGAATTAACAGTATCAACGGCTGTACTATACTCATCTCCAATAGCTTCTTGAGTTACGAGCAAACAAATGCTTAGGCCAAGCGCCCTACAAATGTTTTGCGGAAGCGCTTTTTTCATTCTCTTTTTCATCATAAATTTCCTTGGTGAGTTAATTTACAAACACAATATAATTAGCACACGAATAGTTAACAAGCGAATTGTTGTGATCTAAACTTTTTTGCGGCATATTGATTTATCAAACCATGCCAGGAGTATTTTTTGTCTATCGCCCGATTAGATGAGCAACTTTGCTTTGCTCTGTATGCAGCTTCAAATCATTTAACCAGTATTTATCGCTCACTTTTAGAGCCTCTGGATCTGACATACACACAGTTTATTGTGCTTATGGCGTTGTGGGAGAAGGATGATATATCAATTAGCCAACTCGCTGATAAAGCAGGTCTTAGCAAAGCAACGATGACACCGCTTTTGAAACGTCTGGAACAAAAAGGCTTTATTCTCAGGAGAGTGCTTGATGACAACGAGCGCCAGAAAAGTGTGACGTTAACCGAAGCCGGGCGGCAATTATCATTACAAAGTGCTGAAATTACCCAACAGGCTTTTTGTGAAACTACCCTGTCCCGACAGCAGGCAAAGGATATCATTAAGATGTGCCAGAAAATCGTAAAATCGAAAGATCTCTGAGCCAAGTTCATCGGTAAATTCGACTTCCGCCCTCCCCATAAATTCACGAAACTACTTTCTATTTGTCGCAAGAGGTTACAGTGCCTACCTTAAAGCTGACATATAAACTCGAGTTCGGTATCTCTTAATGAAAATTCCTTTTGATAACAGCTACGCCAATCTTCCAGAACAGTTTTATACCCGTATGGATCCTAAACCTGTGGCGGCACCAAAGCTGATCAAGGCAAACACTGCGTTCGCCAAGCTTATGGGAATTGATCCAGTAGAGCTAGAGACAGTCGAGGCTGCCGAAGTCTTTGCCGGCAATAAAATTCCCGATGGTGCGTCGCCACTGGCCATGGTTTATGCAGGCCATCAATTCGGCGGTTGGTCGCCACAACTTGGTGATGGACGCGCAATCCTGCTGGGGGAAACCGTGGGCACCGATTGCATCCGCCGAGACATCCACCTCAAAGGTTCCGGCCGCACGCCCTATTCTCGCGGCGGAGATGGCCGAGCATGGCTTGGCCCAGTCTTGCGTGAATACATCGTCAGCGAAGCTATGGCAGCGCTCGGTATCCCCACCACCCGCGCTCTGGCTGCCGTCGAAACGGGTGAGACCATCTTGCGCGAGGATGGGCCTATGCCCGGTGCCATCTTCACCCGGGTTGCCCAAAGCCACGTCCGGGTTGGCACCTTCCAGTATCACTACGCCCGTGGCGACAAGGAAGCCTCAAAAACTCTGGCTGATTATATCATTGCCCGTCATTACCCAGAGGCCGCAAGCGCTGATCAACCCTACCGCGCCCTGATCGAGGCCGTCATGGACAAACAGGCACGTCTGGTCGCGCGCTGGATGCAGGTTGGCTTTATCCACGGCGTCATGAATACCGACAACATGTCCATAACAGGGGAAACCATCGACTTTGGCCCCTGCGCCTTTATGGATACCTACCACCCCGGCACGGTGTTCAGCTCCATAGATCACGCCGGGCGCTACGCCTGGGCCAAGCAACCCTCCATCGCGCACTGGAACCTGTCCCAGTTCGCCCAATCCTTGCTGCCAATCCTGCACGAAGACCCGGATATCGCTGTCGGCATTGGTCAGGAAGTTGTCGATGGCTTCCAGGAAATATTCAGCACCTATTACTTCGAAGGCTTTGCCGATAAATTCGGCCTGCTCACCCTGCAAGAAGGCGACCCCGACTTTATTGGCGACAGCTTGAAACTCCTCTCGGACAACGAAGTCGATTTCACCCTCTTCTTCCGCCACCTCACGGGCATTGCCCGATCTCAGTTTGAGGGCGGAGATAATGGCGAGGATAGTGTTCAAATTCTCAGAGGTTTATTCAAGGAACCCGAGGCGCTGGATACCTGGCTCGAGAACTGGAAAGAACGCCTCTCACAAGATGAAACCACCCCTGCCGCTCGGTACAAGAAAATGCAATCCGTCAACCCGGTCTTCATCCCGCGAAACCACCAAGTCGAAGCCATGATCCAAGCCGCCATCACCGGAGACTTCGCCCCCTTCGAATGCCTGCTGGCTGTGTTATCTGATCCCTACAGCGAACAACCTGATAACGCAGATCTGGAAATCCCCCCAAAACCCGAAGAAGTCGTTCATGCAACCTTCTGTGGGACCTGAGGTTTAGGTACAATTCGAAAAGTTTATAATTTGGGGCGTTTCGGGTTTCCTGGAGTTCTCTTAAATTTTGCTTTTTTATTCGATAAAACCCATTCTTTTGCAGTTCTCTTTGCCGCTTTTATCTCTTTTGAATTCAAGCTAAGAGAAAGAGAGGCTATCAAGTCAGAAGTACCTCTATTTCCTTCCAACTCAACTATATAGAGCCAACTCATTGCTTTTGATACGTTCTTTGGAGCTCTTCGTCCTTTAGCTAACATCCCGACAAGTATCAATTGAGCTTTTGTAAAGCCGTGTTGCGCTGATTTCTCAATCCATTCAAAAGATTTTGGATAATCTAAGGGAGCACCCTTTCCAGTGCCGTACATAGCTCCGACAAAATATTCAGCGGCTGGATAACCGTTTTGAGCATATGGGTAGAAAATTGAAAATGCCCTCGTAAAATCTTCTTTTCCAAAAGCTTTCATCCCAGAGGAAAAATCCCAAGAAATAAGTTCAGTCAAATCAGATGCTGGTCCGTTTATCTGCGCAATACTGCCAGAAAGAAAAATGGCATCAGAAATTTGATGCGGAGCCATAAAGGGGAGAAGCTTTTTAAGCTTATTTGATGCTGAAGAATGCCCGTTTTTGGCAGCTAAATAAAGCCAAGCATACGCATATGTATAATTTCGAGAATTATGATTAGCATAATAAACCCCCAGATCATACTGAGCTGCAACCACACCCTTTTTAGCTGCGCTTTCATACCATCTGATTGTTTGGCCAGTACTTTTAGCGCCAACTAAACCTATGGAGTACATTAGTCCCAATTTGTGTTGAGCTTTTGCATGCCCTAACTCCGAAGCCAACTTATACCATTTAAAAGCATCTCGTTGCTTACCACCCGGTCCGCCTCGCTCCTTAAAATAGATAGATGCAAGCTCATATTGAGATTCTACATGTCCCTGTTCTGCAAGTTCTGTAAAAGCCCACACAGCGACATCTCGATTTCCATTCTTCAATAATGAAACCGCCTTTTGAAACTTGATTTCATTTTGAGAATTATTAGAAGGCGAAGCTGCACTTGCAAAATTTACCAAAGCGCAAACAAGTAACAAGGAAGTTATAACAGCCCGGATAAAGTGTTTCATATGTATCACCTGACGGATTGCAGAATTTCAAAAAAGTATCAAACTCTTATGTTGGAAGCAGAGTTATCTAATTAATATTTTGCTCCCATCACTCCTCAATAAACCGCCAGCTATCAGCGCCATCGAATTTGCGGATTTTGATATCTGCGGCCTCGGTGTGATCAAACAAACGACCATTGACGGCGATGCGGGGTTCGGATTGTCCTTCTGTACTTGTCCAGTGGGTCACGCAGCCACAGGATGTGCAGTGATGAAAGTCAATGGATTTATCGCCCCATTGATAGGCTTTTGTGGCACCCTCCTCACATTCGACGTTGACCTTATCCGGGGTGTAGTGACACCAAAGCGTGCCGTAGCGGTGGCAAATTGAACAGTTACAGCTCACGAGGAATTTTGGTTTTTGTGCAACGGTTATGCGAACAGCCTTGCAATGGCATGTGGCTTCCAATGCCTTCTCCCTGTTTCGTAATTTTTATATTTATCAAATGCTCTGATAAAGCCTAACCAAACCATAGAAATAAATAAAGCGGTAGGGATTTATCTGTAAGCTTTACATCCTAGACGACACAACGTACAACGGCGCCAGCATTATAGAAATTTTAAGACCTCACGGCCGCCCGCAGTGAATTCCACAGTGAATTGCGGCCTATAACTTTACTTATTATTGCAGCGCCTCCAAAATGATACCGTCAAAGTGATGGTCCTTGCCGCGCAGCCAGAACGTCCTCCGGAATGAGAAAAACCGGGAAAGTTCTGTTTCATACTCAGAGAGAAAAAGAACATGTCAAATTCGGAAACCCCGGTAAATGACGAAAAAGTAAATGACGACAACACCAGTGTTGATAAGGCTGAAAAAAAAGTAGCCGCTAAACCAAAAAAAGCGACAAAGACCAAGGCGTCAGCCAAAGCCAAGACTGAAACGAAAGCAAAGACAGAAGCTAAGGCCAAGCCTAAGGCGAAACCCGCCACCAAAGCTGAGAAGGCCGAAAAGGCTGATAAGCCGAAGAAAGTCGCCAAACCTAAAAAGGTAGCTGAGGCTTCAGACAGCACTGAGACTAAAAGTGAAGCTGTTAAAGCCAAAAAAGTGGCTAAGCCAAAAGCGACTCCCCCAAAAGCCGCTCCCAAAGTAGCAAAAGCTAAAAAATCTGCTGAGGTTCCAGTAACAGAACCAGTAGAAGCCCCAGAAGTAAAAGTAGAAAAAGAAGCAAAAGTAGAAAAAGTTGTTGAGCCCGTTCAGGCTGTCGAAGCAGAGACTGCTCCAGCGGACGCTCCCTCATCTACTCCAGCAGAAGAAACCTCTGAAGTAGAAGCTGCAGTAGAAGTAGAACCTGTGATCGAGAGTGACCCTTTTGAAGGCGTGCACCTTGCTCTTGCAAAAGCCCTCGCGAAAAAAGGCTACAAAGCTCTGACCCCTGTGCAGAAGGCTGTACTAGCTCCTGAACTCCGCGATGCCGATGCGCTGGTTTCTGCCCAGACTGGTTCTGGTAAAACCGTAGCTTTTGGTATTTCGCTGGCACCTACACTTCTTGGCGAAGATGAGCATTTCAAACGTGCTTCTGCGCCTCTTGCGCTGATTATTACGCCAACACGCGAACTTGCTCTTCAGGTGATGCGCGAGTTGGAATGGCTCTATGCTAATACTGGCGCGCGCACTGCGACCTGTGTTGGTGGCATGGATATGCGTACCGAACGTAGCGCGCTTAATCGCGGTGCTCACATCGTTGTTGGTACGCCCGGTCGTCTCAGGGATCACATCGAACGTGGTTCATTGAACATCAGCGCACTTAGAGCTGTGGTTCTGGATGAAGCAGATGAGATGCTTGATCTCGGTTTCCGCGATGATCTTGAATACATGCTCGACACCACACCAAAAGAACGTCGCACCCTGATGTTCTCGGCAACGGTTCCACGCTCTATCGGCATGCTTGCCAAACGCTATCAGCGTAATGCGGTGCGTGTCAGCACAAAAGCCGAAGAAAAGCAGCATAGTGATATTGAATATCGCGCCTTGACTGTTGCCCCGAACGACAAAGAAAATGCAATCCTCAACCTGATCCGTTTTTACGAGCCGAAAAATGCCATCGTTTTCTGTGCGACACGTGCCACGGTAAACCACATGGTAAGCCGCTTTGCCAATCGTGGGTTCGCGGTTGTCGCGCTATCTGGTGAATTGAGCCAGAACCTGCGTAGCCATGCGATCCAGTCTTTGCGTGATGGTCGTGCTCAGGTTTGTATCGCAACCGACGTTGCAGCCCGTGGTCTGGATCTTCCAGATCTGGAATTGGTGGTTCACGCCGACATTCCAAAAAGTCGCGAGCCTCTGTTACACAGATCAGGCCGTACCGGCCGTGCGGGCCGTAAAGGTATTTCCGCGCTGATCGTGCCTTACAACTGGCGCAAACGTACCGAACGTCTGCTTGAAAGTGCCAAAGTAAACGCGACTTGGGCTAACCCACCATCAGTCGAAGAGATCATCCAGCGTGACCGCGAACGTTTCCTTGCCACACCGACGCTTATTGACCCGGTAAAAGAGGAAGAACAGGCTTTTGTTAAAGAGCTTTTGGAAAAGCATGGCGCAGAACAAATTGCTGCAGCCCTGATCCGTACCCAAAATGCTGGACGCCCAGCGCCGGAAGAACTTATCACCCGTTCAGGGCGCGACAGAGACGACCGTAATGAACGCGGTGGAGATAGGGGCAGAGATAGAGATCGTGGTAGAGACAGAGACGATCGCGGCGGAGACAGAGGCGGCGACCGGGGTGGTGATCGTGGCGGTAGAGGCCGCAATGATAATTTCGGAGCCACGCGCAAAGAACGTGTAGATTTTGAAGACGGCGTCTGGATTTCCATGACTGTTGGTCGTAAACACACTGCCGATCCTAAATGGCTTCTGCCCATGGTATGTCGCGCAGGCTGCATCACCAAAAACGAAATTGGTGCCATCCGCATTCACATGGCCGAAACCCATGTAGAGCTGACCCCAAAAGGGGCTGAAAAGTTCTTTGAAACCATCGGCGGCAACAACCGGATTGAAAAAACCATTACCGTCAAACGCCTCGAAGGTGTTCCTGAAGAGCCGGATGACGTCATGGACGACAAAGACGCGAAAGGCTTTCACCGTCAACCACGCGACAGCAAAAAACAAAAACCGTTCCGTGATAACTTCAACAGAAGCGATCGCAGCAAAGAATATAGTAAGCGGGCTGCTGAAGATAAAGGTTTTGGTAACAGAGACGAAAAGTCCGGTGATAAGAGTTTTGACGACAAACCTTACGGCAAAAAGAAATTCGGTGATCGTAAAGCTGGCGAACGCGATTACGCCAACAAAAGCGGAAAACCTAAATCAAAAGGCAAGTTTGGTTCTGACGGGAAATTCAATGATCCGCAAGCCGATGGTGCTCAAAAAACCTGGTTTGATGATGGATCAGAAAGCGCTGAAGGCCGTGGTGAATTAAAGGGCGAACACACTGATAAGCCAAGAGGTTTTAAAGGCGGCAAGGGCGGCAAAAAATCTTTCGGAAATAAATCCGCAAACAGATCAGGCAACAATGGTGCCTTTGGCAAACCTTTCAAAAGTAAAGGCGGGAAGCCAACAGGTGATAACCCTCGGGATAAAACCGGATCTTCCACGTTAAAACGTAAGAGTGCCCCTAAAAAAGACTAACGAGATAATTAATCTCGGGTAAACCCAAGAGGAACAGCGGATAAAATCCTGATGCTGTTCCTCTTTTTATTTGTGCGGTATCTATTGAGCACTTTTACAAAACACATCTATTGGTTACTATAATTTCAAAATTTAATATCATTACGTTTATTTAAGTCAAGCATTCCGGGAACACTATGATGATAGAAAAAACAGGCCGCACTGCCACACTCGTTCCCATGGCTGAGGCTGATTATGAGGCATGGAAATCACACAGCATCAAGGGCTTTGCAGATGACAAGGAACGCTCTGGCTACAGTGCCGAACAAGCCTTGAAACTGTCGCAAGAGTCATTCGAAAGCGGCCTGCCTCAAGGTTTAAATACCCGAGACAATTATATCTTCACCATTCTCAATGCTGCCGACCAACCCGTTGGTGCGACCTGGTTTGCAGTGAAAGAGCATTACGGCAAAAAATCTGCCTTTATCTATGACATCGAAATCAATCTTGCCGAACGCGGTAAAGGCCTCGGCCGTGCGACAATGACCGCCTTAGAAGACGAAGTTCGAAAGTTGGGCATAAATAAAATCGGCCTGCATGTCTTCGCCTTCAACAAAACAGCCCACGCTCTCTATGCATCCCTCGGATATCAAACCACAGACCTGACAATGGAAAAAGCTGTTTAAGCGAGGCCGTTAGCGTTCTGCTAACAACACTTCCAGCACTTCAAATATTTTTGGGTCTTGGGCTTGCGCGGCATTGAAGCGCATAAATCTGTTCGCGGTATTGTTCAGGCTAAAGACACTGCCGGGGGCCAGTATAATATTTTGGACGAGTGCCCGTTGCGCAAGGTCCGCCCCATCAATGCCCTCTGGTAGTTCACACCATAAAAACATCCCGCCCCGAGGCTCCACCCACGGCTTTATGCCAAGCTTGGCAAG
>MAAC01015900.1_pt1 | contig 11523 bp, 7 predicted proteins | sample 1115981 | NCBI WGS metagenome assembly MAAC01 (sample SAMN04961126, study PRJNA320927) | seawater metagenome | isolation source: sample BD02T64 sea water enriched with oil for 64 days | place: USA:Gulf of Mexico | collected 2013-07-27 | reverse complement strand
ATACAGCTGTGGGCTACGAACAAAAAAGACCTCGGTGTTACCAAGTTCCCAAAGTTCTGTTCCTAATTCAAACTGTTCTTTGGCCTGTTTAAAACCTTCCTTATCATCTTTAAAATTCCCTGATTTGAACTCAACATCTTGACCAAAAGAAAAAACGGAAATAGATAGGATAAATATGAATAAATAATTTTTCATTTCTTGTAATTTTATCAATTTTGAAGATTAATTTGAACAGTTTCCTGAGTGATATTGTTTCGCTAAATCCGATCCAAGTTCACGGGCTTTTTGCCAATCAGCACATGCGCCATCTAAATCTCTTAGCATTTCTTTAATCATCCCTCTGTTTACGTAAGCATCTGCCAGTTTAGGATTGAGTTCAATTGCTTTATCAGCATCCAGTTTTGCTTTCCGATATTCACCTTTCTTGAATAAGGCTCCTGCTCTGTTACTATATGCAGGGGCGTACGTTGTATTTAATTCAATGGCTTTAGTAAAGTCTTTAATTGCGTCATCCAAACGTTCCATTTTCATATGAGTAACACCTCTGTTGTTGTATGCCAAATAAAACTTTGAATCTACGCTTAAGGCACGGTTGAAAGCAGCTAGTGCTTCTTGGTACATTTTAAGTTTCGTTTTACAGGTACCAATGTTGTTGAGTACAAAAGCTAAGTTTTCATTTTTACGAGCTGCTTCTTCGTAATCTTTTACTGCTTCGGTATACTTCTCTACCATTCGGTAACATGATCCTCGGTCATTGTATGCATAAGCATCATCTGGTTTCAGCATGATTACTTTCGTGAATTGAGCAATTGCTGCGTAATAATCCTTTTGCATGAATTTCATGGTTCCAAAATTATAATAGGCTTTATCATTTTTTGGTTCCAATTCAATCGCTTTCAGATAGTCTTTTTCAGCATTTATAAAGTCGTTTAAACCCTGATATGCTCTTGCGCGTTGGAAAAAGGCTTTCGCATAATCCGCTTTAAGAACCAATAAGGCGTCAATTGTTTTTATTGCCGCTTTATAATTCTCCATACTGTTTTCAGCTACGGCCTTATTATAGTAAGCAGGTGTGAATTTAGGATCGCTTGAAATTGAAATCGAAAACATATTGATTGCACCCTTGAATTTTTTCTGTTTGAAAAGTTCAATACCATCATTATAAGCCGTTTGGGATTGTTCGATAGCTGCGTTTGTCTCATTGAGGTGCATAATGGAATCACGGTAGAATTTTTCTTCCGGAGTAAGCTCTTCAATTTGCGAAAAACCGGTAAATCCGACTAACGCAATTAATGCTGTTAAGATTAATTTTTTCATATGTTTAATTTGTACGACAACGATTCTGTTCTTGTCCGTCAATAGAAATAATCATGCCATGGTGGGATAATTAGTCATTTGAGGTAGAGCATTTTCCCTGCGGTTTTTAAATTGGAGCATTAAAGTAAATAAATTCTGATAGACAATCGGATTATGTAGAGAGTTAGTTATCAACAGGTGTTGAAAACCTAAATAAGTATTATCACCAAGTAAGTAGATGCTAAAACAGTTAAGAAGACAAGTGAGTAGCTGTAAACGTTGTGGTTGAAAACAGAATATTGACGAATAGAGATTTTAATGAATGTTAAACAAGCGACCTAATCTTGTCCATTATTGCATGTGCCAGTTGATTTGCTTTATCTTCCGATTCACTTTCGGAATAAATACGAATGATGGGTTCTGTATTACTTTTTCTTAGGTGAGCCCACTCAGAACCAAAGTATATTTTCACACCGTCAGTAGTGTCTACTTCATGATCCGAATATTCTTTTTGTATGGCCTCTAAAATAGCATCCACATCCATCTCAGGTTCTAATTGGATTTTGTTTTTAGAAATGTAGTAGTTTGGATAGGTTTTGCGCAATTCCAAAGCCGTTAAATTTGCCTTGGCAAGTTGTGTTAAAAATAAGCCGACACCAACAAGAGCATCACGACCATAATGTAATTCAGGATAGATTATACCTCCATTACCTTCACCTCCAATAACAGCATTGGTAGCCTTCATTTTGTTGACGACATTTACTTCGCCAACAGCGGCAGCACTGTATTCACTATTCGCGTATCGATTAGTGACTTCTCTTAAGGATATAGTTGATGAGAGATTAGAAACAGTGTTGCCTGGCGTGTGTTGCAACACAAAATCTGAAACGGCTACTAATGTGTACTCTTCTCCAAACATAGATCCATCTTCACAAACAAAAGCCAAACGATCAACATCCGGGTCAACAACAATTCCCAAGTCGGCATTTGTCTCCTTGATTTTTTCGGAAATAGCCGTTAGATTCTCAGGTAGTGGTTCCGGATTATGCGGGAAATGACCGGTAGGATCACAGTATAATTTATGAATAGTTTCAACACCTAGGGCCTCCAATAGACTTGGTATAAATATACCTCCAGTTGAATTTACAGCGTCCACAACTACTTTGAATTTTGCCTCGCGAATGACAGATACGTCAACTAATGGTAAATCTAGTACTGCTTGGATATGTTTGTCTAGGTATGAATTGTCTTTTCTTAGGCTTCCAAGGTTATCTACCTCGGCAAAGTCAAAAGACTCTTCCTCAGCAATGGATAAAATTGTTTTTCCCTCAATATCGGAAATAAATTCACCTTCTTGATTTAACAATTTTAAAGCATTCCATTGTTTCGGATTGTGACTAGCGGTTATTATGATTCCTCCTTGAGCGTTTTCCATTGGAACAGCAATTTCAACTGTTGGCGTTGTGGATAAGCCTAAATCAATCACATTGATTCCTAAACCTTGTAAAGTCCTTATTACAAGCTCAGAGATCATTTCTCCCGAAATTCGGGCATCTCTACCAATGACAATAGTAGGTGTTAGATTTGTATTGTTACTTATGATCCATGTACCATATGCGGCAGCGAATTTTGTAGCGTCAACGGGTGTTAGGCCCTCACCTGGTTTTCCTCCAATTGTACCACGAATTCCAGAGATTGATTTGATTAATGTCACAGTGCTTGTTTTTTATTAAACAAATATATGCCTTTTCTCAGATTCTGGAAACCTTTAGGCTTGCTATAACCAACACAATTTGGTTCGTAACTAATGCGAATTAATTTAAAATCAACGCGGTTTGTTTAAATTAATATTTTTATTATTGCAATATAATCTAGAGAGAACAGTTCGTTCACTACTCTTATTTCACACCGAATTTTCATTCAAAGAAAAAATCGAACAAAAAATATTTATGACTGACATTTCAGATCTAAACGCTAAGAAAGTAGCGGAGTTAAGGACATTAGCTAAAGAGTTAGGTATCTCAGGAACCGATTCCCTTAAAAAAAAGGAAATTGTTACATTAATTGCTAATCAATCAAAGACCGATCAAAAAGTCGTTGTAGAGGTAGAAGATAAAGAGGAAGTTGCGGCGGAAGATCAACCTAAACGAAAAAGAAGACGAAAAAAAGCTGTTCCGGAAGGGGGCGCAAAAGGAGGAGATCTTTTTTCTGAAGAAATTAAAGCATCTGTTCAGGCCGTTGTTGTAGAAGAGAAGACAGTCGAAACAATTGCTCCGGCAAAAGAAGAAGTGAAGAAGGAGGCAAAAGAAGTTGTGAATGAGCCTCGTAAAAGAAACGAACCTCGCAAAGCAGCAGAGAAAGAGCCTCGCAAAGAAGGTGAAAATGAGCCACAAAAAGAAGGTGAAAAAGAATCGCACAAAGAAGGTGAAAATGATTCGCGTAAGGAAGAGGGGAGAATAGAAGGGAAATCAAGACGTAAACCAAAAGAGAATAGACAAAATCCACAAGAACAGTCTGCTCGTGATAAAAATGCTAATCGTCAACCTTCAAGAAATAATCCTAACAATGGAAATAATCCTAACAGTGGAGGCCAGCAGCAGAATCGTAAAAAATCAGTAGAAGATTTTTACGGATATAATTTTGATGGATTAATTATAAGCGAAGGCGTTTTGGATATGATGCAAGACGGTTATGGTTTTTTAAGGTCATCAGATTATAATTACCTTCCATCTCCTGATGATGTTTATGTTTCACAAAGTCAAGTGAAACGTTATGGTTTGAAAAGAGGTGATACCGTTAAAGGACCAATTCGTCCTCCAAAAGGTGGTGAAAAATATTTCCCACTTATTGGTGTAGAAAGTGTAAATGGACGTGAGCCAAATTATGTACGTGATAGAGTCCCATTCGAATACTTAACACCGCTTTTTCCTCAGGAAAAATTCAAGATTACAGGTCATAAAGAAGAATCTTTGTCCACTAGGATAATGGATTTATTTTCACCAATAGGGAAAGGTCAGCGTGGAATGATTGTAGCACAGCCTAAAACTGGTAAAACGGTTTTGTTAAAGGATGTTGCAAATGCAATTGCTGCTAATCACCCAGAAGTTTACTTAATTGTTTTATTAGTTGACGAGCGTCCAGAGGAGGTTACTGATATGGCTCGTTCAGTAAATGCGGAGGTTGTCGCTTCAACATTTGATGAACCGGCTGACAAACATGTTAAGTTGGCTAATATTGTTTTAGAAAAAGCAAAAAGAATGGTTGAATGTGGCCATGATGTTGTAATCCTGTTGGATTCAATTACACGTTTAGCTAGAGCTTATAATACAGTACAACCGGCTTCAGGTAAAGTGCTATCGGGTGGTGTTGATGCAAACGCACTTCACAAGCCAAAACGTTTCTTCGGGGCAGCTCGAAAAATAGAAAACGGTGGTTCACTTACTATATTAGCTACGGCATTAACTGATACCGGATCCAAAATGGATGAGGTGATCTTTGAGGAATTTAAAGGGACTGGTAACATGGAGTTGCAATTGGATCGTAAAATTGCAAATAGAAGGATTTATCCAGCTATTGATATTACTGGCTCTGGTACGCGTCGTGAAGATTTATTAATGAGTAAAGAAGCACTTCAAAGAATTTGGATTCTAAGAAAATATCTTGCAGATATGAATCCTATTGAAGCCATGGAGTTCGTTAAAGAGCGTATTCAAGGTACACTTTCAAATGAAGAGTTCTTGATTTCTATGAATGGATAATCGTAAGAAAAATAGTTAAATTATGAAAAGCTGCTCTAATTGGGCAGCTTTTTTGTTTAGGAGTTCCTGTGAAGCGGTTTTAATAAATCCAAAACTGTTTTAACTGGACTAAAACAATCATTACCTATTTCATAGAATAATGTATTCCAATTAGCCATTCCTCCATTCCATAAACCAGGTTGCTCAATGAATTGAATAGATTTCCCTTTGTGTGTCTTATTTACAATGAAGTATTGCGAATCGTCGCGATAATCTTCCAGGTCAAATTTTTCCCCTTTGTAATTTTTGGGTGCGCAAATAATTTCAACAGGGTTGAAATGCGTTGATTTAATAAGAAGCGCCAATTGAGCTGATTTGCTCGAAATTTGTGATTTCTCAACAATTTGCCTGACTTCATTACCGTTTTCATCTTTCACCCAGAAAGGGCCACCCCCGGGCTGACCTTCGTTTCTTACCATACCACAGATCCTGATTGGACGATTGAGTATGTCTTTTAACTTTTCCGGATTATTCAGGTATTCCGTTGGTATTTTTAAATTGTGAGAGGCATTTAAAGCAGTGACTTCATCCAAACAATCCTCATCTTTGTCTATCGCTTCTAAAATTGCAAATATTTTAGATTGAAATTCTAAAAGAACACCCGCCAACATTTTTCGTGCTGAGACAGATTGTTCTGCATGATCCTGATGTTGAACGTTGTCGATATTCCGAATTAAAATTAAATCAGCATTAATTTTGTTTATGTTTTTGATTAATGTTCCATGCCCTGCCGGACGAGTAATCATTTTACCCTCTTCGTCATGAATTACCTCGCCGTTTTCATCAAATGCAACCGAATTAGATTCCTCGTCTTGTACTGAAAAGTCAAAGTCAAAATCAATCCCTGTTATTTCCCGTAAAATCTTAATACTGTGTTTAATCTCTGATTCAAAAACAGCGTTAATGGTGAAGTGAAAACGTGATTTTTCACCGCCAATTTCGGCTCCTTGTAAAATATGCTCTTGAAAAGGATTGATAATAAAGTTACCATAACGGTGAAATGGTATTAGTCCTTTCGGACGATTTCCAAAATTAAAACCGTCTTCCTCCAGAATAAGTTTCAGGAATGATTCTATATTGATCGCCCCTGTTTTTAAGTCGTCTTTTGTCCGTTGTGGAAGTTTATTGAAAAAAGCAAATCCTTCAATACTATTGATTAGGTGCTCAATGAATTCAATTGTTTCCTCGCATGGATTGTCGCTATGAATAAAATCATAGGCAGCTCCAAACATTCTTGAGCCAGAACCACTTGACGGAATAAAGAAACTAATGTCCAAGTCACTAATTTTATTCTCGTAATAGTGAATAGATTTTTTTGCTTCTTCTTCTGTTAGTATTCCAATACCGTTATCCATTCGGCATGAACCTAAAAGTTCAATTTTTGGATTTCCACGGTTTATTTTTTCCTTTTGTATTGCTATTTTCTCGTCCAAGGTAATTTGTTTTATCACGTATACTAAAATACGAGAGATAAAGATATAAGTTTTATAATTAGTAAAGATTAGTAGATGCCGGACAAAAGCCAAAAGTGTGGGTCGAGCTCTCCTGATAGTTATCAGGACAAATTCCAAAATTCAACATTAAAAACTAACTTTGTATCCTTCATGCTTAAATCATACCTGAAATACATTCAAAAACGCGTTAATGCTCATGGAATTCATTCCCCATTTGTATTTGAGTTCTATAACGAAGTAATAAAAAAATGGAAATTGGGTCGTAATTCAAAAGTGGAAGACTTGCGTAAAATTCTTTTGAAGAATAATAAAAAAATTACGATTCATGATTTAGGTGCTGGTTCAAGGAGAAGTAATGATGCGGAAAGAGCAATTTTCGAACTTGCTAAAAATGCAGCCGTTCCAGAAAAATATGGATCGTTAATGGCACGTATTATTGAATTTTACAATATAAAAACGGTGCTCGAATTGGGGACCTCATTGGGTGTTGGGACTGGGTATTTGGCTATGGCGTCAGCAGAGGTAAAGGTGGATACCATAGAGGGGTGTCCTGAAACGGCTAAAGTTGCGTTGGGAAATTTAACCGCACAACTTGGGTTGGAAAATGTTAATCTTGAAGTTGGGGAGTTTTCCGAGGTTCTAGGTAAAAAAGGTAATAAGGTTTATGATCTAATTTACATTGACGGTAATCATCAGTTGAAACCGACATTAGAATATTTTAACTTTGCAATTAATCATACACATGATGATTCGTTCATTATTTTTGATGACATTCACTGGAGTGAAGAAATGGAAGAAGCATGGAAACAAATTCAATCTTCGGAAAAAATTAATGTGAGCATGGATTTATTTCGGTTTGGGATTGTGTGCAAACGTGGAGTGCAACGAAAAGAACATTTTATTATAAAATTCTAATTCACTTCAATTCGACTTGAAGGAAAAATAATTGAAATGAAAGTTTATACAAAGAAAGGTGACAAAGGTAAGACAGGTTTGATTGGTGGAACACGGGTTCCGAAGTACGCGTTGCGAATTGATTCATACGGAACCGTAGATGAGCTGAACTCATATATGGGCATGTTAAGGGATAAAGCGTTGAATGCACATTTTAAAACCGAAATGGTTCACATTCAAGATCGACTGTTTACAATCGGTTCATGGTTGGCCTCTGATCCTGAAAAGGGACGCATGAAATTGCCGGAGATCCAAGAGGAAGATATTACACGTCTTGAAAAGGGAATTGATGCTATGGAAGAGAAACTTGAGCCAATGACATCTTTTGTCTTGCCTGGTGGACATGAGACGGTTTCTTTTTGCCATATAACACGTTGTGTTTGTAGAAGAGCTGAACGAATTGTGAGTGAATTAAATGAGGAGTCTGAGTTAAACCCCTTAATTCTAGCCTTTTTGAATAGGTTGAGTGATTATTTATTTGTGTACGGCAGGTTAGTTAGTTCAGAATTAGGTGCTGAAGAGGTGAAATGGAAGCCGAAAATGTAGATTTTAAAAAAAAAAGAGAAAAATATTTTGGATGTAAGGCTAAAAAAATTACTTTTGCGCCAAATTGAAATTATAACAATATGTATTGGACATTGGAATTAGCTTCTTATTTAGAAGATGCCCCTTGGCCAGCGGCAAAAGACGAATTAATCGATTTTGCAATGCGAACTGGAGCACCATTAGAAGTGGTAGAAAATTTACAGGAAATCGAGGACGAAGGTGAATCGTACGAAAGTATCGAGGAAATTTGGCCGGATTATCCTACCAAAGATGACTTCTTCTTTAATGAAGATGAATATTAAGGATTTAGAAACGACTCACTTTTAGTGAGTCGTTTTTTTTTAATCAATTTTGATATGCAGCCAACGTTATAGTTTCTTGCAATTTTTATGTGTTGGCTCATACTAATCCGTTTTAAAATGAAGTTTTAGGAAACGCCTGAATCATATCCCAAAACACAAATTACAATATTCAACACTAATACTAACCATCCCTATAGTGTCATTAAGACCTGAAAAAACCGTGTGATTTAAAAATTTGTCTTAATAATCAGACAAAACAGGTAATGAACAATAATGTTTCCGACAATTTGACTGATTTTTTGTGGTGGTATGATTTGTGACATCTGAATAGAAATAAACGACTGATTTTTGAGTGAAAATTGGTATAAATCAAGAGAACTCGCTATTTTTAGCGATTCATAAATTTAGAAGCACAGAATGTTTGGAATTTTAAAAAAATTAGCCGGGAGTAAAGAGAAGAAGGACGACAAAATATATCAGCCATACGTAGAAAGATCAAAGTCATTTGAATCAAGTATTGGTGGTTTAAGTAATGATGAATTACGGGCTAAAACATACGAGTTTAAAGGAAAAATCGAGGCGAATACGAAAGCTCTTGAGGACGAAATTATAGCGATTAACAAAAAAGTTGATGATAACCCAGGGATGGACTTTCAAGAAAAAGAAGGTTTATATACCAAAGTGGATAAATTAAAACTTGAGGTTGATAAAAAAATTGAAGAGGTACTTGAGGATATTTTACCTGAGGCCTTTGCAGTAATTAAAGAAACTGCAAAACGGTTTGCAGAAAATGATAACGTTAAAGTAACAGCTACTGAATTTGATAAGGAATTAGCTGAGAAAAAGGGTAATATTACGATTGAAGGGGATCAATCTGTTTGGGCAACCACTTGGGACGCTCACGGAACAGAAGTTACTTGGAATATGGTGCATTATGATGTGCAGCTATATGGAGGAACTGTTTTACATAAAGGAAACGTTGCAGAGATGCAAACAGGAGAGGGTAAAACCTTGGTAGCAACATTACCGGTGTACTTAAATGCTCTTTCGGGTAAAGGAGTTCACCTGATTACGGTAAATGATTACCTGGCAAAACGTGATTCTGAATGGATGGGGCCTTTGTACCAATTCCATGGTTTAAAAGTGGACTGTATTGACAGACATAAACCTAACTCCGCAGAACGAAAGGCTGCATACCTTGCTGATATTACTTTTGGGACCAATAATGAATTTGGATTTGATTACTTGAGAGATAATATGGCTTCTAGTCCAGATGACATTGTTCAGCAAAAACACCATTTTGCTATTATTGATGAGGTCGATTCCGTTTTGATTGATGATGCGCGAACTCCACTTATCATTTCAGGACCTATGTCGGGCGGTGATAAACATGAGTTTAATGAGTTAAAACCAAAAATTGAAAAGATAGTAGGTGCTCAAAAGAAATTGGTGAATGAGTTTTTAATTGATGCGAAAACTAAATTAAAAGGGCTTGAATCTGGCGAGATTGATAAAGATACCATTTTTGAAGGAGGGCTTTCTTTGTTAAGAGCTTTTAGAGGTTTTCCTAAAAATAAGGCGTTAATTAAATATTTGAGTGAAGAAGGAATCAGAGCTCAATTACAAAAAATTGAAAACTTTCACCTACAGGATCGAGAGCGTGAGATGCCAAAGGCCGATAAGGAGTTGTACTTCGTAATTAATGAAAAACACAACACAATTGAGCTGACCGAAAAGGGAATTGATTTGTTGTCTGATGGTGAGAACAGGGATTACTTTGTGATGCCAGACATTGGTCAAAGTATTAACGAATTAGAGAAACAAAGTTTAGAAAGAAAAGAATTGTTAGAACAGAAAGAAATTCTAATTCAGGACTTTTCAGTAAAATCAGAACGGATTCATACAATAAACCAATTGCTTAAAGCATATTCACTATTTGAAAAAGAAGTGGAATATGTAATTATGGATGGTAAAGTAATGATCGTAGATGAGCAGACAGGACGTATAATGGATGGTCGTCGTTATTCTGATGGTTTGCACCAAGCGATTGAAGCAAAAGAAAATGTAAAGATTGAAGCGGCAACTCAAACGTATGCTACAATAACATTACAGAACTTCTTTAGAATGTACCACAAACTGTCAGGAATGACTGGTACGGCAGAAACAGAAGCACAAGAGCTTTGGGATATTTACGTATTGGATGTGGTAGTTATTCCTACCAATAGGCCAATTGTAAGAAAAGATGAGCAGGACTTTGTTTACAGAACGCAACGTGAAAAGTTTAATGCAGTAATTGATGAGGTTGGTAGGTTAGTTGAACAGGGAAGACCTGTATTGGTAGGTACAACAACCGTTGAAATTTCGGAATTGTTAAGCCGTATGTTGACCATGCGTAAAATTAATCACAATGTATTGAATGCAAAACAACACAAGCGTGAGTCGGAAATTGTAGCTGAAGCCGGTCAGGCAGGTAGAGTTACAATTGCAACCAATATGGCTGGTCGTGGTACGGATATTAAATTATCACCGGAAGTGTTATCGGTAGGAGGTTTAGCTATTTTAGGTACTGAGCGACATGATTCACGAAGGGTGGATAGACAGTTGAGAGGTCGTGCAGGTCGTCAGGGAGATCCAGGATCTTCTCAGTTTTTTGTTTCATTGGAAGATGATTTAATGCGAAAATTCGGTTCCGAACGTATCGCTAAAATTATGGACAAAATGGGCTATAAGGATGGCGAGGTTATTCAGCACTCTATGATTACAAAATCAATCGAAAGAGCACAGAAGAAAGTAGAAGAAAATGCTTTTGGTGTTCGTAAACGATTGCTGGAGTATGATGATGTAATGAACGTACAGAGAAATGCCATTTACAGAAAAAGAAGAAACGCACTTTATGGTGAAAGACTTGAATTGGACGTTTCGAATATGTACTATGATGTTGCTGAAGAGGTTGTAAATCGTCATTTCCCAAATAAGGATTTTGATGCTTTCGAATTGGATTTAATTCAGTACCTAAAAATTGAATCTCCCGTTTCTCGAAAAGATTTTGAAGGAACAAATCCAGGTGATTTAATTGATGATATTTTCGATAAGGCTATGACGGCTTATGAAGAGAAATCGGATCGTTTAATCGCAATGGCGAAACCGGTGATTGCACGAGTGTTGGAAAACGAA
>MAAC01019258.1_pt1 | contig 11533 bp, 11 predicted proteins | sample 1115981 | NCBI WGS metagenome assembly MAAC01 (sample SAMN04961126, study PRJNA320927) | seawater metagenome | isolation source: sample BD02T64 sea water enriched with oil for 64 days | place: USA:Gulf of Mexico | collected 2013-07-27 | reverse complement strand
GTCTGATTGCATCCATTCGGGGCATACCTTGCCCCATCAGAACTTCAACTTGCCGTAACTTCACGACAATCTCTTCAGGCTTGGTTCTCTTAATCGCCATCTATGGTCCGCCGATTTCCTAATCATAGGCGCGGACCACTTTTTGGGGGGAGGCTCAATCAACCTGGCCGTAATCATTGAGTTTTCGGATTTTGGGGACCAAATGTCCGCTTCAGACACGTCTCAGAAATTACAATGAGCACCTAGCTCAAGTCCGTAACCCAAATTGCAAGCGCACCAACAACGGCATTCCGCCACCGGTTGACTTTGAAGTGAGACTTGTAGTTGAAGCCGGTGCAATTAATTTTGAAATCCAGGTGGTCACCTCATTTTGTTCATGAAACCTGGATCAATGGCTCACAACACCTCCATCCAAGTCTTCATCCCTGTCGCTTGATGGCCCAACATATGGCAATGCAAAAGCCACTTTCCGGGATTGTCGAAAACACACAAAATATCGCGGGATTCACCCGCGTTGATCAGGGTTGTGTCCCTGAATGCTCCTAGTTCCTCATCTGCTTGTAGTTCGAAAAAGTGATGACCATGTAGATGAATCCCATGAGGGAACCTCGTGTCATTTACCAAAGAAATACGTGCCGTCTGCCCGCGCTCGAAACTGTGAAAAGGCCTGTCGTTTTGTCCAGACTGACCATTAAAACCCCATATATCACTGAGCGACGACCTTTGAGAGCTCATTGCGCCACCTTCCATGGTCAGCGTCAGAGAAATCGCATTGTCCAGATCAGGCTGTGCCATACTATTTGCCGGTAGGGGCGGAATAGGCGATGCGACCCGGTCTTTGTTTGTACCCACAGTGGTGATTTCCCCCATGACATAGGGTTCATCACGCGTCGGAAAAACAAATTGGACGTGTTGGGACGATGTTATATCGGCAATAATATCAACACGCTGCGCCGGGGCGAGAACCAGTTCTGAGACGTCTTGCGGGGCTGCCAGCGGCATTCCATCCAGGGCAACGACCTTACCTTTGATGCCAGTAATTTCGATTGGGAAAGCCCGATCTGTTGCCACGTTGATCAGACGAAGGCGTAGGCGATCACCGGTCGATACTGGCGTTTCTGTATTAATAATCGCCCGTGCAAAATTCCCCAATCGACCGGAATGGGCCTGATCATGCATGTTATCAAAGTCACCAGCTAAGACGCCCGTTTCCGACAAACTCCAGTCATCAATCAGAACCGTAAAATCGTGATCGACATCCGGCGGATTGCTTTCTTCAACAATCAACGGTCCATACAGCCCCTTGGCGACCTGTTCCCATGATCGGTTATGGGAGTGATACCAAAATGTGCCCGCGTCCGGTGCACGAAAGCGATAGGTGAACTGGTCGCCAGTTTGAACAAGACCCTGAGTAAGCCCAGGGACACCGTCCATAGCATTGTCCGACCGCACTCCATGCCAATGAACAGCTGACCCTTGATTGATCTTGTTTAGAAACCTGACATCAAGGACTTCCCCCTGAGACAGGCGAAGTTCGGGCCCCGGTGTGCTGCCGTTGTAGCCCCACATGTCCGTTGCCGGACTACCTTCTGGTAAGATCTGCGCGGTCACAGGTTCCGCAATCAGGTCCTGTGAAGTGGCGGCCCAGCTAAGGCGTGGGGCCATTATAGCCGCGCTTCCTGCAGTCAAAAAATCTCGTCTTTTCATATCATTTCTCACATGGGCAATGCCAAAACGCTGGTCAGGGTCGCGGTTGCAACCAATACAGCAGTGATGACAGTGATTTCCAATTCGATGGAGTGGACTAGGTGGTCTGCCGCTTTTTGATTTCCGGCCTGCATCCCTGGAATAAAGCGGAGTTTATTGGCCGCTGCCAATCCAAGCAGTAGAGCGACCAAAGTCACTTTGCCGACGAGTGCCAATCCATAAGCTGACGTGAAGATCAACGAGAGGCTTCCCAGGATCAACCAGGCCATCAGTCCGCCTGCCAGCACTAAGACGGCGACAATACCCGAGGCCATGACACCGAAATGATCGCCCAAATTTGCAGCGATCTCCAAATATTCGGGATCGCGGGCCAGCCAGTGCAGCGGGGCAAGTATCCCGACCCAAAACGAGACACCTAGCAGATGAAGCAACAGCAGCAGACGAATACCGGTCTGCCCCAGGTCAGGGATGTGGCCAATCTGAGTAAAGGACCACAGTGCAACAATGCCTCCAACCAGGCTTACCCATGCCCCGATCACAGGTAAGTACAGGCCTATACTGATCAAGATGATACCAGCCAACCGATAGGTGAACGCGTCCCCCACCGAAGTCGTCCACAATAGGCCAAGCATTTCGAGATCAACCATACCTGCCATTTCGCCAGTCAAAGCGGCGCCACGTAGCAAAAAACTAAGGATGGCGGCGATAAGTGCAACGACAGACAGACTAAGTGAAAAGGTCCGCAGGCGGGCATCCAGAGGTTTGACATGGGTCCAAAAGACAAGGCGAACCATGGCGATCCCCGTCGCCCCCGTAAGTCCAGTATACAGTAGCCATTTTGCAAGAACCGAAGAGATTTCCCAAATATCCGGCATGCTCAATTCACCTCAAAAGTGAATTCGCCCTGCATGGCATGTCCATCCATGCCTAGCCCCCGCCATTCAACGTGATAGGTGCCATCGCCCATGTCTTGCAATGGAAGCGTAAAAGCTTGTTCAAAACTTGTTTGCCCAGCAAGGTCGACAGAGACTGCAGGATCACTCTCGTAGGTCACTTTCACTTTGGTCAATCTAACTTTCTTTGCAAAGCCTAGGTCAATCTGTGCCGGAACCTCCGCTAGCTCGGCTTGATTGGGCGGTGTTGTTGTGTCGACCTTTGAATGGGCTGTTGCGCCCGAGGCAAGAAACGAAAAAACGATAATTGTGATGAAGTTTTTCATGGTGATACCTCAGTGAATTCCGTTGGCGCGCTGTAGCTCGCGAATATAGGTGACGATCATTTTGACATCCCCGCGTGTGAGGCCTTGGACCGGGGGCATGTCTCCAAATGGCCAATGGTGGCTTTTGACGCCAAGCGACGCCGCGCGTTGGAACGCCTCATCTGCATGATGGCCGGGTTCATAAATCTTGTGAACAAGCGGTGGAGCGAGACCATCAGTCCCTCCGGCATTCGGGCCATGACAAGCGGCGCATGCATTTTCAAAAATCCGCTTACCAATTGCTGCGTTGCCCTCAATTGGGGGGACCTGAACTGCTACAAGTTCCCCGCCAGGCGCAGTTTGTGAGGGGTCCGCATCGCCCGCTGTTCTTGTCTGCCAGACGGCAAATAGGGCAATTCCGGCAAGCCCAGCGATTCCTAGCGCAGTGTTTCTTCGATTCATTTGATGTTCCTAACAAGGAGATAGACTGAGAAGCTGCGTAAGCTCGTTTTCAGCGACCCGAATGCAGTGGGATCCAAGGTCGGCGAAACAGCAAACGCACGGAGAGTCAGCTCAGGTGTTAGGTGGCCGGTCCGGGGTTTCGGCCTGGCTCAAGTGTCGTAGATCACTTTCGAAGCCCGCTTGCGCTAAGTCGAAGTGAACAATATCGACATGCATCCGAAGAGCAAAATCGATCACAGCAGGGCACGTATGTACCTTGCATTCATCGTGATCTCCGTCTGCGTATCCAGAAATCACTTCATGTTGTGGCGTGTCGATATCACTGATTGAGGAGGGTTTGGCGTCCCGGAGCATAGACATGTGCTCTGCGCAGTGACCAGATTTTCCATCCATAGCCAGCGCATAAGCAGTAGTGCCAAGCCCAGTCGCCAGGACAAGCAAACCGATAGCAACGGTCAAGACTATACGCTTCAGCACTTCCATTGCTTTTTGGCTAGGGCCTTTTCTATTCACTGACAACCTCAAACACCCGTTGCTAGTGATTCTGGCAATCACAATTTCGTAGCGACATCTGTCACAATCACAAATACAGGTCTGAACGCAACTTGATGACGCCCCCTGACTGCAAAAGTTGCCGGGCGAACCAATCAGCCCAATGTGCGTGTCGCTGCATGTAATGAAGTTCGGCGAAGGCAAACTTTTCGCTTTTCTAAGCTAAGAGCCATGTCCGCTTTGGATTGGAGGTTTCCATTAGACGGGCGGTGTTGCAGACCTGACGCCCGAGGCGTGAATTCCCGTTTCTCTATCGAGTTCATGCCTCGCGAATGATCTCGACCATTCCGGGGGCCGAGAAGCGGTTCATCAGAACGATGCGGATTTGAATATCGGCGGATTGTCGGTCTTGGTCTCTTGCGCTGATGCGTTCTCCAAATGTCTTCAGGTAACGCATGTGGGCCTCGATCCGACTGTGGGCGTGATAGCCTGTCCATCGTTTCCAGAACGCCCGGCCAAAGAGGCGAGTGGCGCGCAGGGTTTCGTCCGCTGTTACGACTTCGCCAAATGCTGCCAGCAGTCGCAGGTGGCCGGTCAAGGTCAATTTTCCGGTTCGCAAGTAAGCAAGTCATGACCTCTTCTAGTAAGCTGTCAAAACAGTGAAAGACTGATGCAGGAATTGTCGTGAGGTTGTGAGACGGAGCACCGTACTGTCACCGTTCATCATGAAGTGGCCCACAAGAACTGAAATCCCAAAGCGGGCTCTGGAAGTGACGGCCCAAGCCATATCAGTTGGACGCGCTGCGGACCGATATTACTTGCCACAACTTCATCGACAGGCGTAGCTTTTCCCTCAGGTCTCACCAGTCTGGAATACTGAGTAGATTGAAATTCAGATTGGGTCGTGGATCACAACTCTGGAATTGGAAAGGTGTATATTGTGCCAAAGCAGAAAACGCCCATTGAAACCACGACCATTGGAGCCTTCCCCAAGCCTTCTTATGTCCCGGTGCGCGACTGGTTTGATTTTGCCCGCGCCACCGGTGGCATGAACACCAGTCAGACCACGCGCGACTACACCACAGACAGTCAAAAAGGCGCAGATAGCCACGAAGCGCTGTTCATCCGCGCCGCAAAAGAGGTGATCGACATTCAGCTTCGGGCTGGTATTTCCATCCCCACCGACGGCGAAGTGCGGCGCGAAAACTACATCCACTATCACTGCCGTCATCTGGATGGGTTTGATTTTGTCGATCTGGAAAACCGGGTACTGCGTGACGGGGCTTATGAAACTGATTTGCCTGCGATCCGCCAGGCCGTCACCCATACCAGTAAATTCTACGGCGCGCATGACTTCAAGGCCAGTCAGGCTGTCAGTGCACGGCCCGTTAAGTTTACACTGCCAGGCCCGCTCACGATCATGGACACAACTGCTGACTGTTTCTACAACGACCGACCCAAGCTGAACGCCGCCTTGGCGGAAACGGTGAACAAGGAGGTTCTGGCGTTGGTTGATGCCGGATGCCAGTACATCCAGATCGACGAGCCACTGTTTGCCCGTCAGACTGATGATGCGCTGAGCTTTGGTATGGAGGGGTTAGAGCGCTGCTTTCACGGTGTGCCTCCATCGGTGACCCGCGTGGTGCACATGTGCTGCGGATATCCAGACCACCTGGATGATCGCGATTACAAAAAGGCCGACCCGGACAGCTATCATCGGCTAAGCGCGGCGATTGACGCGGCTGCCTTTGACCAAGTGTCGATTGAGGATGCTCATTGCTGCAACAATTTGGACCTGTTGGACAAAATGCCGTCCAAGACAGTGATATTTGGGGCAGTGGCCATTGCCAGCAGCCGGGTGGAAACGGTGGACGAGGTGGTCGCGCGTCTGCGTTTGGCGCTTGACCACATCGACCGCGATCGTCTGGTGGTGGCGCCGGACTGTGGTCTCGGGTTGTTGCCTGCCGATTTGGCCGAGGCCAAGCTGACTGTGATGTGCAAGGCCGCACGTATGGTCTGACAGCCGAGGTAAAACCTTATGCGGGATTTGAACTGCCGAGCGTTTCTATGCCCGTGTTGTATCGACCCGGTGAAGCCGCAGGACTTAACGGACTTTCATTTCCACGCTCATCTGTGGGCCTGTGCAGCATTCTGGAGTGCTTTGAACAGTTCAAAACGTGTCTGATGCAATTCGGCGAGAGGTCTTGAAACAGGTTCAAGAACCTCGCCAAGCGAAGACATTTCCGTCATCGCAGTGCGGAGGCTGTCGAATGCCTCACTGGCGACGGCCCCCAACATGGCAGCCCCCAGCAAGACGGGTTCTTCAGTTCCGGGGACAGCCACTGGCAGGCCCGTGGAATCCGCAAGAAGTTGCCGTACTAACTGGCTTTGTCCGGCTCCGCCGCTGATGACGATTGTGTCCGTTGCCACACCATTGTCTCTCTGTGTTTCGATAATCTGCCTCAGGCCATATCCAAGACCTGAAACGCAGGCGATATAAAGGGCAATCAGGCTATTCAGATCCTGCTCAAAACCTAAGCCTGCTATGATGGCCTTGCTGTCCGGATCGGCGAGGGGTGAGCGGTTACCAAGGAACTCGGGCACCACCAGAACATGGCCAGCCAGCTCAATTGTCTGCGACAAATTGGGTCGGGCAGCTGTTGCCTGTGCGACCAGCCAGTCGGGCAAAGAGAGTCCAGTATTTGCGGCAATCTGTGCAGCTTTGGACGAGGCTGGGTGATATGCTAACAGATGTGCAATGGCAGCACCGGCAGCTGACTGACCGCCTTCGTTCAACCATAGCCCCGGAACCATTGCCGAATAATAGGGCCCCCAGACTCCTGGCACAAAGGCGGGATCTTCTGTGGAACTCATGGTGCAGGCAGAGGTGCCAAAGACATAGGCCATGCGGGTTTCTGCGGACCCGTCATCGCCACGGGCCCCAATTGTTCCGACACCACCCGCATGTGCATCAATCAGCCCCGACGCGACGGGGATGCCGGGCACCAGCCCCAGATCGTCAGCCGCTGTTTGGGTCAATCCGGCGCCCAGACGGGTTCCCGCATCGACAACTTTTGCGCCGATGCGGGCAAAGTCGTTGTCTGCCAGATCGGCCAGTCCAATTTCCTGAAAATAGCTTTCATCCCAACGGGTTTCGTGAGCGAGGTAAGTCCATTTGCAGGTCACGGTACAGATTGACCGGGCAAGATCACCGCTTGCCCGCCAGGTCAGGTAATCCGTGAGGTCAAAAAAATGACCCGCTTCATCAAACGTTGATGGTTTGTTTTCCTTTAGCCATAGGAGTTTAGGCGTCTCCATTTCTGGAGACATCCGGCCACCCACATATTTGAGAACTTCGTGGCTGGTCTCATTAATCCGGCGGGTTTGGTCGATGGCCCGATGGTCCATCCAGACTATGATATTGCGATCGGGATTATCTGACGGTCCGACGGGCAGGGGGGCGCCATCTGGGCCCACCACCACCAATGAACACGTTGCGTCAAAGCCAAGGCCGCTGATCTGATTTACCGGAATATTGGCCTGTAAAACGGCGTCCTTGACTGCGCCACAGACGGATTGCCAGATATTCTCAGAGGATTGCTCGACGATATCTCCATCGTCCTTGAAGATCAGGATGTCTTTCTTACCAACGCCAAGGCATTGACCTCCATCATCAAAGATACCGGCGCGGGCGCTGCCCGTGCCCACATCCACGCCGATAAAATATTCATTCATTCTTACAAATCCACGCTGGTTGGCAAAATGACGAGATCACGAATAGTGACACCACGTGGACGGGTTAACATAAACAGCACCGCCTGCGCGACCTCTTTGGGTTGCATCAAGTTACCAGCGGCCAGGGTCTCGTCCACTTTCGCTTGGAAGCCGGGATGGTCGTGCTCTCCCCAGCTTAAAAATCACAGTTCACGTATCGCTCACACATCGTTTCACGCAAGCAAAGGTTTAGCGCTGTGCTGATGGCGGTTCAGAAAATGCTCGACGTCACCCGCCGTTGGGCGGACACTGGCAAAAAGCTCGACGTAATGCTGAACTCTCGCCAGCCGGTCCACCGCGTTTTCTGTGACTTGCATCGAAATGTATCCGATTTGTGTGTAGATGACCGTCAGACTGCGCACATCAGCCTGTTCTTTGGAAAAGGCGTGGCGCGTGAACATGCCGGCCACAGCCTCTATACGCTTGCTGTCTGCGTCGCTTAGCCTGAGTTGCAGATTAGCATCGACGCGAGCCCAATTGCGGATAGCCAGATCAAGCGGCGCATCAAAGAGGCCAGGATCAAGCCAGCAGTCCATGACGTTGAAAAGCGCTTCGCAGATGTTGGACGCATCCGCCTTACATCGGTCTACCAGGTTTCCGGTGTTCTGGTTTTCCCAGCGGAGCACCATGGCGCTGTGCAGTTCGGTAATATCCTCAAAGAACCAGTAGAATCCGGTCCGTGTCAGATTAAGGCGTTTCGCCAGAGGCATCACTTTCACCGCGTCGATACCTTCGGAAATCAGCAGCTCGTAGGCGGCATTGAGCCAGATGTCTTTTGATCCGCGTTGGCGGCGAGAAGAGGTGTCCATGATCACCAACATAGAAAACTTGACATAAGTGTCAACTCTGCGGCAGGTTTCTACATGACATATGTGTCAAGGTCGCTTCGCATTGGAGACGGCACACCTGAAACTCTGATTACGAGATGATCCGGATGACAAAAGACCCGCTGCTTCAGCCTTATCAATTGAAACATCTGACATTGAAAAATCGGATCATGACGACCAGCCATGAGCCTGCCTACCCCGAAGACGGCATGCCCAAAGATCGCTATCGGGCTTATCACGAAGAGCGTGCAAAGGCTGGTGTGGCACTGACGATGACTGCCGGATCGGCGGCGGTCTCCAGGGACAGTCCGCCGGTTTTCAACAATATCCTTGCCTACAAAGACGAAGTGGTGCCGTGGATCCAGAACCTGACTGATGGATGCCACGAACATGGTTGCGCCGTGATGATCCAACTGACGCACTTGGGGCGGCGGACCACTTGGAACAAAGGCGACTGGCTGCCTGCTGTTTCCTCGTCCAAGCACCGCGAACCTGCGCACCGTGCTTTTCCCAAATTGATCGAAGACTGGGACATTGACCGGATTATCAGCGATTTTGCCGATGCTGCGGAACGGATGAAAGCAGGAGGCATGGATGGCATTGAGTTGCAGGTCTACGGCCACCTGCTCGATCAATTCTGGTCGCCTTTGTCAAATGATCTGGTGGGGCCATATGGTGCCGATACGCTGGAAAACCGAATGCGGTTTCCGCTGGATGTGCTGGGCGCAATCCGCAAGCGCGTGGGTGATGAATTTATTATTGGTTTTCGCTACACAGCAGATGAGGCGCAAAAAGGCGGGATCACAGCAAAAGACGGCTTGGAAATCTCCAAGAAACTTGCCGCGACGGGCCAGTTGGACTTCCTTAATGTTGTGCGGGGACGCATTCATACTGATCCGGCGATGACCGACCTTATTCCAATCCAGGGCATGGCCAGTGCCCCCCATTTGGACTTTGCGGGGCAAGTCAAAAAGTTGACCGGAATGCCGACATTTCACGCAGCCAAAATACCTGATGTTGCGACCGCCCGTCATGCGATTGCTGCAGGGTTGTTGGATATGGTGGGTATGACCCGCGCGCATATGGCTGACCCATATGTGGTTCAAAAAATCATGGAAGGTCGCGAAGACGATATCCGTCCTTGCGTTGGCGCCACCTATTGTCTGGATCGCATATATCAGGCGGGTGACGCGCTGTGTATTCACAACGCAGCAACAGGCCGCGAACTGACGATGCCGCATACAATCTTGCCCGCTGCCAAAAAGCGCAAGGTTGTCGTCATTGGCGCCGGTCCTGCGGGGCTGGAGGCGGCGCGTGTTGCTGCTGAGCGCGGCCACGATGTGGTTGTGTTTGAGGCGCAACCAGACCCTGGTGGGCAGGTTCGTCTGGCAGCACAAAGCCCACGTCGGCGTGAGATGATTTCAATCATCAATTGGCGCATGTCCCAATGTGCGGCCCGCGATGTGGTGTTCCACTTTAACACATGGGCGGAGGTTGAGACTGTGACCGCTTTAAACCCTGATGTTGTGATTGTTGCGACCGGTGGTCTGCCGAACACTGAGCTGTTTGAAACGGGCATAGACGCCGCCAATGTTGTCACCGCATGGGACTTAATCTCGGGCGACATAAAGCCTGCGCAAAACGTTCTGATCTATGATGAAAGCGGAGACCATCCAGCCCTGCAAGCCGCAGAAGTCGCGGCGGCTGCGGGATCAGTGGTTGAAATCATGACCCCTGACCGCACATTTTCTCCCGACATCATGGCGATGAATTTGGTCCCCTATATGCGATCCCTGCAAGACAAGGATGTGACCTTCACTGTGACGCGCCGATTGTTGGGAGTTGAGCGTTGTGGCAACAAACTGACGGCCACGATTGGCACAGATTATAGCGATCATTCAGACCAAAGGGAGTACGATCAGGTTGTCGTGAATTATGGAACATTGCCACTGGATGACCTGTACTTCGATCTCAAGCCGCATAGCTCAAACGGCGGCGCTGTGGATTATGATGCTTTGATTGCGGGCACACCGCAAACAGTTACGCGGAATAAAGATGGTGCTTTTCAATTATTCCGCATTGGTGATGCAGTGTCTGCTCGCAATACACATGCCGCAATCTATGATGCGCTGCGCCTGGTAAAGGACATCTAGAAACCTGAAATTGCAGAATGAAGTAGGTTTGGATTCTCACCAGTCCTTGAACCGCCAGATACAATTTTCTTAGGCTGAAAGCCTGCTCTTTGAGTATCCGGCTACGCCTTCGCGGGCAAACACTTGTGTAACGCACGACACCTCGGGGAGGCCTGTCTGTCGTCAGAAATATGCGCCGCTCGTGTTGCGAACAAGTTCAGTCTGTTTGATCCGATCAAGCGCATCTGGTGCTGCAACAGTGGCTGACAGAAGGACTTCTATCATCAGCACCGTGGAAATGACCGACAGGTAATAATGTGGGCTTTCTGCTTGGGGCGATAAATACAGGATCCGCGTATTCAAGCAAAGGCGAACTGAGCTTGTCCGCTATGGCAAATGTCTTGGCGTTCTTATCGCTTGCATAGGCTGCGGCCACGATGGTTTCTTCGGCTTAAGGTGCATACGCCAGAACCAACATCGTATCGCGTTCTGTTATTGACGCGATGGTTTCAAACTTCCGATCCGGGATTGAATCCCTGCCTCGATCAACCATCGAGGCTGCCGAGGCTTTGGGGTTCTCTCGCCTGACAATCTAAGCCCATATCACCATGCCGCTAGCCATTCGGGTGGCGCTGCCTGCGCTGAATAATAATTTGGTAAACTTGGTGAAAACCACCACTCTGGCCTATGTGATTGCCGTCCCCGAGATGCTTTGCGAGGCCAATCAAATCTGGTCGGACAATGTCAACGTAACCGAAATGATGATCTTTTGGCGCTGGTCTATTTTGGCCTTGTAGGTGTCCTTCTCTGGGGATTGAACAGCTGAGGCACATTCTAAACTGGGTTGCGACAATTACCCTATCTTGCTGGAAAGCAAGGAGAATGAATATGGCCCACACAGAGCTGGATTTGCGTGAACGGCGCACGATTGAAGACATGTT